>Ga0315548_1004162_pt1 | contig 10523 bp, 12 predicted proteins | sample SalMarSW160110MG_2_FD_202540 | JGI IMG/M metagenome (GOLD analysis project Ga0315548, IMG submission 202540) | Salt marsh sediment microbial communities from the Plum Island Ecosystem LTER, Massachusetts, United States - Salt Marsh Sediment SW1601-110 ... | reverse complement strand
AAGGGAGTTTGAAAAGAGGCTCAAAGAGCAAACAGAGCAGCATGACGGAGGTGGTCACTGGATTGGCAGAGGAGGTACGTCTCCCTTTGGACATTCCGGATACCATCCCGCCGGCATCAGAATAGGTGGTGAATCAGGGGGCAGGCACGCCATACAAATCGCCCAGGAGAGAAGGTTCCGAAATTATCGTAGTGACCTGATTCTCGATGTTCGCCAGGTCAAGATGGCGCTGAGAGGACTCCGGCAGTTGAGCCGAATCGGCCCTGAGGATGAGCTGGATTTAGAAAGAACAATTGGCGCTACCTGTAAAAATGCCGGTGAGATCGAGCTGGTATGGGCAAGAAGCAGAAAGAATGCAGTGAAATTGCTCCTATTGATGGATGTTGGCGGTTCTATGGTTCCTTTTGCCAGGTTGTGTAGCCAACTCTTCTCTGCCGCTCATTCCAGTACTCACTTCAAAGACTTCCAGTACTTCTATTTCCATAATTGCATATACGATAACCTTTATCAGGATATTGAGAGACAGGAAGCAGTGAGCACCGACCATCTATTGCGTATTCTCGAGCCGGACTATAAAGTGGTATTAGTCGGAGACGCCAGAATGGCGATGCAAGAGTTAACGGAGAGATTCGGGGCTATTTACTACTATGAACGTAACGAGGTCCCAGGGCTGCTCAGGCTGAAGCAGATTGCTGAGCATTTTACTCACTGCGTTTGGATAAATCCAGTGGAGCCATATTATTGGAATCACCCCACTGTTCTGGTGGTTGAAAAGTTCTTTCCCATGTTTGAGCTTACACTCGATGGTCTTGGGCAGGCAGTGAAAAAACTGGTTGTCAAAAAATGACTCCTTGCCTTCGGGAGAAGTTATTCAGGAACCGGGGTGGTGGGGAAGGGGGGACTCGAACCCCCACGCCTTTTCAGGCACATGATCCTAAGTCATGCTCGTCTGCCAATTCCGACACTTCCCCGATAGGAAACCACCTAATACAATAGCATTTTATAGGACTCGCCTCAAGCTATCGCCACTCCAGGTGGCGTATTGAGTATATTATGAGACTCGACGGCTGGAACAGGCTACATACGGCGCTGAGATAAACAAGGCTGGTGAAGTTTGAGGATGGGGGTATCTTATTCTACCTTTGGCTACTGGCTCGCGGACTTACCTTGTAATGCTCAAAATGGTAACGGAACTTACGTCACAAGCCATCTGAGAAAACCGAAGGGAAACACGAAGCCCAAGATAACGATAACTACTACAATTACTACTATTGATACCAGGAATACTATTAGACCAGCGGTACCCCAATTGCCCTGCGTACTCTTAAACTGCTCAATGCTATCCCATTTCTTGTTTCGCCATGCCCATTCATTTCCCTTTATGCCGAGGACAATAGCCCACGCAAGGCCAAAAAGGGGAACAGGAATAAACATGAGAAACGCTAGCCAGACCTGATTGAAGATTCCCCATATCCAGGTTAAGGCGAATGCTCCCCAGTTCCACCCCTTAACCTCCTCCGGGACTATGGCTGATTCACCCTGTCCTGATGTATTCTCTGCCGTGGTCAATACTGTCTTAAGCCTCTGGCCACAATCAGGGCAAAATTTGACGCCCTCACTTACTTCTTTTCCACAATTAGGACAAAATGGCATAGCTTCACCTCCTCTCCTTTTGATACATCATATGAGAATTAAGAACAATGGTCAATACCACAAATTCCAGGGACGCCATACCAATTAGGCCTATACTACAAATTAGGTATTATGTCCCCAGAGTAATCCGCTTCTGGTTATCTGTTTGAAATGGTCGTATATGTCAGCGTCTGAACCAATGACTTCAAGCTCAAGAAGAACGGGCTGCAATAAAATCTTCTGTCAGTTCTGTTACCTCATTGAGATATTTAGTAGCCACTTCTAATTCTGATGTTGCCTGGTCTATCAAATCGGCATCCAGTGTATCTATCCCTTCAGTCATTAAGTCCACAAAACTATTAAGATGAGACATAGCCTGTATATATTTGTAGTGAATATCAGCCATAGAACTGGGGGGCTCCATTTCCAGTGCTTCATCATATAGCAGCTGTATTATTGTAAGCTCAATAGCTACATCTAGTGTCCATTCATCATAGCCAATCTGTGGATTCCCCATCAAGTCGCTGAGGTTACCCAGTGCTTCACTAACCCTGCTACCATGGTCCGACATGGTCGCAGCGTAGTTCTGCTCGCTGGCTGTTAGAGACGGAGTTTCAGAAGGAATGCAGGTAGATATGGCAGCAATGATTATGATGATAGCTACAATTGAGCCTACGATGCCTCCTGCCAACTGGCTCTTTGTTCTCTTCGGTTTCTCAGCTGGCTTCTCCTCCTTAACAGATGCTTCAAGCCCCTGAATATACGTTTCTTTCTCTTCAGGAGTAAACTCCTTCTTGAGCCTCTCGCCACATTCAGGGCAAAACTTGATTCCTTCGCTTACCTCTTTTCCGCAATGAGAACAAACTGGCATAGCTTCACCTCTTATCCTATCGATACATCATATGAGAATTAAGGACAATGGTCAATACCGCAAATTCCAGGGACACCATCCTTCACCTTGTGAAAGATTAAGCCTACTACAAATTAGGTATTGCGTCCCAGGATAATCCGAGAGGGAGGCCACTAGCCAATACAAAGGGCACCTCCCCCTCTTGATATTTAGCTACCTGTCTCTGACCAGTCTGGAATTTGGAGGTCTGTCAGATTCGGGAGTTCAAAAGCACCGACTCCTTCATCGGTTGATACATAGAGAATTCCATCAACTATTGAAAAATCGTTCATACCCCTCTCTTCAAAAGTCATTATCCAGAGGACACCACCTGTTTCTTGGTCAATAGCTTGAAGTGCAGAGCACTCTGTTCCTGAGCCTCCATAGACAGCACAAGCACTCTCGTAAATGACCCCTTCATGTTCATAAGTTAGTTCGGAGAGAGGTGGTTTACTTATCAGTAAAATCAGACCAGGTTCACCATTATTAGTTGTCTCATTCCCCGTTCCGTATATTTGCAATATCCAGTAGTCCACACAATCAGGAATGGAGGCTTCGGGGTACAGAGTAAACGGTAGGCAACTAGCACCGTAAGAAAGAGAGGAAGTCCAGCCAATCTGACCAGATACTTTGTCCAAAGCCGTTATGTTAGATGGACCCACCCAATCCGCAAACCTGTACCCACCTGCGTACCAGTACCTGACTCCTGTAAACTGCCAGGCGTATATATAGCGAGAGTCAATTCCTACCAAGACGGAATATGTGTTCTTAAGTTCCCACGGTAACTCCCCCGTTTCTCTGTTGATAGCTGTGATTGTGGGGGGGAGAGACCAAAAATTTCCAATAACATCGTCATATGTAGTTGGACCAAGACAGAGCACTTCATCCCCAACCAGAATTCGTTTGCTGTGAGTGTCAATGTCATTATTCCACCATAAGGGTACAATAGCCAGGGATATGACAGTACAATCTGTCAAACTAATTTCAGTTTGTCCAAAGCTAGCTAGGACGCCCGTGTAAATAACCAGGTCACCCTCTTTAAGTTCCAGTAAGCTCGACCTCTGACTTTCATCAAAAGCAGCCACGACCTCTGTTCGTTCCCAGTCCAACGGATTAAGGAAATAAGCTACTAGCTCTTCATTTCCTAGTGCTACACTTTTAAGCTCATTTATCCATTTAACTTGCTTTCCTTCATAATCTTCCCAGAGGTCCTCTCTCTGTAAGCTTGTCAATTCAGGGTTGAAAAGTTCTTTAGCAAAATCATAGGCAGAGACCATTGTGTATTCTGGTGGCGCCGTGGGTGAGTGTGTAACTATGACAATCACCACGATGATAGCTGTAATACAACCTACGATGATTCCTGCTAGCTTTTTCTTGCTCATCCTATCCCCTTCCAATGGCTGAAGGCTGTCCCGCTCTCTTGTCTGACAACCTAACCGCCTACTTTTCCCTTGCTTTAATCAAAAGATGCACGGCTATCAAGGCTATTGCCACTGCGAGCCCAATGAGAACCCACCATAAGCTACTCCTGCCGATCCAACTTAGCTCATAAAGTGCTATGCCACTAGCTATTATTAAAGCAACCCATAACATAATTTGTACCCTGCGTTCGTATTATCTCTTATTGATACATCATATGGGAATTAAGGTACAATAGTCAATACCCGCCCTTACAGTGGTCACTTAATTTCCATATAAGGCCGGCTTGTCAGCCTCTTCCCTCAAACCCAGGGACGCCATGTCAACTAGACTTACTACAAATCAGGTATTATGTCCCCAGAATACTCAAGCGGAAATAAATTCGAGAAGGTGGCATAATTATATAAGCTTAATCAAGATGAAAGCGTTAGTGCAGCGGGTTTCCAGAGCCTCAGTGAGCGTGAATGACGATATAGTAGGCGAGATTGGGTGGGGGCTGGTGGTTTTTCTCGGCGTTGCTCAAGGTGATTCGAAGGAGGACGCCAGCTACCTGGCAAACAAAGTGGTTAACCTGCGTATTTTTGCTGACGAGGCAAGCAAGTTTGCCCTCTCGGCGCTGGAAACAAGGGGAGATATTTTAATTGTAAGCCAATTTACTCTTCTGGCCGATTCACGCAAGGGGAGGCGACCCAGCTTCACCGAGGCAGCTCCACCGGACCTGGCTGAGGAATTATATGAGTTTTTCGTGGAGCAAGTTCGCGCCGCCGGGCTCAAGGTGGAAACGGGGCTCTTTCAGGAGCATATGCTGGTGGAAATCCATAACGATGGTCCGGTTACGATATCGCTGGAAAGCAGGAACAAATAAAAGTCAAAATGCAAAATGGAACTTCGCGAGATTGCTTCGGCCCGATAAATCGGGCTTCGCAATGACAGGGTGGGGTTGTGATAGCATCTGCAACTTGTTGCAATAATTTTGTTCTCTTGTTATAATGCCCTCCGGCAATGAGCTGCCACGAAACTCTTCAAAAAAAGGGACATCGCTTAACTCCCCAGCGCATGCTGGTCATCGAGGCACTTCATAATGCCGACAAGCATATCAGCGCTGAAGAAATCTACGAGCAGTTACATAGTCGTTATCCCTATGCCAATATATCCACTGTCTATCGCACCCTAGAGCTACTGAAGAAATTAGATTTAGTTACGGAAACTAACTTTGGCGAAGGATACGTCCGCTATCATGTTGCTGAGAAAGGGCATCACCATCATCTCGTTTGCCGTAGCTGCGGCAAGATAATAGACCTGGAGGAGTCTGCTCTATATCCGTTAAAAGATACCTTGCTTCAGGAATATGGCTTTGATGCCGATTTAAGGCACCTGGCTATTTCAGGAGAGTGCAGCCAGTGCCGTAAAAAAGGGAGAAAAGCCTAGCCGACCATTGTGAATAAAAGCATTGCTATGGATGACGTTCAAGAGAAACTGCAAATTCTGCTTGACTACTGGATTGAACATAACAGCGAGCATGAGAAAGAGTTCCGTGATTGGGCTGATAAAGTTGCCTCGTTGTCCGCTGAGGTAGCCCAGCAGTTACGAGAAGCAGCCACTAAGATGGCTGCGGTTAGCGACGAACTGATGAAAGCAAAGCAGGCTCTGCCAAAGAGCAAGGAGGGGCACTAGGATGTGTATGGCTAAGCTTTATGAGGCTAAGGAAGGTGACAAGCCGATTCTGGAGGACATCGCACGCGTGGTAATTGCCGACCGGCGAGTAGAAGTAGAGACCCTTTTTGGAGAAAAGAAGGTTTTTCAAGGCAAGGTACGACAGATAGACTTCTTAAAGTCTCAAATACAGCTGGAAAAGGATTAGTTTAACCCTGATTGGTGGATCCTCCTTCATAACCTACTCAGTTGCTTCGTATTTCCTTCAATACCCCCGTCTAATACGTATGGGGGCCTCCTTCAATATCCCCCTTAAAGTAAGGGGGATACAGGGGGTTACATTCATAACTCCCCTTGCCCCTCTTATCTTAAGAGGGGGACTTTTAGAAAGACTTAGCTGTTATACTAGCAGAATTTTCTTGAGTCGCTTTGGGGTTTGTCCGATAATTGCAATCTGTTACGAATGCTGGTCTGCCAGATATCTACGGGCCTCGGTCTCTATGATGCGATAGACCTCTTGTAGAGAAATGTTGCGCTCCAATGCGATGCGGCGGCACTCTTCATATTCCGGGTGGATGCTAAGAATATTGCCCATAAATCGCTTGACTTTTACTTTGGTGTGTCCTATGGTGGAGTCAAATTCAATTATTTCCCGTTCAGCAATGTGCCTGAAGGCGTGGCTCACCCTTATTCCAAACGTTGAAGTCTCTCGCATTATAGCTTGAGTCAAATCGAATTCGGCGTGTCTGGGGGCGAGAACACTCAGCATCACTGCCGGACGATTTTTCTTCATCTGTATCGGCGTAAACCAAACATCAACAGCTTGCATAGTAAAGAGTTTCTCCATGAGATACCCATAGATTTCTGGGCTCATGTCATCAATATTTGTTTCAAGCAAAACCAGGTCTTCACTACCGACAGGTTCTATTTCTTCGCCAATCCAGATACGCATGACATTGGGCCAGGCTTCGAAGTCCCTGGTTCCAGCCCCGTAGCCTACCTTTTCTACGGTCATGCCAGGCCTGCCGAAGTTTGCCAGCGTGGTAACTATCGCCGCTCCCGTAGGCGTCACCAGTTCGCCCTGAGGTTGAGACTGCTTTGGGGAATCGCTGATTGGGGCATTGGACATTGCTATAAGTCGCAGCGTAGCAGGAGCCGGCACAGGCAGGATGCCGTGTGCTGTCGAAATACTGCCGCTCCCCAGAGGTAGCGGAGACGAATAAAAACGCTCTATCTTGAGGGCGTCAAGTCCGAACGCTACTCCTACAATATCTATGATGGAATCCACTGCTCCTATCTCGTGGAAACAGACCTTTTCCGGAGGGATGTCATGGATTCTGGACTCAACCTCCCCCAGGCGTTGGAAAATAGCGCTGGCTGTGTTCTTTACCTTTTCGGGAAGTTTGCTAGCTTCGATGAGCATAACTATATCTTTAAGCGAACGCTCTGGCTGGGCTTTGGTCTCATTCATTACCACCGTGAACTTGGTTGCAGTAATTGAGGAGCGTTTCACTTGTTCTGCGGAAAGCTTGTAGCCATGGACAGCGAGGCTGCCTAATCCCTTTTCCAGCATCTCCAGTGGAAGCCCGGCGTCAACCAAAGCGCCCAGAAACATGTCGCCGCTACAGCCCGAGAAACAATCAAAATAAGCTACTTTTGCCATGTTACTTTCTTCCCTCAACATCCTTAATAAGCTCTTCGTTTAAGCTGCCGCTCCTGTATCCGCCAAGGTCGAGGGTAACATAGGTATAACCCAGGGCTTTTATTTGTTTCACCAAGTCCTGGCGTATCTGACTGTTCAGGAGCAATGACATGCCTTCTCCATTAACCTCGATGCGGGCAATGTTTTCATGATGGCGTAAGCGGCACTCACGTATGCCAAGATTTCGTAGATACCGCTCTCCATCGGCTATCCTGCGGAGAGTATCCCGGGTAACAGGAGTGCCGTAGGGGATGCGTGAAGCCAGGCAAGGTGACGCCGGCTTGTCCCAGGTTGGTAGTCCCCTCTTCTTAGATAGTCTTCGAACTTCTTCCTTGGTCAGTTCAACTTCGCAGAGGGGGCTGCGAATGCCCAGCTCGGCTAAGGCTTTTCTGCCGGGGCGGTAATCACCAAGGTCATCATAATTGGAGCCGTCAGCAATACAGTCTAAACCCTCAGCGGAAGCAATATTCCGTAGCTGTTGAAACAGTTCTTGCTTGCAGTAATAGCAGCGGTCAGGTGAGTTAGCAACAAACTGTGGGTTTTTTAGTTCGTTAGTTTCAATCGTGGTGAAGCGAAAGCCGAGCTTTCTAGCGAGAGTTTCTGCATCCTCGCATTCATGAGGCGGATAAATTGGCGAGTGAGAAAAGACAAGCATAGCACGTTGTCCAAGCACCTCAGTGGCAACAGAAGCTAGGAAAGTACTGTCAACACCGCCGGAATAGGCAATAAGCACCGACCCCATCTCCGTGAGGGTCTCCTGCAATCGCTTCAACTTCTCCTCAGCCTTCACCTTGGGCTTTCGAGCCAAGATTAATCAGTCCGGCGATATAACCGGCGCCGAAGCCGTTGTCAATGTTGACCACAGCCACACCAGGAGCACAGCTATTGAGCATGGTTAAAAGCGGTGCCAGACCAGCAAAGCTGGCCCCGTAACCGACACTGGTTGGCACAGCGATTATGGGGATTGGAACGAGCCCACCGATAACACTGGGTAAGGCTCCCTCCATACCGGCTACAGCTATTATTACCCTTGCCTTGCGCAACCGGGGCAGCTTATCTAATAACCGGTGAATACCTGCCACGCCGACATCATGGACCCTTTCCACTTTGTTCCCCATCAGCTCGGCGGTTACAGCCGCTTCCTCAGCCACCGGGATGTCAGCAGTACCGCCCGTGACAACGGTAATCCCCGAATGTGGAGTGGTCTGTTTCCGGTTAAGAAGAATACTCTTCGATAGCGGGTTATAAGTCACATCCGGTATTTTTTCTTTGACGGCACTAAAGGTCTCCTGGCTCACCCTTGTTATCAGCAGTCGCTCAGAATGGGCAACAAGCCCCTCAGCGATGGTTACTATCTGCTCCACAGTTTTGCCCTGCCCAAAGATTACCTCGGGAAAGCCGAGGCGCAGGCTACGGTGATGGTCAGGTTTGGCATAGGCTAACTCTTTATAAGGAAGGATGCTCAATTTCTCCACGGCTTGGAGAGGAGATAATTCACCCGATTTCACGCGCTCCAGGGTTTGCAGTAACCATTCCTCGGTAATCAGGGTTGTATCAGGTTGGGGCTTTTTTGCTGAGCTTCGGGTCATAAAACGCTCCTATGCTATTGTTGTGAGACAATACCCATCTTACTTTATCGACATCATTCAAGCAAGCTGAGAGAAGTCCCTCACTTGCCTACCTTTACAGTTAGTCATGCCATCAGTCACCTTAAGGTATATGGTGCATTTAAACCGTCTCTAAAATATTGACAAATTTTCTATTTTTTGTTATGTTGCAACTTATTGCAATAGCATTTAATTGCGACATTTTCCGGTGGGCAATATGTGCCAAAGCATACAAAATTGGTGCATCAGAGATTCCATGTCTTAGCGACCTGTAGATATTATTTTTTTACCCTGGTATTGCAATTAGTTGCACTTGCAAGGAATACTGAAAGGAGTAAAGATAATTTGGAAGATGAGTTTATACAGAATCCAAGATATGTCATCGAGGACGCCATAAAAGCGCGAGATTTGCCCAGGTTACTAGCAAAAGCGGGAGAGCTACACGGGCACTTCTGTCCTTTTCTGGCCCTGGGAGTAAAGGCTGCCGTTCAGGCAGTAAATGAACTGGGTGTCAGCTCTACCGGCATGGAGGAAGTAATCGCCATCATAGAGACTAACAATTGTTTCAGCGATGGCGTTCAATTCGTTACTGGCTGCAGCTTTGGGAATAATGCACTTATCTACCGCGACTACGGCAAGACGGCTTTCACTCTAGCCAAAAGGAATGGAGAGGCGGTCAGGGTGTCAGTTAAGGACATCAGTAGGTTGTTGGAAGAACGCGAACCTGAAGCTCAACGCCTGTTCCAGAAGGTGGTGATTGAACGCCAGGGGACAAATGAAGACCAACGAAGACTGAGAGAGAACTGGCGACGGATTGGTTTCACGATGTTAGACATACCTGATGATGAGCTTTTCGATGTCACCCGTGTGGCTATTCGGGTTCCAGCTTATTCACGCATCTTTGCCAGTGTGAAGTGCAGCATCTGCGGGGAGAATGTTATGGAACCCAGGACCAGGGTACAGAACGGCCAACCTGTGTGCATACCTTGTTCCGGGCGAGAATACAACCAACTCGCTGGAGATGGCATATCTTTAGACAGAAAGGAGAATTAAGATGCCACAGTTGAAAAAGCGAATGCCCTTTCGGAAAGCGCTCCTCATCCTGTTACCCTTAGCCCTGGTATGCTGTTTACTGGTTATCTTTTACGGCGGAAGGGGGCAGCCATCGGAGTCCACTTCCTATACTATAGCGGATTCCACGGGAGATTGGGGCTATCCCTCGCCATATACCCACTATTCCAGAGGTCCGGGATATGTAAGGATGAGCCTTATCTTTGAAACCCTTGTCTGGAAGGACGATTCTGATTTTGTGCCGGCATTAGCTACGGATTGGGAATATGTTGAAGAGGAAAACGCTTATATTTTTGAGCTACGCGATGACGTTACATGGCATGATGGTACAAATTTCACAGCCGAGGATGTCATCTTTACTATTGATTACGTGAAGACCCACCCTAACCCCTTCGTCACATTGATAGGCCCCAGCGGGGTGAAGGAGGCAGCAGCAATTGATGACTACACCGTAAAACTGTACCTAGAACAGCCTTACGCTCCTTTCCTGCATGATGTAGCGGGAACCTTGGCTATCATTCCCAAACATATCTGGGAGTATGTTGCTCAA
>Ga0315548_1004161_pt1 | contig 10525 bp, 11 predicted proteins | sample SalMarSW160110MG_2_FD_202540 | JGI IMG/M metagenome (GOLD analysis project Ga0315548, IMG submission 202540) | Salt marsh sediment microbial communities from the Plum Island Ecosystem LTER, Massachusetts, United States - Salt Marsh Sediment SW1601-110 ... | reverse complement strand
CTACTGTATGACCAAACCATTTCGGCAATTTCACATCTTTAAAACCTAATCTCCAACCTTCTTCAGCTAAAGCCCTATTTTGTAGATAGGTGTTTCTCCATCTTTTACCTGCCCAATGAGCAAAAGCATAACTCATATTTCTATAACTTTCAAATTGTTCAATAGGTTCAACTCTTTCAAATCTTCTAAAAGCTTCAGGAAACCTATCCATTATCTTTCACCTAAAAGAATTGATAAACCTCTTTTCTCTAAACCTGTATCATAATCTACTCTTTCAATATTCGTTTTTATAATTGGCATAGGATAAGACCATAAAACACATACAATCTTTTGTTTTACTCTGCCTTTTTTATTGTTTGTTCTTAATGTTGCTTTTCTTCTTTTCACCGTGTAATAAAAGAAAATATAATCTAAATGGTCAGTATCTAAAAGAATATGTAAAAGAGTTTTGAAATCAACAAAAGAGTAACACCATGCCCTATAACTTCTTTCAGCGTCAGAAACGATGTAAATATCAGCTAAATTATATTTCTTTTGAACATTACGAAGAGTCTCTTTAGCTTCGTCAAGACTGCAATCTTCTAAATCCCACATAACGATATGTTTACCATTTTTTAGGAGAGAGGTTGCACCTTCTAAGGTTTGAGTGTCAGAATACATAACAAAAAGTGTTCTATTGAATTTATGTATTCTAAAATTAAACCTCAAAAGTTTTTCACCTCTCTTCTTCCTTTAATAATAAATTGAATAGTTTTTTAGAAAAAATATAATGAGAAATAGAGCTTAATAAAACAGATTCGATTGCTCTTTCCGTTTCTATATAAATTCTGTAAGTGTTGTTATCAAATCTTATAGGTATTCCTTTAACTACATGTGTTCTTTTTGGTGTAACAGATATTTCCATTTTTTCTTTAAGTGCAAGTTGAATTAAACGTATGTTTAATTCTCCATCTGTTATTTTTTTAAATTTGTTTTCTTCTTCTTCTTTTAGAATTTTAGCCGATACTGGAAGAGCCTTTTTGAAGTCATTATCCTGTTTAACCATTAGAGGTTTAGGTCCTTCAGGTTTTCTAAAAAATAGCTCACCACATGCAGGCGAACAGAATTTTCCACCTTCAGTTGGCTTGCCGCAATTCTGGCAATTACTGTATTTCTTTTGTTTCATTTTTTCTTTCCCTCATCCGTCTATATTTTGGTGGTGGGTTTTCACATGCATATTTTAATGCTTTTTTGTATTCTAGTATGCATTTTCGAGAACAGAATGTTTTGTTTGTTAATCGACCACAGTTACGGCATGGAATTTTCTTCATTTTTTGGTCAACTCCAAAATGAAGCTGTGCCAAGTTTTTTTTCCCTTCACAGTCAAGAGTTTTTGAAACTCAGCTTCCGTGAAAGTTTCGTTTATGGATTTCATAATAATCACTCACTTAGACTTATATATAAGGTATGAGTTAATTAATTAACCCAAACCAACATAAACAAAAATGGAGAAGTGGTTAACTGATGAGAAAAGTCCAAACAGCAACAAAATTGGAGAATAGAAAAAACATCCTTAAGGTGTTGATTGATAATCAATGGCATAGCTACAAAGAAATTAGAGAAAAAGCCAACATAAGCAACGTCACATTGTCAGAACATTTTAAGGAGCTTAAACCGTTACTTGATAAAAAGAGAGACCCCTCAACAAATCGTTTAAGTAGGCTCTATAAAATCAAACCAGTTTTCGCTTTAGTGTTAGCAAGTGAATTCACAGTAGGCATTGCATGGAAGGAGATGGAAGAGAAATTCCTAAAAGGAAAAGATTTTGAGTCCGCCGATTGGAAATCTGTTTTAGAAAACATCAATATAATAACTAATAAGCTTTTACTTTCAATGACGTATACTTTTGCAAATGAAGATTTAAGAAAAGACTCAGAGTTACTTTATCTTCTTCTGGAAACATTCGTTTGGGAAAACTATAAAACCCTCACATTGAAGTTTATGGAAGCCTTTGAATCTAAACTCCCACAAGAGCCTTAGTTATCGTATATCTTACGTTTCTATAATGTGTGTGTGTGTGCCACTGCCACTGCCACTGCCACTGCCAGTGACAGCGAGAGAGAGTGAGTGAGTGGTGGTGGTTGTGGTTGTGGTAGCCGTCGTAGTCGTAAGAGTTAAGATAGCCGTCGTCGTCGTGGATGTGAGAGAGAGAAAGGTTAAAATTTAACCCTTTACCTGATTTGTTATCTGCTTGTTTTCCGAAAACTTTGAAAACGAATCTTAAGGGAGTATCTAAACCAAAAATAGTAAAATCGAGATCATGTGAGCAGCTATGAGATAATTCCCTGATTTATTTGATGATGTCTGAGAATCCACAAAATGCATCGAAGCCTGAGAGCCCCCAGGGGCTATCTACAAGTGAGTGAGAACTGTGGCAGAGTTTCAGCCCTCCCTGAGCTTCCAATTATGTCACAGCATAAAAATGTTAATTTTCTCTCATCTTTTCATAGTATTTGATTGCGTTAGGTTGTGTGTGTGCGCCCTATAGTATATAATATTATATTAACCCCCCTCACATTTCCATCTGATCAGAAAGAAAGAGATGATGCATATGCCACATCTACCAAATAGCATCTAGCTAAGCTACTCTTTGAGTTGCCGTCTTACGTCCTTTATGAATTTCAGAATCACTGCATCTGGCTGTTCTAAAACTAGTTTCTGGAAGTTCTCAATACCTGCGATCTTAGCTTCGATTTCACCCTTTTCTTCCTGCCACTTTTTCACACTTTCACCAACGTTAGCGATTTGCTCACCCATAAGCCGTGTAACCACAATTTCTTCATTTAGCTCAGCTATTCGCTTTTTGAATTCTTTTTTAGTCTTCAAATTTTCGGCGGTAACAGCTTGCGTAACAACCTTTTGCTGCTCCAATTCTTCCGAAAGTTTCGAAACTACCGTCTCTAACTTCTCAATAATATTACCTTCATACTTCGCAGATTGATTTATTGTCAGAAACTTCTTTAGTTGAACAAATTTTTCCCTAAGCTTAACCGTGGTTAGATAGGTGTCGTCGCTTCGGGCTATGGCTTTTCCACAAAGTTTCTTACCTGCAGTTAAACCGATTCCCGAGTCGATTGAAGTGCTAAGAAACATTTTACGAAAACAATGAAAAGTCAAACTTTTACCGTTCAACTCAATTTGAGCCTTTTCCGCAAGCTTCCGCAGTAGCTGATTCAACCACTCATCACTAATCGGTCGTTTACCATTTGAAGGAAACAAATACGGGTTTTCCTTCTTCTGCAGAGTTGGAAGGTAAACCTTTAACAATTCAACAGTTTCTGCGCTTAAGAAACCGTGAGCCACAACCTCTTCTTTGCCTGTCATAACATCAAATCCTACCGGCGGATCCTGAGTTAACGACGGCAAAGCGCTCTTCTTTATTCTGATGAAATCTGAGATTCGTAGCCCCAAGTCCGTAGCCATACTCAAGATCACCCTTTCCCTTAGATCTGCAACCTCAAACATTCTACGAACATGCTCAATCCTCAAAGGAAAACTCCTGGACGTCTTAACAGTCTTGGTTACCCGGCTACCAGCCCTCATTCTGACAGGCATTTGATAATACCTGAAAAGCTGCCGAATCCCAATTGTTAAAGCTCTTGATGTATTCGTCGTATACCCCTGCTTCAACAGATATCCATGAAACTTCTCGATTTCCTTTTCGAACCTTGCAGCTCTATTTCGGTACTCGATGAGGTCTTCTCCATGTCTCTGAGTTAAATCGTCTTTCCTTGCTTCAAGGATCTCTCTTGGAGACTTCCCGAACCATTCATAAAACTTTTTGATTCCAACCCTATACCCCTTCCGCGTGTTAGGGTTAACAATGGAGTCCAGAAACTCCTTTACACTCAATTCCATTCCACCACACTCCTCTATCGGTTAACTTGTATATCAAATTACCGAATAACCAACTTTAAGTGTGGTATTCTCCCGCAAGCCCCCCTTTTTTGTTTATTCTTCCGAAAGTGCTCCAAAAAGAAAGCCCATACAAATGTTTATTGTGAAAATCTAATACTTGAAAGAAGCAGATGGAAAAATAATAAATTGACATTAGGATATTCGAAGTATAGGTGATAAGCATCTCGTTAAAGACCATTTTTATTTCTCTCACAAAAACGGAAGATTGGTGGGCATGCTGGTTAGGAATATCACTTTTCGTGATTGGTCTTTCCGGAATTATTACTACCGTCCCTAAGCCAACCCTATGGGACATGAATCCTCTTGATGCTTTTTCTGTGGATGGGTTTGTTTCTTATCTGTTATTGATTGTTATTGCAGTAATTCTTTTTTCCATAGGTATCAAACTGATTCAAGGGAAGTTGTCGTCGTTTATTCCCGCGTTTTTCCTATTTTCAATATTGGGATTGGCTGCTCACGTCATATCAAAACAACAATTCATAGGCGCTTATGGCTTGGAATATGTTCTTTGGGCATTAATTATTGGCTTGATAATCAGTAACACGATTGGTGTACCCAAATTTCTAAAACCGGCCATAAGAACAGAAATGTACATAAAAACAGGTTTGGTTTTGTTAGGGGCTGAAATCTTATTTTCAAGAATATTAAACCTGGGAGTACAGGGTTTATTTCTCGCCTGGGGAGTAACTCCGATTGTTCTATTCATAATGTACAAATACGGCACATCTGTCCTAAAATTAGACAAAACACTCACAGTTATTATGGCTGCTGCAACCTCTGTTTGCGGGGTTTCCGCGGCCATTGCTGTTGCGGCAGCAACCAAAGCCAAAAAGGAACTCTTAACGTTAACAATTTCTATTTCGCTTTTATCCACTGTAATATTGCTGGTTGGTCTACCTGCTCTTATTAAAATGGCGGGGATCGATTATATAGTCGGTGGCGCCTGGATCGGAGGAACCGTTGATTCAACTGGCGCTGTTGTTGCTGCAGGGGAACTGCTCAATGAACAAGCGATGGAAGTTGCCACAGTAATTAAACTTATACAAAATGTTATGATTGGCGTTATCGCATTTGTCATCGCATTCCTGTGGGTTACAAGGATTGACAGAACAACAAGCGATAAACCAGGTCTAATTCAAATTTGGTATAGATTTCCAAAGTTTATAATAGGATTCGCTTTTCTATCAATAATATCTTCTTTTGTGATTCTTCCTTTAATCGGAGAAGCGATGACAAGTGATATACTAAAAGTGACAGGCAGTATCAGAACATTTCTTTTTGCAGTTGCATTTTTGAGCATAGGATTGGAAACAGATTTCAAAAACCTCAAAAGACAGGTGGCGGGAGGCAAAACCGTACAATTGTACATTGTGGGTCAGGCACTAAATATTCTTCTCACCTTGATCTTTGCATGGATATTATTTGGGTTATAACAAAAGTAATGATCTGATATTCCATTTATCCGCAACTAATCAGTTTTGGAAGTTCAACTTCTTTGAAATCTAAACTTGAAGACACGTTGCAATGCTCAAAAGCTAGTAGGCAAAACTTAGAGATCTTTTTGTAAATCATCACCGTCTATGCAATCGCAAAGAAGACTATAGATGGCTTTAGAGGATTTGCTGATTTCGAGTGTTCGTTTTTTAATAGTTATTTTCTTTTTCCTAATTTTCTTTAGTTTGGTTTGTGACTGAAAACTTATCCATATGCCAATAATTGTGAGAACACTGAAAAACGTAAAATTGAGTACATCCAAAATGATTGATTGTTCTGCAGCGAAAAGTGATAGCATGTATGCGATTATCGTACTCACTGTGGGACCAATAACCGTAAGTGCCAAACCGTTTCTAAATTCAGCTAGTGCAGTCCTTTCTTCTGCAAGAAAATTTCTTTCCAAAGCCAACAAAGTACGGATTTTAGCCAGAACTTCCTGTTCCTTAACCTCGTCCATTTTTATTTCCTCACTTAATGATCTCGAGTTTTATGACGCTAAGTCAAACTGTAAACCATAACAATGATTGCCAGTTTGCGTTAATATAGTTTGATTCATAGCTTCTAAATCGGGACTATCGTTCTTTTCCATTCTGCAGAAACTGTCTTGTTTTTTTCCAGATATCTTTCAAGAGCGGTTATTGCATTTATATCCAAGTTTTGTCGGTCCGTGCCATAATTCTCTGGAACTCCTTGTGCAGTGACAAAGCATGCAGTGTATATTTTTGATTTGTCTAATCGTTTTCCATTAACAAAAAAGTCTTGGATCCGTTTACCCTCGGGGTTTTCTATTTTGAAATAAAGGTTTAGACCTGAACATCTTTTTACATAGCCACCCATCTGCTTGTAGGCGTCATACGAGAAAGTACGTTCTAGATTCTCTTCCATCATACCCCAAAGCTCTGCTCCAGTAATTTTACATATTGAAACTTGGGGGTTAGTGGGTATGATGTTCCAGAGGTCATTCAATAATATTGGTCCAGGCATAACAGGTGCTCCGTAACGCCAACCGTTAGAAAATGCTATTTTTTCTCCGCTTAATTCAACCAATGCTTGAAGCAGCAGATTGTCCATTGTAGATTCCATTACTTGGTTCCGATTGAGTGCAGTTTTGGTATGTCCCACAATAAGGCTTAACATATCACGATGCTTATCTAAGGCAGTGTTGACCATTGAGTCAACGTTTGGATCGGGTTTGATTGATTCATCAACATTGATTAATTTGTGCCGAAAACTATGAATTCGACCATCCTTTACGTGAAGGTCCAATCTGCCGACAAAGGAACCATGACAGCCAGACTGCATCACGATGGCCCCGTTTACACTTACAGCGTCATAAATGCGGTTATGAGTGTGTCCGCTCAACAGAACGTCTATGCCATCAACTTCTTTAGCTAGCTTAAGTTCCTGCGGGTAACCTAAATGCGACAAAACAATAATAAGGTCTACTTTCTCATTTTCGCGTAATTGTTTGATATACTTAGGTAATTCTTTGTTTCCCAAAGTAAAGCAGATGCCTTTACTGAAGTGTTTAGGCATTGTTTTATCTACAATAGTGGCTGCAATCCCGATTACACCTACTCTTAGACCTCCTACATCTATGATGTGGAAGGGAGGGAACACAAGTTTGCCCGAATCTTTGTCGTAGCAATTAATTGCTAGCATCGGAAAATTGAGTTTATTGACTATGCTTCTGAAGTCATCAGGGCCATAAGCGAATTCCCAGTGAGCAGTCATTGCGTCTATGGCTAACTCATTCAGTATAGGTACTAATGCTTCACCTTTACTGTTTACTGCAGGAAATGTACCGTGAATTGTGTCTCCATTGTCTAGCACAATCACTTTTCCATTTTTTTCCTTTTTTATTTGCTTGAAAAGAGTGGTAATTCTTGCGTAGCCGCCAGATTTCTTGTATACAGCTTTATCGCCAACCCAAAACAGTTCATTGTGCAATTCAAAGTAGCCGTGCGTGTCATTGATTTGTAAAATGGTTAAATCCATATTCTTGGGCATATTTTTCCCAAATTAACTATTACTTTCAGAGCGGTAAAAAGCTTAATTGTGTGGTCTCCAGTCTGCTTTGCATTGATGGCTAAACTATTCCATTTATTGCATCAATCAGATTTTTGTTTAATTATTGCTTCAAGCTCTTCGATCGCAGTTTCTAGTGGCTTAAATCCAGTCAATTGACCAATTTCCTTACTTTTGTAAAACAGCTTCACTGTTGGCGTTTCTTCTACTCCAAGTCCCTCGGCTAGTCTGAGATTCTCAACACTATCGAACATGTTAACTCGGACCAACCTTAGTTTGTCACCGAAAACCTCAGAAAGCTTCTCATAAACTGGCTTGAATTTTTTGCAGTTACCACACGACTTTATCCAGAACTCGACTACTACCGGTTTTTTGGATTCAGCGATTTCGCTATCAAAGTCTTTAGCTTGGATATCTACCACATTGCTCATTATTGGAACAGCCCCCAAATTTTGATTGATTGGATTTTTTGGTTATGTGAAGAATCTGCCCATTATATAGGCGCCCACGAACATGCCAGCAATACCGATTAACGATGGAAGGTTTCCTATTCCAAGGCTTGCCATGGCTGACCCCGGACACAGCCCTGAGATTCCCCAGCCTACACCGAAAATTATTGCACCAATAACGGTCCTTTTTGTTAATGTTCGGGTTCTTTTCTTGAATTCTCCGCCCAATATTGGTTTTTTCAGAAGTTTGGGTATAAGATTGATTGTTATCGCGGTTACCAGAGCTGATCCGCCAAGCAGCAACAACAGACCCAAGTCTTTTAGTTGCAGGAAGCTGAGAACAATTTCTTGTTTTGACATGCCACCGAACGCTAATCCAAAGCCAAAGAATAGCCCGCCTATAAACACAAAAACGTGTTTTAGTTTCATGGCAATACCCCCAGACTTTGGATAGCAAGTGCAGTCAATATTCCAATGACGATGAAGGTGATTACAGCCACAACTGAAGTTGTAGATAATGAAGCTAAACCGCTTATGCCATGTCCAGATGTGCATCCTTTTGAAAGTCTTGTTCCAAATCCTACAAGAAAGCCTCCTATTGCGAGTCTCCACCATTCTACGGATGTTGTGAAGAAGCCTTCTGCTGCTAATGTTAGGGTGTAAATCAATGCGCCTAAAATAACTCCTAGTGCAAAAGTGAGACGCCATCCTCTAGAATTCAGATACTGTTTTTGAAGAAAGTAGGGTCTTTTTGAGAAAAAGGATATTGTGGTGTCAAAGAAGCTACTTTGGGTTGCATGGAGTCCTGTTGCTATGTAAATTATGCTAACACCTATTCCGATCAGTATTCCACCAATTATGTATGGAAAAAAACCTAATGGAAACATAAAATTACATATCAATTGACTTTTCAAATAAGCTTTTTCATACTATGTTGGATGCTGCTGATGAGCGTTTGCGAATTAGCCGGTAGTGCGATTATTTATATGTCTAATGCAAAAAGAGATGATGATAACATCTACTCGATTGATTGAGTTATAAACCGGTGGTCGGCATGTTCCTAAAAAAAATTAAATCAGAAGGATTATCTCACAATTCATACTTCATAGGATCGGAAAATGAGGCAGTGGTTATTGATCCCCGACGAGATTGCCAAGTCTTTATAGATATAGCTCAGCAGGAAGAGATGACCATCAAGGCGATTTTCGAGACGCATAGAAACGAGGATTACGTAATTGGCTCTATTGAACTTGCTCAACGCACAGGGGCAGAAATCTATCATGGATCAAAACTAGACTTCAAATATGGACAAGCATTAGAAGATGGACAAGAGTTTTTCTTTGGAAAACTGAAACTAACTGCTATTGAGACGCCTGGGCACACAGATGAAAGCATGTCTTATACCTTAGCGGACATGGATACAAGTGAAAAGCCGATAATGGTTTTTACTGGCGACACATTATTTGTCGGAGATGTTGGGCGCACAGATTTATACGGACCAAATGAAGCCCCACGACTAGCTGAAGAACTTTTTGACAGTATTTTCAACAAGCTTTTACCTTTGGGAGATGAGGTGATTATTTATCCTGCGCATGGCGCTGGATCGGTTTGTGGAGGAGATATTAGCCAACGAGAAGAAAGCACCTTAGGGATAGAAAGAACGCTAAATCCTGTTTTACAGAAAAAACGTGAAGAATTCATAAAACACAAGGTTTCTGAACACCACAGTAGACCTACTTACTTTTTGAAGATGGAACACTATAATCTAGAAGGACCCCCAATATTTTATAATCTACCAATTCCTAGGCCGCTTAAACCAAAAGCCTGCTGGGAACAGATGAAACAGGGGGCCATTGTTGTTGATACACGTAAACCTCCAGCATTTGGGGGTGCTCACATAAAAGATTCCATTAGTATTTGGCTAGAAAGAATCCCGTCATATGCAGGCTGGATTTTGCCATATGATAAACCAATTTTGTTGGTTTTGGAGGATAAAAATTATTTAGAAAATGCTGTTCGTTTACTTTACAGATTAGGCTATGATAACATAACAGGATATCTTGTTGGAGGGATAGAAGGTTGGTATAAGCAGTCTCTTCCTGTGGAACATTTTGGTTTATTGTCAGTGCATGAATTGAAAAGGCGGTTAAACCAAGAAAATAGTTTGTTCCTACTAGATGTTAGGGAAGAGAACGACTGGGAGCAAGGTCACATTCCTGGATCTGTTAATATCTTTTCAGGTTACCTTCAAAACCGGATTAAAGAATTACCAAAAGATCGCCCAATTGTAGTAATTTGTAAGGTAGGAAATCGTGCTAGTTTGGGAGCGAGTATTCTAAGCCAAGCAGGATTTAAGGAAGTCCATAATGTATTGGGTGGCATAATTGCTTGGAAAAATGCAGGCTATAAAATTACTAAGTTGTGAACGTATTAATGGGAACACCACCCGTTTTATTTCCCGCAACTCCCTCTCTTTTTTTGGAAATTTCGCTAACAGCTTGCCTCATGATTTTAATGTGAATTCACACTTCTTTTCATTTATATCGTAAATCGGAATATACCTTATATTTCGTTGTTATGATATAGCAATTTGTGGA
>Ga0315548_1004160_pt1 | contig 10526 bp, 10 predicted proteins | sample SalMarSW160110MG_2_FD_202540 | JGI IMG/M metagenome (GOLD analysis project Ga0315548, IMG submission 202540) | Salt marsh sediment microbial communities from the Plum Island Ecosystem LTER, Massachusetts, United States - Salt Marsh Sediment SW1601-110 ... | reverse complement strand
GCTACTTAAAGACCCTAGATACACCTACGATTTCATGCATAATAGTTTTAGCGATGAAGTTTTGCGGCATATATTTTTTGGGCTGAGGGTTAAGCATTTTATGATCCAAATGCAATTTATCTTTAGGGGTGAATACGCCGACGAAATTGCAAATTTTGGGATAGCTTATTGTAATTAGAGGGTGGAGCTTGCATAATAAACGTGTTAGCATAACGCGCATACCCAGTATAAGCTGCCTAAAATAAACCTTTAGAAAAATATTGAAGGATAAAGACCTTGGAAATAAACTTTATATTTTATTTCATTAATAAAAGACCTTAAAGTTTTATACCGTATCTATAAAGATTCTTCAGTTGCTAAAGTCGAGGTACAAAAACCACAACGAGTGGCTTTTATCGGTATAACCGAAAAACAATAAGGACACTCTTTGGTTGTTGGATCCGGAGCCGGTTCTTCCTTTTTCAACCTATTAATATTTTTTATTACGAGAAATACAGCAAAAGCAACGATTACAAAACTTATTATTGTATTAATAAAAGCACCATAATTCAACGTGCCGGCTCCCGCAGCCTGCGCTTCGGCAAGCGTAGCATACGGAGTACCTCTTCCACTAAGAACAATAAAAAGATTAGCGAAATCGACTTTACCCAACAACAACCCGATAGGCGGCATTATTATGTCAGCCACAAGAGATTTTACAATTGTTCCGAAAGCAGCACCTATGATTATACCTACAGCCATGTCGACCACATTCCCACGCATAGCAAATTCTTTAAACTCTTTTAACATTTTATTCCTCCTTTTTTAGAATTTCCTATCGTTATCACTTGCCAATTTCTCCATGTAGAGCTTTTTTGAAAAATTTACCGCTTTCCGTAAGCTCATAAGTTTCGAGTGATTCAAGCATCCTCGGACCCCAATCAGGGTCAAAAACCCAACAAACCCAGCTTATTTCTCTTTCTTCCAGGAAACTAATTATAGCCTCTCCATAACCTTTGTTTTCGCTTTTTTCGATACGTTCGGGTTCAAAACCAAATTCCGTCGCTATAACGGGATATTTACCCTTGGCAAACCCAAAATTTTCATCCCACTTCGGCTCCCACGGTTTTTTTCGTTTCATATAATAAGGATGAGTCGCGTAAGCGATCCCTTCCGCGTTAACAGGCTCATAGCGAATAGGTCCTAAATCATATGCCCAATCGAACCCAGATACGATAGGAATTGTTTCCTTATCATACGCGCGAATAAGATTTATTATATCTTCATTAATCTTTTTCCACTCACTCCAGCTCATACTGCCCAGAAGACTAAAAAAGTGAGTCGGCTCATTGAATATCTCATAAAAAGCAACAGTATTACTCCCTTTAAAATGCATCGCGATAGTTCTCCAGAATTCGTAAGTTTCCTTTTTTGTTGTGTTGTACATTGGATTTTGAAAAATTTCCATTTCCAAATTACCAATAGAATGCCAATCTATAATAACATACATCATAAGTTCGGTACACCACTTTACTGCTTCATCCAGCAGCTTCAAACAACCTTCCGGAGTACGTTCTCTCCACGCAACAGGATGCACGGGAACACGTACGATATTTGCTCCCATTTTTTTAACTTCCTCAAAATGTTTTCTGCTCCAGTAACCCTGCCCTTCGAGTTTGTCAGGGTCAGAAATTGCCAATCCGCGAAATACAACCTTTTTACCGTCAGGATTTATAAATTCATTTTCTTTTACACTGATAAGAGGAAGTTTCTTTGCATCGGGGTTCTCGGCTGGTCTTTTCGGGAAAGGCTGATTCCACCAATAAGCTCCTGCTTTTATCTCCTTTTTCTGTTCCGCGTAAAGTTTTGGGACAACAAATAAAACTGTTAAAACAATCATCAATGAGCGAATAAAACACTTCATATAATTACCTCCCTGTGGACTAACCGACTTACGATTTTAACAACTTTTGAAAATGTCATATACTACAACCAAATTAACTTTCATAAAAAAAATACTTTTTATATATATATTGTCAATAGATAAATGCTATAAGAAAACAAATACAATATCTGAAACTTAATTTAAAGAATCCTGGTCCAGCATTCCGGGATTTCTTTTTTGTCTAATCCAGGGTAGAAAATCAAAGCGAATAATACCAGTAACAAGTGAAACAACCACAAAAAGTTCCGTCAACACACCAGCATAAGAGCCATGTATTACATTATAAGTGAGCCACAAAGGACGCGGGATGATGACAATAGAACGGATTTTCCTAGGATTCTCCTGCCACAGGCCAACCGTTTCGATAGCCATTGCCATAATAGGCAAAAGACTGAGCCAATTTTGCCAGGATAAAATACCCGCTATAAAGAATAAAAAGATAAAGGTATACATTACTATATCGCTATCCATCCATTTTTTTCTTCCCCTGAATACGAAAAAGAAAGTACGGATAGCTCCAACAATATTCATCGCGGAAGCAGTCCATACTCCTAAAAGAGCAAAATGGACAATAAAACACATCTGCGCCAGACCTAAAAAAACAAGAATAAGATTACGTTTGTTGTTTTGAAAGGAAATTATAGCAAAGATAAGTCCGACAAAACCTATTCCCTGAGCAATAAAGTTGTTGTTTATATTTGTATGGTCAAGTAATTGTAAAATTGAGATTAAAAACATCGAAAAATCTCCCCTCTAAGTGTTATCGTATCCATTTTATCTTCCTATGAATCCCACATAACATATACAAAAAAGCATTATATGCAAGCATATAAGATGTTAAATTTCGATTAATACACCTTTCAGAATACTAAATCTTATTTAATCAATAATTTATTACCATGATGGTCTAATACCGGGAGCATAAGGGAATTTAAGACTTTTATAATATTCAAGTGTACCTGAAGGTTTTTCATATTCGGAAGGGAAAGGTCTTTTTGAGTGTGATTGGAAATATAACAGACATGAATTCCTCCACCAGATGGCTTCCGCTGCCTGAATTTTCAGAAATGTCGATACCTGCTCGAACCGCTCATCATCGATTTTACCCGAAAGCCCAGAAAATTTATCAACCATCCATTTTGCCGAATCGGCACCACTGTAATACTTATGGCAAAGTTCTTCCCACAGCGTTCTTCCGGATTTCATTTTGTAATCCCAGTCAAGGTGATGAAACCATAAGAGATATTCATCCGGGCAAGTCTCAAGATTGGAAAATTTTTCCTTTACCTCAAGATAATACTGACTGAGCGCATCTGAACCTTTTGTCGTACGCTCAAACCCGATTCCTTTCGAATCCGCCTGGTGATAATACACAGAAGTCCAATCAGGCCTACCGGACACCGCTACCCACGGTCCCGGACCGTAGTGATGCCCCTCCGCCATTATATGGTGAAGCCCTAGAGGTGTCATATAGCTTACGGCTATCTCTCGAGACGCCATCATAATTTCTTTTAAAGTTTTTACAACGTCTTTATCGTTTGAAAAAGTCATGCGTATCCATTCTTCCGCGATTTTCTCTGCCGAAAGCTTATGATTCCAACCGAGCCGTCCGAAACAATACCAGTTAGCCTGCCCAAAATGATGCCCTGTCCAGTTTCTATCGGTTCCTATGTTGGAAACTCCGGCAAACCCGGTATTCGCATATTTAAAAAGTGAACCGTCGAGTACTTTAGCTACAGTTGACCCCTTCCCTTTAGCATAAGTATCGGAATCCAAACACTCTTTATATAGAGTAGCCAGATACACTAAATGAGTTGCGCAGCCCAGGTATTCCTGAGTGATTTGAAATTCCATCATCACAGGAGTTTTTTTCATAGCTCCAAACAAAGCATGGAAGGGTTCTCGCGGTTGAAAATCGATCGGTCCGTTTTTTGCCTGTATCAAGACATTATCTCTGAATTTACCATCGAGAGGCACAAATTCATTGTATGCCTGTTCAGCTCTGTCTTCATTTACATCGTAGGTGTATACAAAAGCTCTCCACATAACGATTCCGCCATGCTGCGAAAGAGCATCGGCAAGAAGATTAGCACCATCGGCATGACTGCGGTTATAATTCTGCGGTCCGGGCTGACCTTCAGAATTTGCCTTCACCAAAAATCCTCCGAAATCGGGAATATATTCATATATCTCATTAATTTTATCTTTCCACCACTTTTTAACCTGCGGATCGAGAGGATCTGCTGTCGAAAGTCCCCCAATTTGAATCGGAGCGCTAAAACGCGCGGTAAGATATACCCTGATTCCATATGGCCTGAAAACATCAGCCAGAGCCGCTACTTTTTCCAGATACATCGGGGTTAAAATTAAAGCGTTGGAATTTACATTAGTCAAAACAGTTCCGTTAATTCCAATGGACGCGTTGGCTCTGGCGTAATCTTTATATCTGGGATCCAGATAATCGGGAAGCTTATGCCAATCCCAGAGCGAAAATCCGGCATATCCTCTTTCGACCGTTCGGTCGAGGTTATCCCAGTGATTCAAAAGCCTGTATTCGATTTTGGGACTCTCACTTATCTCCAAATTATCGAGATTTTTATTAGTCTGAAGAACTTTTAGAAAATTAAAAACACCATATAAAATACCAACATCCGTATTAGCCGAAATAACAATATATTTCTTGCCTTTAATCTTTATGTTTTGTATTAAATATCCCTCTCTTCCAAGGCTTTTAAGTTTGTCGTCCAGCCCAAGAGAAGCAATAACTTTAGAGGATTGCGGAGTTCCTATAACGAGGGCTCCGCTCCCGCTAACTTTATCCACGTATTTTACCGGAGAACCGAGTAAACCAGTAAGACCTGGAGCCAATTCGCTCCGAGCAACTCTTAAAGTAGGAGAATCTCCCGGAAAATGAATTTCTTTAATACTTTTTTTGTATTCCTTTAGCTTATCCGCATTAGCAATAACATCATATCTAAGCCATAATCTGTAGCCATCCTCAGCAAATATTTTAAAAGACATCAGCAATAGAAGAGCTATAAAAAAGGCTAACAAATGAAACCTTTTTTTGGTTTTCGAAAACATTTACAACATCCTCCTTTTAGATTTAAATATTAACAATACAAATCATAAGTATAATACAAACCCTGTCAAGGCTTTTTTAACATAGACGCCCACACTCTGTAAAACCATATCCCAAAAAAAATATAAGCCCTTGACAAATAGTAACAATTACTATATAATAATAACATGAATAATAGCAATATGGATTCTTTGCTTGAAACTTTCAGAAAAAGATGCGGTGAGAACGGCCTGAAAATCACACCCCAGCGAACGGTTATATATTTAGAATTCCTTAGATCTAAGGACCATCCTTCAGTAGACGCTTTGTACAAAAGAATAAAAAAGTCCTTGCCTAATATATCATTCGATACAGTCTACAGGACCCTTCAATCTTTCTCCAAAATAGGTCTGGCAAATGTTCTCGAAGGCTCCGGCGAGCCAAGACGTTTCGATCCGGATACCCAGAACCATCACCATTTTCGATGCATAAGATGCGGTAATATATTCGACTTCCATAGCGAATTTTATGACAATATAGATATACCGAAGGAAATCAGGGCGGAATTCGGTGTTACAAAAAAGAAGATTATTCTGGAGGGAATTTGCAAATACTGCAGCGGGAAATAGCAAAAAAAAATTTGTTGTATATTAGTAATAATTACTACATAGTAATTATTATAGTAGGGGGTGACAATATGTAATCAAATAATCTGCAGCAGGCACAGGCAAAATTTGTGTTGAAATTTTTGAAATTTAAACAATAAAATTTAAAAAGAGGAGGAAAGTAAAATGGCAAAAGTTGCAATTGAAATGGTAAAAAAATCGGGCGTAGATCTCGATAAGTTATTAAAATTATTGGTTAAAAATGCATCGGCAGAGTTAACGACTTACTACTATTACACAATTCTCAGAGCAAATCTGATTGGGCTTAAGGGCGAAGGCATAAAAGAGATTGCCGAAACTGCAAGGATCGAAGACCGAAATCATTTTGAAGCCCTCATGCCCAGAATATACGAACTCGGTGGCGAGCTACCGGGATGCATGAAGGAGTTCCATGATTTATCTGCCTGTCCGCCTGCTTCTTTACCCAAAAACCCCACCCCCGAAGCGATATTAAAAGTGCTCGTAGAGGCAGAGCGGTGCGCAGTCAGAGGATACACTGAAGTTTGCAATATGACGGCAGGTAAGGACCACCGAACTTACGACCTTGTCCTTGCAATTCTCAACGAAGAAATCGAACATGAATCATGGTTTTCTGAATTCTTAGGAGAATGGCCATCAGGACACTTCTTACGACGCGGAGATACATCCCCGTTTGTTTCAAAGTTTTTAAAGTAACACACCTCCTATAAGATTACCCCGAACATTCGGGGTAATCTTATATAATTTTATAAAAAATTAAAAAACTTGCGCTTCACATGGAGTAATATTAAATTAATATATCAAAAAAAACGACCCAATGATTCACATTTAAAATTTGGAGGTATAAAATGAACAAGAAATTTAACTGGAAATTAGTCGCAGGCATAGCTATGCTGGTTCTATCCATAGTTTTTTATTTCATTCATTACCTTATCTTCAGAGACGCCCATCACATATTTATTTATCTCATAGGAGATGTAGCTTTTGTGTTCGTTGAAGTTCTACTCGTAACCATAATCATACATCATGTACTTCATGAATGGGAAAAGCAAAGTCATCTTAAAAAATTAAACATGGTTATTGAGACTTTCTTCAGTGACTTCGGAAAACATATTCTTGTATATCTTTCAAATTTCGATAAAAATCTTAACAAAATACACGATCTTATCGTTGTCGAAGACGGATGCGAAGACATGGATTTTAAGTCAGCCTTTAAAGGATTGAAATCCTACAAAGCAGATATAGATATAAACAAAATTGAGCTTAAGAAACTATCAAATTTTTTGACTACCAAAAGAGAATTTCTGATCAGGTTACTGCAAAATCCCAACTTGCTTGAACACGCTACGTTTACGGAAACACTAATGGCTATATTCCATATCACAGAGGAGTTAGCCGCAAGAGATCTTGATAACCTACCGAAGGAAGATATAGAACACACGAAAATCGATATCGAACGGGCATACAACCTCTTAACATACCAGTGGCTAAGCTATATGGAATATACGAAAAAAAACTTCCCGTACTTCTTCCTCTTCGCAATGCGAACAAATCCTTTCGCTGAACATGCCTCATGGCTGGATAAGTACGAATCTGCAGTTGCCTGAAAACTCAGTCTAAAAAACTACTTTCCCGCGAAATAATCTACAAGCCAACCTACGGCTACGACAATTATTACTATCGGAACCCATGGCACATTCGCTTTTAAAACATTTAATTCATTTAAAAGCCAAAAAATTCCTATAAGCAAAACAATCACCGCAAAAGTCGGAAATACTCCGTTTTTTTCTTCCGGCATAATTTTACCTCCCGGTTTGTTTATGAAAATATAAAAGAATTAAAGCAAAAAGTCAATAAATTAAAATTTATTTTGCTGGAAAACTCACAGGTAATGGTAAACAAAAAATAGAAAAGCTTGTTTTTTCGTAAAAGAAGGTTATTATAAACACGTATTTAATTTAATTTAGTATAACTTAAACAAAAAACCAAGAATTTAATATAGTATATCTGTTATCTTTATTAGTACACGTAAACTATGTTAGATCAAAGAGGGAATAAATCATGAAAACTTTTAAAGAATTAGGTTTATCAGAAGAAACTTTAAAAAATTTAAAAATAAAAGGGTTTGAGGAACCAACACCCATTCAAGTACAAACCATACCGGCCTTACTATCGGGAAAAAAGGATATTATAGGTCAGGCTCGAACAGGAACAGGGAAAACTGCCGCTTTTGGCCTTCCATTAATCGAACTTCTTAAAGATAACTCAAAAAATGTCCAGGCAATCGTACTTACCCCAACAAGAGAACTTGCAATTCAGGTCGCAGAAGAAATTAATTCACTAAAAGGAAATAAAAAACTCCGAACCGTTCCCATATACGGCGGACAGGCAATTTCCGGGCAACTCAGAAGTTTAAAAAAGGGCGTCGATATAGTTGTCGGTACACCCGGAAGGGTTATAGACCATCTTAACCGCCGTACTTTAAAACTGGATAAAATTTCTCACCTAATACTCGATGAAGCGGACGAAATGCTGGACATGGGTTTTCTTGAGGACGTAAAAAAGATTATGGAACATACCCCAAAAGAAAAAAGAACTATGCTGTTCTCGGCTACCATGCCAAAGGAAATTATAAATATAGCAGAGAAATATATGGTGGAATATGATATTTTCAGGGTAACACATGGCGAACTTACTGTAAGCCAAACCGATCAAATATATTTTGAAGTCCATCCCGGAAACAAATTCGAAGCCCTTTCTAGAATTATAGATATCGAAGATGAATTTTACGGATTAATATTCTGCAGAACCAAAATCGATGTAGATAATCTTGCAAAACATCTAATGGAACGCGGTTACGACGTAGATGCTCTACACGGAGACATATCACAACACTTAAGAGAGAAAATATTAAATAAATTCAAGAAACACTTCATAAATATTCTTGTGGCAACCGATGTGGCGGCAAGAGGATTGGACGTTCAAAATCTTACTCATGTAATCAATTATGCCCTCCCGCAGGATCCAAAATCTTACGTACACAGGATAGGAAGAACCGGCAGAGCGGGTAAGGAAGGAATTGCTATCACTTTCGTAACACCCACGGAATACAGAAAATTGAAATTCATTCAAAGAGTTGCAAAAACAGATATCAGAAGAGAAAAAATACCTCAAATTAAAGATATCATAGAAACAAAAAAACTTAAAATAAAATCAGATTTAGAAGAAATCGTAAAATCAAAGGTCGATAAGGAATATGTGAAAATGTCACAGGAACTTTTAGAGAATAACAGCGCAGAAAACTTACTTGCGGCTCTCCTCCAACACACTTATCAAGAAGAACTAAGTAAAAAAAATTACAAAGAATTTAAAGACGATTTTGTCGACAATAAAGGAAAAACCCGCTTATTTGTAACTCACGGTAAAAATGATGGACTGAATGCAAAAAAATTAGTAGAATTAATAAAAAAGATATGTAATATTCCGGGTGAAAAAATAAGAGACATACAAATTCTCGACAAATTCTCCTTTGTAACACTTCCATTTCATGAAGCGGAAATACTATTATCGCATTTCAAAAAAAGAGAAAAGGGGTCGGGCTTATTTGTAACAAAAGCAAGAGCACAAAGAAAAAATAGGTCTAAGCGTAGTTAACAAAAAGGGTAAAGATTGTACCTTGACTTATTTCTTAAAACACGTATTTTATCTTCAGGAAAGTGTAGTTTAGAACCTTCAAGATCGTGTGGAATCTATCTAAGATTATTCTTTTTTGTTTCCCTTCTGGTTTTGCCGGTTACAGTAAGAAATACTCCCATTTTATAAGAGTATTCTAACCTAATTACATTTCCAAAATAATGTTAATATTCTAACCCTTAAGGAGGAGAAATGAATATATACGTAGGAAATATATCGTGGGATTTAACAGATGGAGAGTTGAAAACAGCCTTTGAAGCTCACGGACAGGTATCTACCGCTAAGATTATTACGGATAAGTATACAGGAAAATCCAGAGGATTCGCTTTTGTAGAAATGCCCGAAAAATCTGAAGCAGAAGCAGCAATTAGCAATCTAAACGGAAAAGACCTTAAAGGCAGAGAAATTGTAGTAAATGAAGCTCGACCACGCAAAGAAGGCTCCAGAGATAGTAGGAGAGACAATCATTCTTCCCGCGAAACCGATTCCAAGTGGTAAAGAATAAAACAAGAATAAAAATCACCAAAATTTAGAACAGTGTTATAAATAAAAAGGAAAAAGAAGGTTTCCCTTTACTTTTGTCTATTTCATATTATACTTATATAAATACATTCGTCTAAAGATTATGCTTACTCACATAGAGTAGAACTCTGGAAATTTAACATATCTGTGTGAACATCTTAAGCGGGATAAATAAAAGGAGTTATGAATGTTTGTTAAATTAATATCACCCCGTTCACCCGTTTCATTCGTTAGCGAAAGAGAAAAGGCTGTAAATTTCTCGCGTCTCAGTCTTGCGACTGTTGCTGCTTTATTTCCCCGGGATGCTAAAATTGAAATAATAAACGACAGTATAGAAGAAATCGATTATAATGAAAATGTAGATCTGGTCGGAATAACTTCGATTACCGCAACGACTCCGCGAGCCTATGAAATAGCAGACAAATTCAGAGAAAAAGGTGTACCTGTTACAATGGGAGGGATGCATGCCTCAGTTTTACCTCGTGAAGCTATAAAACACGTCGATTCTGTAGTAATAGGAGAAGCCGAAGGACAGATAAAACTCCTCGTAAAAGATTTCAAAAACGGAAAATTAAAAAAGTTCTATTCTTCTAAAAAAAGACCGGACCTTAAACACATTCCTTTACCCCGAACAGACTCATACGAAAAAAAGAATAAATACTACAAAGAAATGCATATGATA
>Ga0315548_1004157_pt1 | contig 10533 bp, 10 predicted proteins | sample SalMarSW160110MG_2_FD_202540 | JGI IMG/M metagenome (GOLD analysis project Ga0315548, IMG submission 202540) | Salt marsh sediment microbial communities from the Plum Island Ecosystem LTER, Massachusetts, United States - Salt Marsh Sediment SW1601-110 ... | reverse complement strand
CGACTCTAAACTGGACGAGCTCTCACAGAAAATGACGGCTATTGAGAACGAACTCGGTATCGAACAGCCAGCCTTACAGAAAACCGATGTAATACAGGAACCGACGGGCAGCAAAAAAATCCCCGACAATCAGATAAAAACAAATATCGATTCAAACTGAATAAGAGCACATGTGCACAGGAGCATAAGTGCACAAGTCACACGTCAAAAGTCTCAAGTCAAATAAAGGAAATTGCTTATATCGTTAATGCAGATTCCAGAGTGAATCTGAAGCTTTGATTTATCCTGATGTTAGAAACTCGATAGTAATGCCTTTGCAGGCAGGATACCGACAGATGTTTGACTTAATGTTTTCCGGAACATCTATATCAGTAGTCAAAGTGCAAGTTTTTTTCAGGAAGTCTATGTTGATCATTTGAAGGGTAGTTCCCGCCTTTTCCAACTCCGATCTAATATATAGACCAACAAGCTCATAGGGGTTTGGTTGTGGAAAATCTGGAATAGATTCTTCTGTCATGTTTCACTTCTCCTTCTTTGAAAAGCCATGTAGGACATACTGAACATATTTTTACACTCAAAATTCAAAACCCACCGCTATTATTATTTTCCGGCTATTTTTCTTTCTTATAACTCCTATCTCCTGACTCTTTTCCTTCTCAACAACACTGCACTCAAAACAAACAATAGGTAAGTAGATTAATCCTGACCAGCTTTAAGCAGGTTTTGGAAACTGCCCAGAAGCAAAGGATATTTACGTTGCAATCCTTCAGAAAGATAATTAAGCTCCTCCTGACTGAGCCCAGAGAGTTTATCCATCCATTTCTTCTTCATTTCCATTAATTTGATACGGTTGTAACTCTTGGTAAAGTGGACTGCCAAAAATGAAAGACCGCCTATAACCAGAGCAGAAAGCCAGTCGCCTGTGAAAGCCTCGTAGCCAGCCCACGCTGTACCTCCTGTCTTAGCAGCCAAAGCACCCTTTTCCAGTTTTATACCCAGACTCATAAGGAAGCTGATGTCTTTCTTCAGCTCAACAGCTACAAAATCTATGAGGTAGTCGTCATCAAAGTTTTGATCATCAGTTTTCTTTCGAACATTACGTGGCAAAGACACTAAGGCGTTACAGGTATCAATATATTTATTTTTGCAAGAATCACAGACCGTCTGTCCCTTACCTACAAACTTACCACATTTAGGACATTTCTGAGACATATCAACAACTCCTAAGTAATTAGCAGTGCAATTGTAAAAGGCAACACTAAATCAAGCCAAAATAAGACTAACAATCTTATAAAAATATGATGTTGTTAATCAGGTTGTTGATAGGCTACAACTTCTCCGTTAATAAACCTTATCAAGCCATCAGAGTCTTTCGGTCCGTAGCCCCATATTTCAGCTTTACCCGCCTGCCAAGCTCGATGCGGTTCCCCTAATCTTCTCCTGACTGCATCTTTACTCATACCTGTATGGATAGCATTCCAAATCTGGGCGTTCTTTTCATTCCTCTTTTTCTCTTTTTCGTAATAATCCGATATTGCTAACAAGGCAATGATGACAATAAAAATTACAGGAATACCAAATATTTCCATAGAGGTAATTTCCTTTTCGAAAAGATTTTCCTTTCCCGGCGCACCAATAAGGGAACCGCTATGTTATGCCAAACTGAGGCCCCGTAATGGTCGCAAGGAACTCAAAAGCAGCTCCCCATATTAGGGCACTGACTTTCAACACTATTTCTTTCTTCAAACTTTTGGTTTTAGATGGAACTCTTAAAAGTTTAGTACGATTCCACATTCAATTTACAAAAACACGGATACCTCAGCTCCTTTTATATAATAACATATTAAGACCGATAAAGCAAGCAAAATCTGTCTTTTTTTTAGCTTTTTTCCTATTCTTTCTGTCAACCTTATAAGCTATCTGGAATATTTAGATGCATATGGCTTTAGCTGGATAAAAAATGTATATAAGCTGGGGTATTAATGGGCGGTACTGGACTTGAACCAGTGACCCCCAGCGTGTCGAGCTGGTGCTCTAGCCAACTGAGCTAACCGCCCTGCTTTTCAGATAAGTATCGCCCAAAGAAAAATAAAAATCAAGAAGAATTAAAAAGAAAAATCAGACACTGATTAACACAGATTCACACAGATTTTTAAACCACAAAAAAACGAAAACACCACGAAATAAGCTAAAAGATACTGGATACTCGATTCTTGTAAACCGCCGAGAACGCCCTTCGACAAGCTCAGGACAGGCCAAAAACGCAGAGGGAAAAGTAAAAGGCAAAAATTAAAAAACAAAAAGAAAATTAGCCACGAATTAACACGAAAAGGCACGAATTAATTAATCGCTGATTAAGCAGATTCATCTTGTTATATTCTTTATTCTGACTCCTGGATTCTATTTCCAAAAATTATTTTTTTATAGTCAGGACGGCGGCGGAGAGCGAGGGCATAGTAAATTTAATATTGCGGCCGCTGAGAACTGCATTTGCAGACTCGGCTTTTATGAGGTCGGGTCTATCGAGAGTGTTCCTTGCCTGCAAAGAGCCGGGTGCGACAAGCTGCATCGAAACAGAGGCCGGCTTGAAAGAGCCTTTAAGAACGGCTGTTACATCAACACGCTCATCGGTTGGATTTACACATTTTATAAATAGCGTTTTTTTGTCGGCAGAAAGCGTCGCGTTGGTGTTCAGGCTGTTACTGTCGGCGACAATCTTAAGAAGATTGGGGGCGTAATGGTCCCGCCAGAGCTTCATAACGACATAGTTGGGTGCAGGGAACCAGCGATAATGGTCAAAGTTAATGAAGGCATTGTCCCAGGCTGGTGCGTCAGCATGGCGGAGGAACAAGGCCGGGCCTGCCATCTCAAAAACCGGTGCGCATCTTTCAAAAGCATTAAGAACGCCGCCGGCATAAAGGCCTGTTCGCCAATCGGTGGTTTGAGCGTTCCATTCGGAGCAGTAGATTTTCAGGTCCGGATTATTGCAGTCCTTGATTAGCTCAGCGGTTTGCTTGATAAAATCTTCGTAGCTGTACGGGCCTTGTGCATAGCGGTCCGGATTTTCGTAATGGTGAATGCTGAGGTAATCGATGAGGTCGGCGCAGCCGTCGATAATTTGTTTGTTCCAATCGAGATTGAAACCGCCTGAGCCGCAGGCGGCGAGCTTGATTGAAGGGTCCTTTTCCTTCATAGCGGCTGCGAATTTTCTGACAGCTTTGACGTAATTTTCTGCACCCATATGCCAGGTCTCGTTATCAATCTCCCAGAATTTGACCTTGTATGGTTTTTTGTGACCGTTTTTAGAGCGGACTTTGCCCCAGGTGCTTTTTGCTGAGCCGTTACAATATTCAATCCAGTCGAGGACGTCCTGGAGAAATTCTTCTTCGTCCACATTGCCGTTCCAGTTTTGTGTTCCGATATTAACAACGATTAGAGGCTCTGCGCCGACTTTTCGGCACATTTTAATGAATTCATCGGTGCCGTAGGAGTTTATGTCCAAGTCATCCCAAAGGGGACGCGGTGTGACTTTTCTTTTATACTGCGGGCCGATGCCGTCTTTCCATCGATAAGGCGATGCGAAACATCCACCGGGCCAGCGAATTACAGGCGGTTTGAGCCCGGCGACAGCATTAACTAAGTCGGGGCGAAAACCACCAGCCCTCTGTACCGAAGTTTGCATTATGCTGAGCTGGTCAATGTAAACTTTTCCTTTTCTCAATAGCTCTATTTTCAGAGTAGCGTTATCAGCAGATGCTTTCGGAGTGAATTTGAACTTATATTGCTTCCACTGTTTTCGAGGCATTCGTATTTTGACCTCGTCGAGCAAATCATTAGCATCGAGAATCTTTATAGACAGACCTGCTGGTGCATCACCACGCAGCCAGAGCGAGCCTGAATAAGTACAGCCTTTTTTGACAGAGAAATTTTCCTGCATAATACCACAGCCGCCCTCTTCAGCTTCGATGTACTGGCAGTAGTTGCTGTTAAAGGGGTTCTCTTGTGTTAAAGCGACTTTTACGTTTCCGAAAGGCTGGAAGTACCTGGCGGTAATTTGCGCTTCTGTAATCTCAGGCAGCCCTTTAAAAAGGATATTGCCGTCGAGGTCTTTGACTTCGATGTTTCTGTACTGTGCCTGTGTTGACCAGGTGCCGAGTCCGACTCTGCCTTTGAGATGGGGGTCGGTTGTGTCGTTGAAATCGATAAGCATTTGATTATCGAGCCAGACCTGGAATTTGCTATTTTCGCAGCGGATTCGAATATCATACCACCTGTCCTCTTCAATTCTTCCCTCAACGGCCGGGCCGACCATTCCCCATCGACTGCCCTGGGAGCCTTTTTCCAGGCTGTGCTGCATATTTCCCCAGCCGCCAAGATTGCACCAATAAAAATTTTCATTGTCGATGCCGCGGAAAAGGATAAGGAAACCTTCCGCTCCGCCGAGTTTTTTTGCCTGCAGGGTAATTTCGTAATCCTTCCATTCGGGATTTCCGAACCAGAGCCGAACATTATCAACCAGGCTCTGCTGCAGGATAGAATCATCCTTTATAGACCAGAGTCCCTCATGTTGACCGGCCATCTCTTCAAAACTTCTGTTCCAGACCATCTCACCCCAGAGGCCTCCGTTGACGGAATGATAGATATGTTCGAGAAAATGGCCGTAAATCTTTTCATCGATGCGGCTGGTGACATTATCAGAATTGATAGTCATTTGCACGGATTCCTGAGCAACTAATGCCGATGAGAAAATCAAAACAGCAGCAAAAATAACAAAAAAGACCTTTGAGGATTTGCAGTTTTTCATAATTACACCCTTCCAATTAAGATTAACAATACGGAATAAACAACTATTTCCATAGGATAGCAGTTTTTCAAATTTTTTCAAGTTATGCTTTTTTTGCCTATCCAGATGCCTGCAATCCAGGTCCCAAGCATACTTCCAATATTTGCAAAAGCGACAACAAGTAAAATTCTTGTAACCGGATTTTTCCAGAAACCTTTAAGCGTAGAAGTGTCCGTCGGCAATTGCTCGAAATCATTCACGGTCGGCTTTCTAATCCAGGCTTCAACGAGACCTGCGACCCAGCCGGCAGCAAGTGCGGGATTCAGGCTTGTAAAAGGAGCGGCTACAAAGGCAGAAAGGATAGTTAACGGATGAGCAAAAGCGACAGCGGCACCGAGAGCTGAAAGCGAGCCGTTAACGAGCAGCCAGATATAGATATTCTGCAGCAAAGCTTCGGTTCCCTTTGCGTAAAAGCTGTAAGCAATAAGAGCGATAATAGCTGCAGGTATGACCCATTTGAAGATTGTCGGCCAGAGTGATTTAGGCGGTATCTTTATAAGCTCGTCAAGAGACTGCTCTTTTTTAATACTCTTTTTTATTCCGGCGACGTGTCCTGCACCAACAACGGCGACGACTTTCGGGCCGTCAGCATGACGGATTTTCTGTGCAAGGTAAATGTCACGCTCGTCAAGAAGACGACGTTTGACTTCCGGCAGCTTTTCGGCAAATTCGGAAAGAGCGGCTTCGAGCTGGTCTTTCGTTTTCAACTGCTCGATAAGTTTTTCATCGATTTCCTCACCGGCGATGAGTCCTGCAATAAAATGGCTGAGTATTTTAATCTTATTCCAGAACGACAGGTATCTGAAGACCCGCTTTAGTGTTATTTCGATTTCTCTGTCGGCCAGGATGACCTTTGCGCCGAGCTTTCCGGCCTGGTTCACGGCCTCGAGCATCTCGGCACCGGGCTGGATGCCGAGCTTTTCGCCGAGCTGCCGATAAAAAGCACCGAGGATAAGCTGTGCCAGAAGAAGGGTCGATTTTTTCTCGCGGATGATTTTGAAGATGTTCATTTTTCTCCAGGCGTCACGCTCTGTCATAACCCTGTATCGGGGCTCGCAAAGCTCGATACAGACGGAATCCGGTTTTACGGTCTGGATTGTTTTTTTAACGTCTTCGACACTTTCCCTTGAGACATGGGCGGTACCGACGAGAAAGATTTCTTTTCCATCAAGACTGATTTTTGTAACGCTCTCGGGAAGCGACTGCTGTTCTGCCATAAAACTTCCTCAAAAAAAGAAAATACCATAATAGCATAAACAGGGGCAAAAAGCAAGTCACAAGAAAACGTGCGCAGAAATTCAGAACGAAAAAAAGAATAAAAAAAGTTTTATAACCTGTTTTTGGTCTGCTCGAGACGGGTTGCTTTTTTCAGGATTTTCTTTTCCCTTGCGGACAGGCTGTGAATTCCGGAGTTGTGCACCTTTTCAAGTATTCGGTCAAGCTCCTGCTGAACCTGCTGCTCCAGGTCTCTCTGCTTGTTCCACTTTTTAGCTCTTGTTTTCATTTGCCATCTGGCCCTGAGAGGTTTGGATAAAACGTAAGCGGCGCCGACAACCATACCTGCGAGGTGAGCAGCTTCGCCGCCTGCATTTGTATACTTGTTAGGATTAAGTAATGACAGGATGCTTACAAGTGCCAAGACAATGGCCAGTACCATCATAGAAACAGGAAAAATACCGAAGACGTAAACTTTCATTGAGGGGAAAAGAACCGCACAAGCAGCAATAATACCGAGGATGGCACCCGAGGCGCCAATCAAAGGTCCGACACCAAGCCAGCCGACAAGGGCGAGCAAAGGATATAATATTCCGCCAGCAGCACCGCACATCAAATAAAAGATTAAGAACTTTCTGCTGCCCCAGAGGCGCTCAAGGAGTGGCCCGAGAAAATAAAGGCAGAGCATATTAAAAACGATGTGCCAGAAACCACCATGCAGAAATTGATACGTAATCAATCTCCATAACTGAAAAGTTGCAGCAATATTTACCGGGAAGACCGAGAACCAGCGGATAGCAAAAATACCAAGAGACTCAAAGGCGGATGTGAGAAAAAAGACGATGCCGTTGATTATAAGAAGCCATTTTACGACCGGAGTAATCCTCGGAAAACCAATGCGCATCCGGGGGGCATAGTGGTAGCGGTGCTCGTAACCATCCTGAGTGTAATCTCTGTCGTAAAGACCCATCTTCTCTTAAATCCGAAATACGAATCCGTCTTCGTTAAAACTACGTCGGACAAGTATCGAAACCCGAAATTCATCCTTCGTAGTAGTCCTACTACGGAGAATGGACAAATACTGTCAACATTATAGTATCGTCAAATCTACAAAATGTTCAAGAAAAGTTTCGCACGGGGCGTGAATATTTAAATCTAAAAGAACTGTGTCATTTTTTTGAAGCAGTTTTCGGTTTTAGTTTTAATTTCTGGAAGAAAATCATCATAGCGATGCCTAATACAAACAGGTAAATAGCGAGGTTCTGGGAGATTGTGCCGCCTTTATAGATACACCACCATCGGTATTCGAATGGATTATCGTCACGTACGAATTCAATCAAAGAACGTGTAACGGAATAAAGCATAAATAGTAAAGCGAAGGTGCAGCCCGGCTTGGCAAAGAGCTTTTTGGCGTCAGGCGCTCTGAGGTTTTTCTGCGTCCTTCTCCAGAAAAGATAAAGAATAAGAGAAATTAAAGCTGCGTTTGCAGAAGAATATAACTCAGTCGGATGGACGGGCAGGGCTTTTAACGAGCCGTTATCGACAAGTGCTTTTTGCTCGGGCGTAAGTTTGCCATAAGGTTTCAGCCCGGGATAATATCGTCCCTTTTCGTCGGTATAGCCGTAAAAATCCGGGGGCGGCGGATTTATATAAGGTTTGGGGCGGTTTCTTTTGGGATTCGGCTCAATCTGGCTCAGGAATGAATCCGAGCCGTAAGGAAACCTGACAGCCCAGGGCAGGTTCGCAGGTTTGCCAAAACAGCAGCCGCTTAAGAAACAGCCGATTCTTCCAAATGCGAGAGCGAGCATAAATGCGATTGCGAGGATGTCAAGATGCTGAGGGATATCGAGCTTGTGGTACAAAAGGAAAATTATGATAACGGTAATGGCAAGGATAAAGCCTCCGAGCAGCTCAAGGCCGCCCTGCCAAATGGCAAAAAAGGAAAGCGGGTTTTCAATAAAAGCGCCAGGATAATGAATGACATAAAACAACCTTGCTCCCGCGACACCGGCAATGAGTGCGTAGAGCGCACCGTTTGTAACCAGATTAGGGTCGGGATTGATATTGCGGCTGAGCCTTCTTATCAGCCAGATAGCCATCACCAGGCCGATGACTATCATCAGGCCGTAACTTTTCAAGGTCAAATTCGTAAAAGGTATCGTGAAAAGTTCCGGATGCATATTTTCGCCGCTCTTAAAGTTAAGTTATAACCAGCCGTGAAGAAAATCTCAGGTCCGACTGATTATATCGTTATTTTCATCGAGGACAATAACTTTTGGTTTATGAGTTTCTGCCTCATCAGGACTATAAAAACCGAAGCTTAAAACGATGATGGTGTCATTTTTCTTTATCAGATGAGCTGCGGCACCGAGGACAATAATCTTTTTCGAGCCGGGCTCGGCAGGTACGAGATAGGTTTCGAGCCGGTTTCCATTGTCTATATCGGCGACGATGACGGATTCGTAACACAGCATTCCCGCTGCATCGAGAAGCTCCGAGTCAACGGCGAGGCTGCCGGGATAATGCAGCTTTGTTTCCGTGACTTTTGCACAGTGAATCTTACTTTTTAACAGTTTTACCAGCATATTATCGGCCTATCGCAATCACGAATAACCACTCAATGAAAAATTCTACAAAAAAAGAATGTGATTGTAAACAGAAAGTTATTAAATCGGTTTAGCCTCGGTTTGTATCTTTGACCACAAATCCGTGACATCAAGAATTTTGGCCCACTTTTGTATATAATCGAAATCGATATTGCCACACTGGACTTCAAAAACACGCAAGGCATCGATATACTGCTTTTCACTTCCTCCGGATAATTTAGCCCATCTAAGCTTTGCAAGAATTGTATCTTCCGGTTTTGAAACTTTCAGCCTTATCTGCTCAAACTCTTCGACTATTTTTCGTTCAAAACGTGATTTGTCGAAAGGCTCATCGGTAAGCATCCAGAAATCAACCTTCTGTGCTGAGTTCGTATCTATGATATTAAACATTTGTTTTTGTTTAACAGCCTCAATTACAGCCTGCTCACTGATATAAAAATCTGTACCTTCAAAAGCTTTAATCAATTTATCTACCTGTGAAAGCCCGACAGAAATAATAATATCAATATCGTGAGTCGAGCGGGGCTCGCCCTGCATACTCGAAACAATCGAACCCGTCAGCATATAATCAATCCGAGCATTATCAAGGATTGATATTATTTTCTTTAATAATTTCTGTTGTGACACTTCCCGAGTCTTTCAAAAAGTTTTTGCTTGAATTCTTCTTCGCCAAGGTCAGGCCACCTTTTTTTCAAGCCGTTTATAAAAAGCTTTGTTGTAAAATCAGACAAGTCAAACGCCCTTTTGAGCCGCTGCTCAGGTGTTAGTTTCCTGAGTGCCTTAATATATATACTATGATTTTGATTACGTTTAATATTCATCGTCTTCTTTAATCAATCAGTTTTCCGTACTCTAAATTATAACACTATATTATCAATAAGTCTTGCGGGGCTGATTTTGACGGCAAGTGCGATGAGGACTTTTCGGTCGATTTTTTTTACCTTCTCGAGCGTTCTGGCATCGATGATTTCTATATAATCGATTTTTGCAGGGCCGGCCTTTCGGATAATTTCTTTCATTTGTTTAATGATCTTTGCAGTGTCGGTGATACCGCTTTTGACCATTTTTTTTGCCTTTTGCAGAGATTCGTAAAGACAGAGCGCCTGCTTTTTCTGTCTGGAATTTAGGTATTTGTTTCTGCTCGAGACAGCCAGGCCATCCGGCTCACGAATTGTCGGACAGACGACAATTTTCAGAGGCATATCGAGGTCGGTAACCATTTGCTTTATAACAATAGCTTGCTGAGCGTCCTTTTGGCCAAAAAAAGCGATGTCCGGCTGAACGATGTTAAACAGCTTTGCACAGATGGTAGCCACAGCCCTGAAATGGCCCGGACGACAACGGCCGCAAAGCGGTTCGGTTATTTTCCCGACATTTACCGAGGTCAAATTCCCGGAATGGTACATCTGTTTTACAGAAGGATTAAAAACAAGAGCGACACCGTTCGCTCTACAGATTTGCAGGTCTTTTTTAATCGGCCTTGGGTATTTTTTAAAATCCTCCTTCGGGCCGAACTGAGTCGGATTTACAAAAATGCTGACGACAACAAAATCAGTCTTTTTTCTCGCAGCCTTTATCAGAGAGATGTGGCCGATATGCAGAGCACCCATAGTCGGGACCAGGCTGATACTTTTGCCGGCCCGGCGTGCTGCAGCGATGTGCTTTCTAACTGATGCGATTGTATTTGCAACTTTCATCTCTTATGCCTTCACAGTATTTAACGGCTGAGGCGTTGCCTTTACATCGATATAGCATTTTATCTGCTCAGTTAAATGTTCAAAGTAAGAGTCGTTTTCGTAATCAAGCTGTGAGGCGTCGATTCGAATAACAGGTGAGGTTTTCCATTGCGAGAAGAGCCGCTGGTAATCG
>Ga0315548_1004155_pt1 | contig 10534 bp, 8 predicted proteins | sample SalMarSW160110MG_2_FD_202540 | JGI IMG/M metagenome (GOLD analysis project Ga0315548, IMG submission 202540) | Salt marsh sediment microbial communities from the Plum Island Ecosystem LTER, Massachusetts, United States - Salt Marsh Sediment SW1601-110 ... | reverse complement strand
ATTAGCGCAGAAATGAGCGATTGGACACTTAGTAAAAACAAACCCAATTTAAGGCCGGAAGACGGAAGGCAGATGGCAGAAGACAGGGAAAAAAATGCAAAACATACCCAATCCGTAACGACGGAAGACAGAAAACCGAAGGCAGAAGACAGAAGAAAAATGCAAAACAAAGCCAAATTTAGCATAAGCTCTTTTATGACAAGTAAATAAGAAGGATATTGCGAGGTTGTAGTCAAGAAAAGCAAAGCCAATCCGGTTAGCCCCCAGACCTGCTCTGGGGGTTGACCGTGGCCGGAGCGGCCACGGCTAAACAAACAAAGATATATCAATCGTGTCTTAATGCAACGACAGGATCGACACGGGCCGCTCGCAAGGTGGGATATATCCCCGAGACCAGGCTGATGAATATCGAGAAAACAATCGCCCCTAAGCACAGCCACCAGGGAAAACTGAAATAACTCATATAAGGAGTACCATACCTGACTGCAAAGGCATTGATAACGGCGTTAATGATAACACTTACAATCCAGGCTAAGGCAAGCCCGAATAGGCCTCCCATGAAACCGATGACCCCGGATTCGAAAAGGAATATCTTCTTTACGTCCCTGTTACTTGCACCGACGGCCTTCATGATTCCGATTTCCTTGTATCTTTCCAGGATAGACATCACCATCGTGTTGATGATTCCCAGCGAAGCGACAACAATCCCTATCATCCCGACGGCGAACAAAAACAAGTCCATGAATATAAAAACGGTATTTATTTCTTCGACCTGGTCTGTAAGAGAGAATGTATTAAAACCCATCTCTTTGACCCGTTTCCTTACAGGCTCGACATATTTCGGCGAAACCAGCTTGATTCCAGCCGCGGGATATCCCTGTGACTGGTTAGCCGATACGAATAAATCGGATATATTTGTCAAAGGTATCTTTTTCATTCTTTTGGAAGTGCCGTATGGAATACAAACATCGCTTCGCATCAGCGTCGGACCGCCCATTCCCATTCTCTCGGTCACACCTGCAATGGTAAAGGTGTATGTTTGCCTGCTAAAGGGCAGTCCCTTTCCGCCGAGAAATGACAGAAGGTTCGGCAAATTAGCGAGGCTAAAATCGATTGCCAAAGTGGAAACCTCTATTTCCTGACCGACAACTTCTTCCGGCTTTTTTATTTCCATACGATGAAGCAGAGAATCACTTATTACCAACGAATTTGCATCGTCGGATGTATAGAACGTCCCCGCCCTGAAGTTCATAATCCCGGATTGGCAAATCTTAGCGGGCAGAACCTGTATCAGGCTGTATTCTTCATCGTCTCGGAATCGAATCATGGCGGGAAAACGCATCTCCGGAAAGGCCCATTCCACTCCTTCAATCTTAGTCAGTTCGAGAAGAAAATCGTCATCCAAATTTCGATTCCGTTGGCCTGTCTCCCCCTGAGAGTTGGGGTCCTGTGAGGATTGACCGCTTCGGCCGTTTTCCGAACGTGGAAAAACACCGAGATAGTTAAAAAGCTCAAGTTTGTTGAAACTATCGGTCATGTTCTTTTGCATTCCCTTACCGAAAGCAAACATGCAAACCAGAGCACCGATTCCTATAACTACCCCGAATGTAGTCAGGAAAGTGCGCAGCTTCTTCTTGCACAGGTTGGAAAACGATTGCTCTATATAGTCGGAAAATCTCATAAGTTTTTATCAGTTGTTTCCTGTTCGACAACTTTCCCGTCGCACATCCGAATAATATTATTGGCGAATTCGGCAAGTAAATTCTCTTCATGTGATATCATTATCACAGTTAAGCCCTTGTCTTTATTCAATCGGGCCAAGGTCTGTACAATCTGGGCCGATGTTTTGCTGTCAAGATTGCCTGTGGGTTCGTCGGCAAGAAGGAGCTTCGGTCGATTAATCAAAGCGCGAGCGATAGCCGCTCTTTGCTGTTCGCCGCCGGACAATTCGGACGGGCGATGGTCCTTTCTTTCATATAGGCCGACCAAATCGAGTATTTCAGCCGCCCGCTCGTTTCTTTCTTTCTTCGGCACATCGGCAAAGAGTAAAGGAAAAGCCACATTTTCCAAAGCACTATAGGATGAAATAAGATTGAATGACTGGAAAATCATACCGACCTGATAACGCCGATAAAGGGCCAGCTCTTCAGGGTCCAGTTCGGAAATTAATCTGCCCTGAAATTTAATAGTACCCGATGAGGGCCTGTCCAATCCGCCCAATAGATTCATCAGGGTGGATTTACCGGAGCCGGAAGGGCCTGTTATTCCCTGGAACCGACCTTCTCGGAGTGAGAGATTCACGTCTTTGAGAGCAACAACTTCAATCCTGCCGGACGAATAGACCTTTGTTAAATCTTCCGTTTCGACAAAGATATCAGAATCCATACTTATTCCCGCCGGTCGCAATGGTCGTCTGTTCCTAATTGCTCTTTTTCTCCAGAATCGCTTCGATTTCATCCATCGTTCGATTCATAACTATCATCGTTTTTTTGAACGGCTCAGGACTTGTCATATCCACTCCCGCCTTTTTCAAGAGTTCGATCGGATAATCCGAACCTCCCGAAGACAAGAATTTGATATACCTTTCGACCGCACCTTCTTCTTTGCTCAACACTATTTCGGATAACGCGGTCGATGCAGTGAATGATGTCGCGTACTGATACACATAGAAGTTGTAATAAAAATGCGGGACGTATGCCCATTCCACCTTATACAGGTCATCGATTTGACAGATTCCCTTTTCGTGGCCGTAATATCTCTTCAGGATATCGGCGTACATTTCGTTGAGAACGTCCCCGGTAAGGGGTTCTCCGCGTTCGGCTTTTTCATGAATGCGCAGCTCGAATTCGGCGAACTGGGTCTGACGAAAAACCGTGCCTTTGATTCCATCGAGGTAATTCATAAGCAAAGACAAGCGGGTGTCATCATCCTGGATTTCTTCGAGCATTTTGTGAATCAAAAGGGCCTCATTGAAAGTGGAAGCCACTTCGGCCACAAATATAGAATAATCGGCCGTGGGATAAGGCTGATTCTTGTTGGCGTAATAGCTGTGCATTGTATGGCCCAGCTCATGGGCAATCGTACTGACATCGTCGTACTGACCGTTGTAATTTAAAAGGATATATGGATGAACATCGTATGCATTGCCGTTGGAATAGGCGCCGGCACGCTTGCCCGGAGTGGGATAAACATCGATCCATCGTTTCTCGAATGCCTCCGCAACGACCTTTTGATAATCCTCACCCAACGGAGCCAACGAATCGAGAATAAGCTCTCTTGCCTGATCATAAGTGTACTGCAAGTCTATTCCCTTGACCACCGGGGCATACACATCCGAATATTTCAACGTCTCAACATCCAGCATTCGCTTTTTCAAATCCAGATAACGATGAAACGAATCGAGATTATCGGTGACATTTTCAATCAGGGCCATATAAACTTCGATTGGAATATTGTCCTGATCCAGCGCGCTGTGCAGCGAAGATTCATAATTGCGAGTGCGGGTGTAAAACATGTCCTTTTTAACATTCGCATAAAGCTGCGTTCCGAAAGTGCCTTTGAACTTATTAAATACTTCCCAGAACGCCTGGAACACGGCTTCTCTGTCACTACGATTAGGCAAGGCCCGATAGCGGGCGTATCCGGCCTTGGTCAGTTCAGCATCGGTACCGTCGCTCAATTCGATTTTAGGGTATGGCAACTCCGCATTACTGAAGACGCTATAAATCGAGGACGGCCCATCGGCCAACAGGCCCGCTTCGGCCAGAATCTTTTCTTCCTTATCCGATAATGTATGAGGCTTCATTCTGAGTATATCATACAAAGGCATCTTATATATTTTCAGTCCCGGTTCCTGCTCAATGAACTTATCGATTTTCTGCTTGTCCATCGCGGCTATCTCCGGCGTGATAAATGACGACTTGGAACTGTAATCGGTGCCGAGCTGCTGCATTTCCTGCTTCATCGCCAGAAATTTCGAGTCGCGCAAGTCTTCATCGGATTTCATCGATGCGTAGCTGAACAAACGTCCGAACTCTTTCGAAATGTCGGTGTTGAACTCGAGACAAGCCAGTAACTCGGATGCGGATTCGGCCAGCTTGCCTCTATACTTTTCCACTTCATCAAACCGAGCTACGAGTTTTTCCTTGGCCTGCCTCCAGGCCTGATCCGTCTCGTAGAGATCCTCCAGTTTCCATTTATGCTCAGCCGGGACTTCCGACCTCTCACGAGTTTGAGATAAAACCTGATTTTGAGAAAGTGCAGTAATTAGTGTTAATACTGCGATGAACACTTTTAAATACTTACACATAATCGATCCCTTATAAAAACATTCATGGTCATCCATTTAAAACTTAGTTGCATACGAATTTCTATACAGAGTGTAATATTCTAAGGTCCATTGTTAGTGATTGTCAATCATACAATTCGGAATCTGAAAGCAGAGCGTTTTTGAGGGAAATAAATGCACCGGCAGGCTGAACATTTATGGCTTTATCATACCGCTAAAAATCCGAATGTCATCAATAAGGCCGGAATAGAAATCCTCCGCACCAAGCGTGCTTCCGGCTCCAAAAAACAACCCTCCAGTTGAAGCCTCCAAAGCGGTTATAAGGGAATCATCTTTAGCGACTTCCGAATTATCAGAATAGAGGTATCGCTGTGACCCGTCCCATACAAAAGCAATATGGTGCCATCGGCCGTCGGTGACAAGGAATTGCGAAGTCAGCGATCTGCCCGATCGGCCGGTTGTCCTCAGATCGGTCATTAATGTGCCATCAGATGGATTCACTGAAAGCCAGCTCTTGCCATCTGCCTGAGAGACAATGACCTGCCCTGCCGCCTCTGTCTTGATCCATACAAAGATACTAAAAGGACTATCGGCCGGGTTCAAAACAAAGTCCGTACTCACATAATCATCAGTTCCGTCAAACTCCAGTGCCCCGGCTATCCTGCCATTTTCAGGTTGCCAGATTGGCCCGCCATGCAATGTGCCATTAATACCGCCAATATTGTCAATAGCAATGTTACCCTCTGTTTCATCGAGCTTCCAGTGTGCTATCAAAGGAGCATCTTCCAGCCAGCTATTGGAACTTATTGTTTCGCCTACTTCCATAATCTTCACACGGCACTGGGCCAACTCGGCAAATTCCAGGGCGTCACTTAGAGTCCCGATATTTCTTCCCCAATGATATGGTATGGCTAAATCCGGTTTGATATACCCGGTTGCCTCGGCCGCCTCTGCAGCATTCATTGTAGATACACCTCCGGCGGGTAATATGGCCACGTTAATATCTTCAAGAGCTTTCATTTCGTCCGTCAGGTCGGTGTCACCGGCACAATATATCCGCTGCGAACCGATTTTTATTATAAACCCAACCCAGTTATTTGCCTTAGGATGATTCGGCTTGTTTGTATTGTAAGCCGGTACGGCGGTGATGTGAACACCATCTGTTTCGATTATCTCACCAGGCAAAATCGCCTGACCACTGCCGAAACTGGTAATAACGCTGGCGGCAGCGATTAGTTTTGTTTGCGGCCCTGAAACCTTCGCTATGTCCGACACTGAATAATGGTCGCTATGATTATGAGTGACAAGCACCAGGTTTGCATCACCCGGTGACTCGGTTAAATACACCGGATCTACATATATCACCATTTTCTCCGTCCAGATTTTGACACTCGCATGGCCCAGCCACTGTATATATACAATTTCCCCATATTCTGTGAGCCAATTCTCAGCCAAAATTGCAAAATCCTTCCAGTCAATGATCCCGTCTCCTGCTGCAGGAGCAATATCAAAACGCAACTCATCCTGTAGCCAGTCGCGTGCAAATAATGAATAATCCGTAAAATCTACAATCCCATCCAGATTAAGATCAACTAATCTCTGCGTTGCACCCTGTGATATGCCGGTGAATCCTAAACTGCATATTAAAATGATTAAAACAGTAATGCTGAAAACAACTATTTTTTTCATCACTCCACTCTTTGCCAAAATTTATATTTCATAATACACAACAGATTTGAAAAATCTTCCGCATTAAGATTTATAGAAGTCCATAGATAATAAAAAGGTAAGCATACACTCCCCTGTTGTTCAGGTCTTTAGGTGTATTAAAATATTACATTTATCATACATTCTTCCATCTAAATGTCAAGAGAATTACGAATCAAGATGTACTTTTAAGATGCTGCTGTGACCAGATAGCAAGAGCCGAACCTGCCAATAGAACTACACCGAAAAACAATTGCACAAGATTTAACGACTCGCCGTAAATAAAATAGGAAATAGCAAGAACGATAAACGGCTGCGCCAATATCACCAGAGCCGGTATGGTGGCTCCTATACGCCTTATCGCAGCATAGTACAACACATGAGCCAACGCTATACATAAGATGCCGGAAACGACAATACAGCCCCATTGCAAGGGACCTATCCGCATGCAGTCGGTCGGATTTCCAAATAAAAGCGTAAGTATAAAAAGCCCTGCAACCGTATATATGCTTATCACCGAAAAACCATGCGATGAGTCGATGTCCTTAAATGCAATCCTCACAGATATTGTATATACCGCCCACATAAAGGCCATTGCAAATGCAAGAGCTATACCGGTCATAGTTTTTAGAGTGGCGAAATCCTCCTTGAAATACATTACGCCCAATACTCCTGTTGCTGAAAGTATCAATCCGAACCAGAAACGTTTGCTCCCGGCCAACGGCCTTTCATCCGGAAAAAATATGAGCGAAAAACCCGCTATCCAGATGATGTTCGTTTTAGTCAACAGAACCATAAAAGCCGGGCCGATATAATAAAAAGCACCGGCGTAAAAACTCTGCATGGCAAGATTCGCCACAGCCGGCACAACAGCTTTTCGCCAGATCCTTCGATCAAACCTTTTTGTCCTTACGGCGAAAAAAAGGAACGGCAGCCAGAACAAACAAGCCACCGAGTAACGTAGCAGATTTTGGGTCCAGGAATCCAGATACCCTGTCAGGTATGTAACGAAGATCGGCCCCAACGACCAAAAAGAAACGGTGCCGATCATGGCCAGGGTTGCCGAAAAATCCACTTTTCGAATGTCACTGTATTTTTTCAATAAGAACCGCAGACCTTATTTAATACCTGGTTACTTAACATAACATTTCGATAGCTATCTTTGCGACCTCCCGGCGAGCCTCTTTATCCGCCAACGGCTCAACTAACCGGATGAGCGAACTGCTGATTTGTGCCAGCTTACTTTTGTCTTCCATGAGCAGTTCGATACGGTCGGTAATCGGTTCAATCGAACTAAAATAAGGCATAAATTCCGGTACTAATTCCCGACCGGCCAGAATATTTACCAACGACAGGTATTTCGTTCTAATGATCAACCGCCCCGCCAGATGCCACAGAATCCTGCTGGATTGATACATAATTACCATCGGGCACCCCACTGCCGCCACTTCCAGGGTGGCACTGCCGCTGGCCACTATCGAAAAATCAGCCGCCGCCGCGGTATGATGAACCGAATCAATGCTGTAGTGACATTCGAACCCGGGAATCTGCTTGGCTTTTAATATCTCCTGCCGCTCGGAATCCACAGCAACAGTGACAAATTCGGCATCAGGGCATTTCATCTTCAACTTCATTGCTATCTGCTGCATCGGAAGCCACAACGAATCGATCTCAGCGGCCCGCGAGCCGGGCATTAGTGCGATCTTTGCATTCTCCGGCTTGAAATCGATATACTTTTTGGATTTAGCAGAATCAATATCCAATTTATCCAAAAGGGGATTACCCACAAAAACCGTATCAATATTCCTCTTGCCGAACCATTCCTGCTCGAATGGCAATATACAGCAAAGTCTGTCACAGCTTTTACGCAATTTTCCAATACGCCAGCGCCCCCAGGCCCAAAGCTGCGGTGCGACATAAAAAAGCGTTTTTATTCCCGCTCTTTTTGCAGCTCTTGCTATATGAAAATTAAATGCAGGTGAATCACAGACAACAACCAAATCAATTTTATTGCCTATAAGATAGTGTTTTATGCGTTTTATGAGCCTGTAGAAATGAACTACGTGACTAAAGGCCTTGTAAATCATTACCGCTTTGCCGGAAGTAACCTCGAGCAGTTCACAGCCTGCATCGGCCATCTTCGGCCCCCCTACTCCCACAAATTCAATGTCGTAACTACTTTCTCTTAAGGCAGTTATCAAGCCGGCACAGTGGGCATCGGCGCTCGGCTCAGCGGCACTGATAAAAATCCGATACTTCTTCTTTTGCCCGGGCATAGGCGTCTTTGTTAACAAGATTTCATCGAAACAGCAATATTTATTTCCCTGCTCCTAAATTTAACTTTGCTGTAAAAAATGAATCTATTTGATTTTGGGAAAAAACAAACAAATATACTATCAAATTAGTAGAATTAATTGATTAACGGATTAACTTATAGGATCATCTAAAGAAGAAAGGAGACAAATTATGAGCAAGCTGTTATATATCCAGGCATCACCGAGAGGCAAGCTTTCGTATTGTATTCGCGCCGCCGATGCATTCATTGATGCATACAAAAAAGAGCACCCGGACGACCACATAGTGACATTAAACATCTTTGACGAAAAGATTCCCGCCTTCGACGGTTTCGCTGTCCAAGCCAAATATGCGGTTATGCACGGCAAGGAACATACGAAAGAGCAGCTCAAGGCATGGCAGAACGTCGAGAAGTTAATTGAGCAATTCAAATCCGCCGACAAATACGTCCTCGCCGTCCCCATGTGGAATTTCAGCATTCCATACCGGCTCAAACTGTATATCGACAACCTGATTCAGCCGGGCTATACATTCACTTACAGCCAGGAAAAAGGTTACGAAGGCCTTGCCGGCGGTAAGCCTTTTCTGGTAGTTTATTCGCGAGGCGGCCAATACCAGGCCGGCAGCGGAGCCGAAGCCTTCGACCTGCAGAAAAAGTACGTCGAGTTAATACTCGGCTTTATCGGTTTTGAGGATACTAAATCCGTCATAGTTGAACCGACTTTACAGGGCGGCCCCGATATCGCGCAGGAAAAACTTGCCGACGCCATCAGGCAGGCCGGACAAATCGCAGTTGACTTCTGAGATTCAATATCGCTGCAATTGCTGAAAAAAGGCTCGACAATTCGGATAAAAAACACATATAATGTCGGAAGCCTAATGGTTCTTTGCGCCCGTAGCTCAATTGGATAGAGTCGCGGACTTCGAATCCGACACTTCGCTTATAAGCCTAACAATAACAATAACTTGTAGGCCCATTTTGAATCAGAAATAAGGATTACAATTGATTAACAAGTGAATCAATTAAAACCATAGGGATTTTAAAAATGGTTTACTAGTAGCGATTGACACAAATTTGACACAAATCCAATGTCACACTTATACTTGATAATCTTGAACCACTCCCACACTAAAATTCGGCTGTATTATCTTCCAAGCCAAACATGAAAACGACATCGGCTCACTCAGACACCAAGCTATTCATATGGCAGGATTCATTCACCGTATTTGAAGACGATCTGGTTGACATCTACACTATACCTCAGGGAATCGGCAAGTGAGATTCGCATAGTGCGTAGAAGGTTGAAGACGCCCCGAAGCAGCTGACACCGTTACGACCAAATCGCTGAGCCATGAATAGTCAATTCCCAGGGCTCATACTATTTGCCCCAGCACGCAAATGAGTTCAACTGCCCCACGATGTTGGCAAAATAGTCGTAAGTCACTTCTTACAAGGAAGTTAGCATAGCAGGGAAAGGATAGAACTCAGACACGAGCTCGTCGGGTTATGGGCCAGAAGAGCCGGTTTCCCAGAAGTCCTTGATTTTACATAACTTATAGAAATAGTAACATCTTAGAGACAATTTTCTAAATCAACATGTGCAACATGTAGAACATGTTGATCACAAATTTAGTTGCATTTTAGTTGCAAGTTAATATTTAAGTCAAGTAAGATTTTAGTTGAGGTCGAGGTTGTTGAGCCCTCTACTCTTCGAAACCATGATATTCATATTCATATCCAATCCAAAAGATATTTTGATATAACTCACAATATCTGATCATACCACAGCCGAATTTATGAATAGTAACGTTGTTGGCGACAACAATTTAATTACGGATGAATTTTTGCACCGTAAGCCATCCTGCATCTTACCTCTCTGCCTAACGCCACTGGTCTTGCGCAGTAAGGTACGAGCGGTCCCTAGCACCGGCTTGTTATGGTGATGCTCACCAGTTGTTATTCTATTCATCTATTGAGAAAATACTTAATAAGTATTCCTGCTATGACACTTGTTACAACACCGACACCTATTTTGACATACAGTGGCCAGGCTGTATTGAAGATACTATCAAAGTCAAGATTTAGTCGACCTTGTATGCCCAGATAGCATATAGTCGTTCCAATACATGCTATCCCTATCGTAACGAACTTGAACTGGCGTGTAGTAGCCCCAACAAGAAGCAATATAATTCCCGCGATAGGCATTAAAATAACCACTAAATTCACTACATCCTGCATAGTGA
>Ga0315548_1004153_pt1 | contig 10537 bp, 11 predicted proteins | sample SalMarSW160110MG_2_FD_202540 | JGI IMG/M metagenome (GOLD analysis project Ga0315548, IMG submission 202540) | Salt marsh sediment microbial communities from the Plum Island Ecosystem LTER, Massachusetts, United States - Salt Marsh Sediment SW1601-110 ... | reverse complement strand
CTGGCGCCCTTCAAGGCGTCAAGAAGCGCAAAAAGCTCAATTATCCTCTCGTTGACCGGCGGCACTTGGGTATGAATCACCACTACGAAATGGTCCCGGACGTTTTCCACCCGCACTTGGAGATTTTCATTACTGAAGCGAGCAACCTGACTTCTCCCCAGCTTTAGGCAACCGTCTGCTTGCAGGTTTTTAGGTAAACGGGTTTGCAAAGCTTTGCAGATTTCTTTTGCCAAGACATCAGAACCTCTCGTGCTAAAAACCTTAACAGGATACGGCATATTCTTTTCCTCCCTCCATTATTAATTTAGAACCATCCTTTATGGTTCTTTTGAATCTTGCCACTTTCTAACTGTTTTGTCCACCTCCCTTTAAATCAACTTTGTACAAGATGCAACTTCCGTAACTCAATCCCTGTTATGTCGTGTAATGTTATCTGATGGTCAGGAGGTCGTTCGGCCTACCTGATGCACTGATAGTTAAGGGAGGGCCTCCGACCCACTAGATGAGTTGTGGGATAATCTACAAAAAAGCTCCAATCAAGTATGTGTGATTTGGAGCTATTATTCTGGTTATCCCTTTTAGGGACGCAATATAACCCTTTTAATGGCGTGCAAAGGGACTCTCCAACTGGTGCCAGCGAAATTGACTTCAACCTTTTTATTTTTATCTTCTTTATCTGGTGCTCTGAGATACTGGGCCACGAGACAGAAACTTATATCTGGATTTTCCAATATCCCTTCCGCTCTTATTTTCTCGGTTTTTTCCTTGGCGCCGGCGATCATAGCCCAGTCAGAATATCCTTTACAATTAGCAACAGCGCTGATGTCAACCTCTAAAAAAATTCTGGCGTCTTTGCTTATCTTGCCGCAGTAGCAATGGACCGATAACCGAAAAATGTGGCAGATTTCTTGATTTACAAGGTTCTCGTGGATAGACCTCCGCAGTTCGTCTTACTCTTTCTTAGGCCTTCCTTGCCAGCTAAGAACATCTAAATCAATACAGTGAAACCACGCTGAATTTTGAGCCATTTGATTTTCCTCCCTTTATAGAATTCGCTAAAAGTAGTTTACAGTATTTCAATAAGAAAAGTCAACTCCGACCGTCTATGGCTTCCGTAACTCAGTCCCTGTTTTGTCGTGCAATGTATTAGGATAATCAGACGGTTAATCCGCCGTCCGTCTATATTGTCGAATGTAAAATAAAAGGGCCGTGTGGTTTCTACGAGGAAAGCACGGCCTTAATAAACAATCCCTTTTTATATTATCTCGTATTTATTATCCTTTCACCGGCATCTTCGGGCAGGTTCTTGCCACCGGGACCAATAATTCTCATGGGCAACCGCTTCACACCGCCGGATTTTGCTATTTCCTCCATCTGCTTTTTTATTTCAGTGAAGCGAGGATCTTCTTTGGGCGGTACGTATGAGGGGCCGATGACCATCCGCCATTTCTTATGGGAGGGACACGATGGCGAAGGACAATCTCCAGGGCTTCCTGCTATTTCGGAGTAATGACAGTCTGCACAATGGACGGTTCCTCCGATAACTCCCGGCGGACCCATGCTGTACCAGTGCTCACCGAGATACCATATCAGCAGCTCAATCGTCTCTAGAAATTCCTTTCGCGTTTTGCTGTCGAACGATTTCAGGGTAACGTTCTTGTCGTGAAGCTCAAAAAGAGCATCCTGGATTTTATTTTCGATACTGATTCGCTTCACTCCTTTAAGCCTGTTCAGCAACATTACCGTTTTGACGCGAAGGCCTTTGGGCAGATCGTTTACTTTATCTCCGTCTACCCTGCTTTCCCTGACATTATCTTCCACTCTTATGATTTGCATCGCTTAGCCTCCTTTTATTGCGATATATTTTTAAATCTACGCGTTCTCTTTCACGCCGTCTGTCCGAAAGAATAAAGAGTTCTTTTTTTCGCCCCTTTCAATCATCATGGCGTTCCATTTTTATTCCCGGCTGGAAACGACCTTCGTACACAAGACGATCCCTCTTTCTGCAACGGGGGCAATAGGCAAATATTTTAGGGGTTACTTTTTCTTTTTTCTCTTCCCCTAGACGTAATGCGCCGTTGCAATCTTTGCAGGTTTTTTCTCCGGCAATCTCTATTTTCACATCTTCCAAACCGAGAGATCTGGCTATTTTTTTAAAGTTCGGAATTATCTCACCTCCTTATATCAAATTACACAATCCTGATAAAAAAACAAGTCCTCCCGTCCTATGTTGCCGGATATAAAAAAGCCAGCTGGCCCCGGCTCCAATCACCCCGACTAATCTATTTAGGAACCACTCTTTTTATCATAAAAACTATATTCTCATTTGCATTACGGTATCCTATTTCAATTTTAGGGTTCTTCTTATGCCAAACTCTAAAAATCTCATCCGCAAAAGCCTGGCCCACCGTATCCACCCCCTTAAAATCTAAAATTATTTTATTGAATTTATCCAAGCCGCTGACTATTCTTCTTGCCTGGGAACGGGATATAAATTCGGGATTAATTTTATAAAGCGACACCTTTGTCTCCGTTTTGGAAAATTCAAAAGCCGGACCAGAATATTTTCTGAATATATCATTCAAATTTCTTCGGTAATCCAAACTAATATTAAAACCGACTTTGGTGCCTTTAATCCTCGCTGCATCTTTTATGAATACATCGTTCAAAATATTATCGAATATCAATTTCTTGGCCGAAGACCGAATAACCAATTTCTCAGCTGCTTTTGAGGTAAAGAAAATCCCCTCCCCGCTATGTTCTTTCGGGACGGTAGTCTGCTTTCCTTTCAATAAATCTTGTATTGCCTCCAGCTCGTTCTTCAACTTTCTTTTTTTCATTATATTAACAAAGATTCCTATACCCCAATCCCTGACTTCAAACTCGACGCCTCCCCTGTCTTTTTTTATCGTTACCCGTATCTTATCTGAAATAGAGTGCTCGATTGCGTTGTTGAGCATTTCTGTAAAAGCATACCGTACGATACTCAGAACATTCTTGGGAAGGCTGAATAAGATGCCGGTATTTTTCTCTATCTCGTCGAAAACCAAATCTTCCGAAACGTCTTTATTCTTAAAATAACGCCGAGCAGTCAGAATTGATCTTTTGGCCGACAAATCTGCCTTATTTTTAGCAGACACATAACGGGCCATGTTCGCTTTGCCGATAAGAGATATCTTTCCTTCTTGCTTTAACTTTTGGAAAAATCTATTAATATAGGCGCGAGAAAAACCGGTTTCCTTCACAATATCGGAAACTTTAACTCTTTTATTTTTATTTATTTTTGCCAATATCAGCTTATAAATATCCATATGTTTGTTGACGACTTTATTGTATTATTAAAATTGAAAGTTGTCAACAAGTTGTCAACATATATGGTCAAGTATAGCCTGTCTCCGACCGTTTATGTTGTACGGATGTAAAATAAAAGGCCTGCCTTTCGGTTTAAATCCGATTGGTAGGCCATAATAGCTAATCATCGACAGCCGGTCTAAATCTTGACGCAACCCATCTAATGTCGCTGTGCAGCTGGCGGAGATGCTTTATATTTGTTCTGTTGTAAACCCCGATCGGAGATCCCTCGTAAGGAATTGCATTATATCTGCCGTTGCCGCCGATTTTATAGGTTCGGCCTTCGAAAGTCCATGTTCCTGCCACCTTGTCAACGATTACCCCTTCCGGCACTCCCGCTATTAAGGTCGAAGCGGTGGTATTCACAGGCCAGACAAGCGATATTAAGTTCTTTTTTTTACACCTCGGCTTTAACTCTTCTGCTGCCATTTTAGCCTCCTTCATTCTGGCAAAATCTTAAAATTATTAAAGAATATAATAATTATGAATCTTTCATAAGAAAAGTCAAGGCTCCGGCCCTCTATATCATCTCACTTTAAACGTATTGAATTCGCCTTGATAATCCTCCCAACTGAGCCGAAAGTCGTCCACCTGGGCAAAAGCCGGGCCCTGCCTGGTCCAATCAACCATTTCCTCCACTTTATCTTTCTCTCCCTCAAACACGGCTTCCAGCCTACCGTCAGGCAGATTGCGCACCCAGCCGGTAACCGACAAGGCCAAAGCTTTTTTGAGAGTGTTGTTCCTGAAAAACACTCCCTGGACCCTGCCCGAAACCAATAAATGGCATCTGATTTTTTCAGTCATAAATTTCAGTAAAACTACTTTAATTTTATGTTCTTAAAACGTCCATGTCAAAATAAAAACCGCCGAAAGGCGGGGTGATCAAGGCCAAGCCTTAACCAATGAACGTTTGTTATTGAATCATTATTTCTCTTCCCTGCTGATTTCCTGTTTTTCTTTAGTGCTGAGAGACGTCAGCCAGAAAATGAAAGGCCGGCGCAGTTTGTCTAGGGACCAATTGTTATCTTTGAAAAGGGACGCCTTAGCCACCTTGAAATGAGACAGCAAAGAGGGGGTCGCCTGCAGGTTGTCAGAAGCCAATCGGTTGTGTTCCTCTAAAAATTGCTGTTTCTTGGTCATGCTTCTATAATACGCTTATTCACGAAAAAAGCAATACCGCCGGTTCGAGACTAAAAAACCTTGAATAAAATAAAAAGTGGGTCGGTGTTACCGCTCCACTTCTCTTGAAAACTAAGGGACCTGCCCTTTCCAGCTTCTTCCAGGCTTCTAACTCTTTTTGATGTCTTTCTTCTATTCTGGCGTCTACCGCAATTGCATAGTTCATTTCAAACTGACGGAGCTTTTCATGGTCAATCGGTTCGGTAAACTGAATGGCGGAACCGCATATTCTTACCGCCGAACCCTCTTTAACTGCTTCCTGACAAGCCTTAGCAAGATTCATTGTTAATACCTCCTTATAATAGGTCTAATTCTATAATGCGCTTTATAATTGAAAAATCAAGTCCGGCCGGAATTATATTGCAAGGCTGTTTTCAAAAAGAAAACGCCCCAGGGAAGGGACGCTTCCTGTCGGATCGACCCCGAGCATTTAGATCCCCTTCTTTTCCTTGTCGTACTTTCTCCAAGCTTCGGCGATAGACGGCTCAACTTTGTCCAGCTCCGCCAGGGTCTTTTCCCTGAGTTCCGAGGTGGTTATCTCTTCTTGGCTCTCAGCCAGCTGGATTATGGTTGAGGCCACCTGCTCGGCCACTTCGTTCTTCCTCTCCTCCGGCAGATCGGCTTCGCGGGCGGCGGCCAGGATTGAATTCTTTATTTTTTCGGGGGCAAAGGGCTGCCTTATCCCGTCTTTTTTAGTAACTTCTTTAGCCATAATGGATGAATATTTGTTTAATTTAGAACTGCGACCTTTTTTGAGAATACTTAATTTTCCCATTTTATGGCCTTCCTGTCAAAATAAAAAGCCCCGCAATTTACGTTTTGAGAAACGGGGCTAAACCAGAACTTCCGTGCTGGCTTCCAGCGTATTAAACCTTTTTTGTTTTTTTAACTTATTAAGCTTCTGTCCTTCTAAAAGCCAGGTGAAAATGTCGTAGACCGGTGATTGCTGCCCTTCGAGAATTATCTCTAAATATTGAAAGGATCTTTCCTGCCCGAGGATTGTCTCCGGCTCTTGGCTTGAAGTAGTGCTAATAATGCAGGAAACGCGGCCTTTGGTAGATTCTTCTTTTATTAATTGTTCAAGGTTCTTGTTTAAAGCTTCCGTTTTGATGTTGATCTTAAGCCTGATTTTCGCTTTGCCGCTGCCAGCCATTCCGCTCACCTCCTTTTGATACAAATTAGCAGGAATCACTGAAAAGTCAAGGTTATAAAAACAAATTTAAAAGGAGCCTGCAACGAGACAGACTCCTCAACTTATTAAACTCTTGATTCTCCTTAATAGGACACGGCTGCTTCTTTGAATGCAGCTTCGATGTCTTCTTGCAAGGCCGGGATATCAGCCACTACTGAATAACGGATGTAGTCGCCGAAATGGACTCCGACAGCGCCGGTCTTTTCAATCATGGCGAAGTTGAAGTCTTCGGAACTCTGTATTTCCCGTCCAAGTGCTTCTTTGGGCGTCTGCCAGAACGTATAGAAAGTGGAATGTGGCTCAACTACTAATCTCATGCCGTATATCTTCAGCAGATTAATCAGCAACTGCCGTTTGTCCCGGTAAGCCCTAACGCACCGGCCTATGCCTTCTTGGTCATTCCTGATGGTATTGAGCACTCCGGCCGCCATAGCCGAGACAAAACCGCTATCGGTATTGCCCTTAATGGTTTTGAGGTTGCCGATGAAGTCGGGCGAACCGGCCATGGCGCCGACCCGCCAGCCGGTACCGTTAGCGATCAGTTTTGAGGCCGAATAACCGGTTATCCATGACAGCTTCGGGAAGTGAGGCGCCACATCGGTCAAGGAACAGTTCTCGGGGCCGAAGTTATGGGACAGGTAAGCTTCGTCATCGAATATCCTTATTCCTTCCTGGGCGCAGAAATCGCAAAGTTCTTTCCACCAGTTGAAGTCAACCGTCTGGCCGCTCGGGTTGTGGCCGCCGTAATTGAGCATTAGCAGGTTGACGCCCGGCTCAATGTCGTTAACGGAAAAACGGAAAGAGTTTTCCGGATTAAGCGGCAATTCCTGTACCGGCACTCTTAGATAACGACACCAGTCCTTGGGTGTGGGATAGCCGGGGAAGGTCATGGCCGCGACCTTAACAGGTCTGCCGTCAAGGTACGAACCGCAGGCCAAAGGAATTAACCCCAGCATTGCCTTAATGCCCGGTATGGGTAAAAAGTCCGCGTCTATATCAGATAAAGGTACGCTGGTGTGATACTGAGCGAACTCCTTGGCAAAGTGAGGTAGGGGCGGACAACCGTTGTCCGCATATTCGTGCCACACCTCTTCCTTGCTTTTGATCGCGTTTGACGCTTTCAGTCTGGCGCTCCAGAGAGCGGGACCGGTCGGCTGACCGATAGAAAGTTTAATGGGTTTTATCCCCTGCGCTACTGCTTCATTTGTCTTTTCTTTAATTCTCTGGAATAGGTTTTCTCCTCCGGGTGGTAACCATGATGGTAACATCTTACATACCTCCTTTTTATTTACTTGGTTTCAGGATGTCCTTTTCGAATTCCAGCGTGGCGAAGAGGTCCTCAATCGTTTCGGCTCGCCGGATCAGTTCAACGCTGCCGTCGGGGTGCAGTAACAGCTCTTTGATTCTCAACCAACCGTTGTAGTTGGAACACATGCCGGGACTGTGCGCGCCAACGTCGTGCTGAAGCATAAAGTCGTTAACTTCGGTATTCTTGGGCAGAAGTCTGCGTTTGGCGAAATAGTCGTTGTCTTCACAAAGCGATCCGTGGACGTTAAACACTCCCTGGCTACCTTTTTTGCATTCTTTAAGCCGGCAGTCAGAATCAAGGATATCAATATGATGATAAGCTGTCTTGGGATAAACGGCCGGTCGCGGGTTAGCTGCCAAAGTACAGGTGTCAACGCCAATTAGCTTATGGTATTTTTTTGTGCGTTGAATCACTCTAGCTACCAAGGCGCCATGGGGGCCGGTCATTAAACGACCGCACTCCATAAACAATCTCGGTGCATACCCGTGCTTCTCTTTGAACTTATACAGCAGCTTTCCAGATTCTCTGGCCAGGCCCGGCAAATTGAATGGTTTTTCGCTGGGGCGATAAGGAATGCCGATTCCGCCCCCGATATTGAAAAACTCAAATTTGATATTGAGTGCTTCGGAAACCATTTCAATAACCTGTAACAACATCTTGACCGTTTGCACCATGTAACGAAGCCTCCGTTCGTTGGATATTATCATGGTGTGTATGCCGACATGCTTGGCTCCCCTCTCAATCGCCCGGCGGTACGCCTCAACGATATTCTCATGAGGAACGCCGTATTTAGAATCATACGGATTGCCAATAAATCCGGTACCGGTGCGCCGCTTGCCCGGGTTATACCTGAAGCAGATGAGCTTGGGAAACTTCAGCACTCTGTCAATCATTTCTTCCGCATCCAGATTCAGAATGCAACCGCCGTCAGCCGCCGCCAACTCAAATAACTCATCAGAAGTATTGTTTGAGGTCAGCATTAAGTGGGTGGGCGGTATCTTTTGCTCGCGCATTGATATCAGCTCTGACGGAGAACTGCAGTCAAACCCGAAATCCTGCTCCTGGTACATCAATCTGGCTATTACCGAAGCATTGGGCCAGGCTTTGACAGCGTAGTATTCTTGGAAGCCGAAGATAGGATCCTGGAAACAGGCTTTCAATATTCTCGCTTCGTCACGTATCCCCTGTACATCGAAAATGCGAAAGGGCGTGCCGTAATGCTGGATAACTTCTGGCAGAACTGGCAACAGACGTTCTTTGAACGCTTTTGACATAGGCATAGTCTTTATCTCCCTTCCTTTATTTTTTACTTAAAGTGCTTATATATTAAAAGGAGGGTTAATCCTCCTGCTAATTCTGTATATTAATCAGATAAATGGATTAGTCAACCCCTCCTGATCTTAGTCTTTTTTTTCTTGGTAATTGCTTGACATATTTGGAATAAAGAGTATAATGAAAGCAGATTAGTAAGTCGAGGTATCTTAGTTTTATTAATTAAGTATGGCGGCTTAAGAGTCACAAAGGTCGCTATTTATTTTTAACCAAAAACCATCAGAACATGGAATTCAAGAAATTTGGCGACAGGCCCAAAAGAGATTTTGCCCCCAGAGAAATGGTTAAAGGAAGCTGGAAATGCGCCGACTGCGGTGCTGAAATAACCGAGCTTCCGTTTGAACCATCTGGCGACAGGCCGATCTATTGCCGGGACTGTCATTCTAAGCGAAGAGCCCAAAGATTTGGACGCTAAGCTAGAAATCAAAAACCCGCCGGAATCCGGCGGGTTTTTGTATCGTCCGACGAAAAGTTCAAGAAATTAAAAGATGGCGGTGTAAACCGCCACGTCTATTACTTCTGCGCAAAGACAAAAAATATTAACTGCAAGAATCCGGCTATCAACGAAACGAATTGGTCGGGCTGATGGATAAAATCGACTTGGACGAGCAAAATTGATGTGTTTTTAGTATACAATTTATTTATTATTTTGTCAAGGATTTAAGCTTTTAATGAAATCAGAGGCAAAATAAAAGAGGGCTGGGACTTAATTCGCTTTCGCGAACAAATCCCAACCCTTATATTGTATTTACAGTCAGTACCAACTTTACTTAATCAGTTTTCTGAGTCTTATCACTTTCCAGCCAACCAAGCCAAGCGATACCACCAAGGCAAAGAGAACACAGGCCACACCTTCAAACATAGAGATGTATTCATGTCTTACCCGTTGGATGTAAGCCGTCAGGTTATTGAAATCAGTTACCCGGGCTGTCTCCAAAACTTGAATCTGGGCATTAAGCTGGGCAGTCTGGCTGTCTACAGTTCGCTGGTTAACATCAACGCGGTAGGACAAATCATCAATGGATTGCTCGTTGATTGCTATGTGTGTCTCGGCTCCGTAGACAACTTTGTCCATTATCTTTTCGTCCTCTTGTTCGCTCTCCTTTGTGACAATCGCCAATCGGAGACCAAGCTTATCTAATCTCGCTGTTAGTTGGGTAGTTTGGTTATCTAAGGTTTGTTTCCCAATAATCAACTTGGTGATTGCATCCATTGATAACCCTGTAAGTTCCCGTAGTTCAGCTATCTGGCCTTCGATTCTCGGTCCTATTCCTGTAATCTTCCAGTAGTAGACGTAATCATACATTCCATTACCATTCATATGTTGAATGATATATTGGTTCATCTGGTCCTGAACAACCGCCACTTGCTGTTGACTGGCCATTGGCGCTCCGTTGATGTCAAATGATACATCACCGCCGGCATTTATGTCAACGTCGAAGTCCACATCGCCAGGGGTCACTACGGCCACATCAACGTCTACGCCTGGTGGCGGATCATCAGCAAATGCGGGCACGCTTACCCCTAAACATACTACCAGTACCAGGAGAACGGCTAGACTTTTTAATAGGTGTTTCATACAACAACCTCCTTTCTTATATATTTTTTTCGGTTTGCCATTCGTTTTCAAGCATCATCTCCTTATCGGTCGTTATTTTTATGTTAAAGGGCTAATTACCCTGTTAAAAAGGGAATAATTATCAATGTTTAATTTTAACACACCAGAGAGTTTCTGTCAAGGATTTAAAAAGAAGAAGGGCTGGAATGAATTGAATCGATTCCAGCCCTTTTGAAGTTATTTGCTTCTTGGAAAGCTCGGGGAGCAAATTTCCCGGGTGCTAGTTTACCATGCCTTTGTCGAAAAATCAGGCATACTGAAGTTGCTGACAAAGTCGGCGACGATGTTGAGCATGGCACCGAAACCAGTATCAGTAGCTGTTATCGTGGGAAGACCACTGACGTCAAGACTACCTAGCCAGTTAAAGGCACCGCTGGTGGAGCCTGTCATCGAAATGTTATTGAATGTGACTCCGTTGTTGCCAAGGCCGTAGAGATTGAATGTGCCGATACCTACTGCGTTAAAGTCAGCATTCGTGTAGCAACCACAACCTTCACCTAATCTTACCTGTCCTGCGCTGGCTTCTGCGTTCATGCAGTCAAGATCAGCATCCCCG
>Ga0315548_1004147_pt1 | contig 10545 bp, 9 predicted proteins | sample SalMarSW160110MG_2_FD_202540 | JGI IMG/M metagenome (GOLD analysis project Ga0315548, IMG submission 202540) | Salt marsh sediment microbial communities from the Plum Island Ecosystem LTER, Massachusetts, United States - Salt Marsh Sediment SW1601-110 ... | reverse complement strand
TGCTACAAGAGTATCTTGTGCTTGAATCTGAGAGGCGGCGGTTAGGAAAGAGATTACAAACACAACAAAGTATTTTTTCATCAATAATGCTCCGGTATTGGAATAAGATCGCAAATCGTATTTTTTAGTTTTCTAATTGCTTTGCATCAGTTTTGTTGCAGCTTCTATAACCTGATCCACTGAAATTTGATCCATGCAATCATTTCCCTGACATTTGCCGCCTTTACAGCGGGGGCAGAGTGCAGGATCGGGAACAAAGACCGCTTTTTTGTCTGTCAGCGGGCCCCAGCGTTTTGGGCTCATCACACGCAAAGGCGGATAAAAACCGATCACCGGCGTTCCCACTGCCGCCGCAATATGCAACGGGCCGGTAGAGTTTGCCACGAATAATTTTGCAGTCTGTATAAATGCCGCGAATTCTTTCAAGTTAAGCTTACTAATAAATGGTTTTACATTGTTACCTGCTTCGTGCGCTACTCGGTTTACAAGAGCTTCTTCTTTTACTCCGCCTGTTATTACGACTCGATGACCGAGCTTCGTAAATTCAGCTGCAAGCCGGGCAAAGCGTTCAGGCCTCCAATCCCGCGCCGATCGTCCGCTTCCCGGATGCAAAAGAACTAATGGACTCCTGTCTGTCAGTTCTAATTTTCTGCGCACGTCCCGTGCTGTTTGTTTCTCTTGATCTGTAACGATTAATCGCGATATAATTTTTTCAGGAATCTTACATCCGAGCGCTGCGGCCAGAGTAAGATTATATTCCGCTTCGTGCTTCTCTGCGGTCTTTCGATGCTCGAATATTTTCTTATTGAAAAGGAATGAGTACCATCTGTAACCGGTTCCAATACGTAACGGGATTCCCGCAAGCTTCAGGAGCAAAGCTATTCTGAAACGCGGATGTGCTGTTATTACGGCATCAAAATGTACATTTCGAATTTCTCTCAGAATCTCAAAGAACGGTTTTAGTTTTCCATCTCTATTATAGAGAAGGGTGCCTGCGATATCCTCAACTAACGTGCTGGTATAGCTGCTTACCAGCATCGTTACATGTGCGTTCGGGAAATTAGATTTTAGCGCCTCAACAGTCGGAAGTGTCAGAATTACATCTCCAATACGATCTGTCCGAACGACTAGGATGTTATGCAAGCGATATTATTCCGTTCCGGTTATTGTCAAATCAAGGCTAAATATACACAGAGGTGGCGGGAGATGCAAGGATGCAAATCCGAGGGTAAAGTCTTTGATTTGCGCGGTCAGGACTTTCCTCCTGACCGTTATTTCAGCGCAAAATTGATTATGATAGTGTTAGAGGAAAAACATACTCCCGAATCTTTGAAAGCATCTATGATGATGGCAAGAGAAATGATATAGTATCTGTCAAGGTTGGGTATTGGGATTTTACCATCACGTCTCGCGGCTAAACGCAGTGGAATCAGCCATTGACGAAGTGAATTTTTAGTTGATGTTGTGTGAAGTGCTTAGGCAATAAATTTTAATTATATACAGTGCTTTGTTGGTATAATATTATCCCTTTTTATAATATTTCATTGAGACGTTCCAACAAATACTCTTTTGTTTCATTTGTAATCATAAGTTTATCCTTTTGACTATGTATTTTCTTCAATTCTCTAAACGAACTTTTCCTTTTCTTTGAGCCAGGATAAGTGTTGCTGCCTATAACACGATAAAGTTCCGTTAAAGAGATACCATCTAGTAATTTTGTTTTAATAAACCGAAAGTTTTCAACGTAAATGTAATATGGCCATCTTTTATAGTTTTCATTCTTCTCTTGTTCTTCACTTGACCTTACATTTTGTTTATCAAATTTACGTGTTATACCATATCCATAAATAATTGGAGATTTCTCGCCATTTTTATCCCAACTATTACGTGCGATAAAAATCAAATCCCCATTTTTATATCCTGTTGGTTTCTTTGGGAAATGAGTTCTATAACAATTATCTCCATTAAGAATTATATCTAGAGGAGTATTATTCTTTGTCCTTCTATGGTCAGAGAATCCTTCGAATTTTATCCAAGCTGTTGTTGCAGTATTTTCTTTTAAATTTCTCGATGTTAATATTTCTTCAAGTTTATCAATCTTTTTCTTGGGGACAAATTCTTTACCTCGATCATAAGTTTCCGGAAATACTCGTTTTTTTTCACTTGGTAATGAGTTTAGAACCCTGATTTCTTCTAAAATCATTTCATTTGTAATAAAGAAATCTCTTTCTATGCTGATATCAATCTCGTTGAAGTAAGTAATTCCTTGATTTATAATACTTTTTTCATCTCTAAAAAGAATGTTTAATTCTATATTTGTTATTAAACCTCCATCTGTAAAATTAGACGAACCTAGAATCATAGCATTGTTATCAAAAATGTATAATTTTGTATGAAGTCTTTTCACTGCTTTTAACTCGCATCCAGCTTCTTTTAAAATCCGAAGTCCCTCAATACTACTAGCATTGTTATAAAAATCGTTTCTTGAAAATCTTGTAATAATTGTGGCGGTTGTTTTATTCTCTATGATAACTTTAGCCAATAATTTCGAAGTATTAATTCCAATAAATGGACATATCATGTCAAAAGTACTTTTCACATTTTTAATAAGTGAAAAAATCTCTTTTTGAGTATTTGATGACACTAATTTTATCATAATCCTTATCCTATTATTCCTATTTGAATAGGCTTATTAGCATCGCATATAACGGTCGGTGGTATGCGCCGTAAGGGATTGCAGAGCCACGTTCCTATCACCCGATACAAACCTTACCTGCGGGTTATGCACTTGGCATACCACAGAAACCCTTATGGCGTATGGGCCTGTGTTAGCACTCGTTTTTTTCATTTGCGATTGAAGTAAAAGTCTGCGGTCAGTGATGTTGATTCCCAAGGAACTTGCTCGTCTTTTGATTTTTCCATTACCGACTTTCTTACTTTTTGAAACAATTGGGTAATTGTCACATTAACTGATTTGATTTCCGAAATAAGTTCACCCGTATATAGTCCATTCTTGCCTTCTCCGTCAGATGCTGTTTTACCAGGTGAAGTAGAATATGCAATTAGCGACCCTTTAGGGGCATCCATAACTGCAAATCCTCTTTGTGACAAGTCTCTCCCCCAGTTACGTTCAAATGGATTGTTTCGACATGCGTCAAGGATAAGTAAGTTTACAGAAGTCTTTGCACTTTCCATATGACTTAGGATTCTGTCAACCTGAACGCAATCATATTCAACAGTTCTTTCATTTTTTAAATTTGCGTCAACAGGAATTAAGTAATTCAGCCCTTTTACTTGAACACCATGTCCTGTAAAATAAAATAAACCTACATCATATTTTTCAAGTTCAGTTCCAAAGTCATCTATTCCAATTTTTAAGTCTTTAAGAGTAGGATTTTCAACATACATAACGTCAAACCCTAATGATTCAAGATTTTGCTTTATTCCAATTGCATCATTCAATGGGTTTTCTAAATGTCCTGCAAATTCATATTGACTGCAACCAACAACTAGTGCAATTTTTCTTTGTTTGGTTTCAGTGCTTTGAGTCGCATTTTCAGCAATGTTAATTTCCCTAAAGCCATATATAGACTTGCCAACAATTTTCGACTTTTCATAAAATTCGATTCCGCTAGCAGAAAGATTTCTATTGTAAATTTCAATTAATTGGTTCACGCCTTCATCATCTGTCCTTGAAACAGGATTTATTGTTAGAGATAAAAATTTTAGAAATGTTTCCTCTTCACAATGCAGTAAATTAAATCGCCTGTCAGTAAATACCCAGTCTTCTTCCCAGTCATAATTCATGATACGGTGCTTATGAATATCGTCATAGGCATTATCATACCTCGAGTCATATGATGGCATTTTAGACAGGTCAAAAATTCGGTTTAAAAAATCAGGCTCTTCCAGTCTGCCAGACCAAGAAATTTTGTTAAGTGTTATTTCGTCAAATATTGCTTGTCGTACGATAATCGATATTTTCATTTGTAGTTCGTTGTCATTGTCAATTTTAGGGTTCCATGAAATACCTCGAATATGCATGCCTAATGCAGTTGCAACTTCTATTAGTTGGGTTTCAATTACTTTGATTTCCTTTTGAAAGTCAGTCTGTAATTTTAAATAGTACCTACCGGGCACTCCAATTTGAGCGTCCATTAAGTCGGTCATTCTGTCTCCAGTTAATTCAAACAATGTGTCAACGTATAATAAGTCAACACTGCATTCCGAGATCAGTCTAGCTGAATCAAGTTCTCCAACATCTTTTAACCATTTATGTAGTTCTTTCTGCATGTCGTTGTCTTAAAATGAGTACTAATATTTAACACGCAATATTGTCCCGCTTAGCGGGATAAACTGTTATTATTTCCAGTCTATTCGGTTTATTCCTAATAGACTATATGGATTTCATTAAGAAATTAAAGACCTCTGCAGCCCCCAAGAAGCGATAGAGCGAATCCCCTATAGGATTGAGGACTGTTTAATTGAAATTTAAATGATTTGAAGAAGAGAAGCAAGAGATGGAGTAGATGAGCCAATGAGCCGATGAGTCTATGAACCAATAAGCCTATGAGTCAATGAGACAATGAGTCTATGAGTCAATGAATCTATGAGGTAATAAGTCTATAAGACTATGAGTATTTGAGTTAAAAAGTCTTCCTTTTCCATTTGCCTCTCCCCAAAACCTTTCCGATATTAACTCCACTTAACTTAAAGATTTCGCTCAAAGCTCCGGGCTTTGAGAATGCCCGGCTGTTCACACCGACATGAACGGCGGCAATAATCATAAAAAAATATTGAGGTATCCCTATGAGACACACTAAAGTGATCATCATGGGTGCGGCGGGGCGCGATTTTCACAATTTCAACACCGTCTTTCGCACCGATGATCGCTATGAAGTCGTCGCTTTTACCGCAACACAAATACCAAATATTGAAGGGCGTAAGTATCCCGCTGAACTGGCGGGAAAACTCTATCCAAACGGTATTCCTATCTTTCCGGAATCGGAACTGCCGCGCCTTATCAAAGAATTACATGCAGATGAAGTCGTCTTTGCATACTCGGATGTTTCATTCAACTATGTAATGAGTAAAGCAGCGCTTGTTATGGCTGCCGGCGCTGACTTTAAATTACAAGGAGCGCATCCGACGATGCTCAAAAGTAAAAAGCCGGTGATCGCTGTCGTTGCAGTACGTACCGGAGCCGGCAAGAGCCAGACTTCACGAAAGGTGTGCCAATTGCTCCGCGCCGGCGGAAAAAAAGTTGTTGCCGTCCGCCATCCGATGCCGTACGGCGATCTGGTAAAACAAAAAATCCAGCGCTATTCTTCTCTCGAAGACCTAAAAAAATATGAATGTACAGTTGAAGAGATGGAAGAGTATGAACCTCATATTGTCAATGGGACTATCATATACGCCGGTGTCGATTATGAAGCAATCCTTCGCGAAGCAGAGAAAGAAGCCGATGTGATCGTATGGGACGGCGGAAATAATGACATGTCTTTTTATATGCCCGATCTTACCATAGTGGTCGCCGATCCGCATCGGCCGGGGCATGAAATATCCTACTATCCCGGTGCAGTCAATATCTGCCTGGCTGATATTGTTGTTATCAATAAAATAGATACGGCATCACGCGAGAATATCGACATTGTCCGGAAAAATATCGTTGGTATCAATCCTAAAGCAATCATCATCGAGGCAGCTTCGACGATCACCGTAGAAGACGAAGCCGTTATCCGCAACAAGAGGGTGCTTGTAGTGGAAGACGGGCCTACATTGACGCACGGCGAAATGACTTACGGCGCCGGTGTGGTTGCAGCCCGGAAATACGGTGCAAAGGAAATCGTCGACCCAAGGCCGTGGATTGTTAATTCAATCGCTGAAACATTCAAAAAATATCCGCATATTGGAATATTGCTGCCGGCAATGGGATACGGCGGAAAACAGATCACGGATTTAGAGACAACGATAAATAAAGTCGAATGCGATTCTGTTATCATCGGGACACCGATTGATTTGCGGCGTATTATTAAATTCAATAAACCAAGTACGCGTGTGCAGTATGATCTGGATGAAATCGCAAAACCGGACTTGAATGAAATTCTGAACGGTTTTATGAAAAAACACGGATTGAAATGATAAAATATATAGGGGCACGGCATGCCATGTTCCTGCCAATTTATTTATTGTTGAACTCCTGACGGAGTTCCAAATTTAGATTTTTGTTCGTGTTACAAACATTGGACTCCTACGGAGTCCTTTTGGGATGGTTTACAATATTATTATCGTCAGGATTGCACATTTGCTGTTTTAGAATTGATAATTAATCAGAATACCTGAGGAGTTGTGCGGATATTCTTTGTGATGATAATCCTATTGGTAATGCGCATTTGTAATTTTAGAACTTACGATTAGTAACCGAACAGGAGGAAGCACGCAGATATTTTTCTTAAAACAATCCCGTAGGGATTGCACGTTTGTAGTTTAAGAAGTAAAAATTAATATAGAACTCCGTAGGAGTTCCACTGGATCGTTACGAATGACGTTATATACAGACAGGGATATAAAGTATTACAAATCTGCCAAGGAGAAAAAAATATGAAACGAGATTTTATCAGTATTGCGGACTGGTCGAAAAAAGAGTTAGTACAGATCCTCGATCTTTCAAAAGAAATGAAAGCGAATCCGAAAAAATTTACGAAATCACTGGAAGGCAAATCAGTAGCATTGGTTTTCGAAAAACAGTCGCTTCGCACGCATGTAACATTCGAGATCGGCGCTAAACAATTGGGTGCGCATACAGTATATCTTACCAATGCCGATATCAGTCTCGGCAAGCGCGAATCCAATCATGATGTAGCAAAAAATCTCGAACGATGGGTCGATGCAATTGTTGTTCGTACGTTTGCACATAAGAATGTCGATGAACTTGCCAAGTTCGCGAAAGCAAGTGTTGTTAATGCTTTGACCGACTTCGAGCATCCTTGTCAAGTCATCGGCGATTTTCTTACTATTCAGGAACATCTCGGCTCTTTAAAAGGCAAGAAACTTGTATGGGTAGGCGACGGAAATAATGTTTGTCACTCGCTCATGCTCATGGCGGCAAAAGTAGGAATGGATTTTATTGCCGTAACCCCTGCAGGTTTACAGCCTCATTACACCGTGGTGGATAAAGCTATGGAAATTGCCGGAACCACCGGTGCAAAGATTGAACTTTCCTGTAATCCATCGGAAGGCGTGATTGATGCCGATGTTATTTATACGGATGTATGGGTTAGTATGGGACAAGAGGCAAACCACGATATGAAAATGCAGGAGTTTGTCGGATTTCAGATAGATACAGAGTTATTCAAGAAGGCAAAATCGACAGCAATTTTTATGCACTGTCTGCCGGCGCACCGCGGGGAGGAAGTAACTGATGAAGTGATGGACTCGCCTCAATCCGTAGTATTCGATCAGGCGGAAAACCGGCTTCACACACAAAAAGCAATTCTGTATATGCTGTTGAAAGATCAGGGACGTGAAAAACTCAATACTCGTCGCAGTGGGCGGAAACTCGCTCATAAGAGCCGGACAGCGCGGAAAAATCGCCGAACAGCTCGCAAACGCTAAGCTGACCGCCGTAAGTCTTGCGGAAATTGCGCGGGATTATTCGCTTATTGTTACACATGGCAACGGTCCTCAGGTAGGCGCACAATTATTGCGCTCTGCAGCCGGCTCATCGCAGACATACACGCTTCCGCTCGATGTGTGCGTTGCCATGACGCAGGGTGAAATCGGTTTTATACTGCAGAATTCCATGCAGACTGCATTTCATAAAAGAGGAATTAAGCGCCGTATCGTTACCGTTATCACACAAGTAGTTGTCGATAAAAACGATCCTTCATTTAAGCGTCCGACAAAACCAATCGGTCCGTTTTATTCAAGAGAAATTGCAGAACGTAAAAGAAAGGAACTAAGCTGGAGTATCGTTGAAGACGCCGCACGCGGCTACCGCCGCGTTGTTGCTTCTCCATTGCCGAAAGATATAATTGAACTGGATGTGATCAGAGATTGTCTCGAGCATAATAATGTCGTAATAGCTGCCGGCGGCGGGGGAATTCCCGTTATAATTGAAAACGGAGAAGTAAAAGGCATAGAAGCCGTGATTGATAAAGACCGTGCATCTGCTTTGCTTGCCTCAAAATTGGGTATCGAACATCTCGTAATCTCGACAGAAGTACCAGAAGTCTATACAAATTATAAAAAATCAAACCAGCGTGCGCTTAAAATCAGTACGGCAGCGGAAGCAAAAAGGCATTTAGCCGACAGCCAATTCAGCGAAGGCAGTATGAAGCCGAAAATAGAAGCGGCACTTGATTTTCTTTCGACAGGCGGACAGCTTGTCACGATTACAAATCCGGAACATCTCTTGAGGGCACTGGAAGGCAAAGCGGGGACGAGAATAACACTATAAATTACAAATCTCAAAAAACAAATAACAAACAAAATATCAAATACATGCACTCCCAAGCGGAGCTTGGGAGCGAGATCAAAAATCAAATCACAAAATCGAAAATCACTAAATCACCATATCACCAAATCACTAAATCTCAATACTATCCTATCGTTTGCCCGTAATATAATTTTCCAATTGCTTTATTGTATCTTCATGCTGGGAAAGGAGGGCTTTCACGACATCTCCAATTGAAATCATTCCGACCAGTTTACTATTCTCCAATACAGGGAGATGACGGATGTGTTTATCCGTCATGAGAGTCATGCAATTTTCAATGGATTGGCCCGGTGTTACGGAAATTGCTTCAGTGGTCATAATATTTCGTACAGCAATGTTATGAGAGGTCTCGCCTTTTAATGCGACCTTTCTTGCGTAGTCGCGTTCTGAAAAAATTCCAACCAACCGATCGCCTTCAATTACTAAAAGTGCCCCGATATTTTTTTCAGCCATAATTTTTAGGGCATCAAAGACCATGGTGTCAGGAGTGGTAGACCAGATATCACTGCCTTTAGACTGTAAAATACTTCTGACTGTCGTCATAATATTGTTCCTTATTGCTAATCACACCATGAACGGCATTTGATTCCTCTGACAAGATGCGAAAGTACGTGAAGAAAATCAATAAACAATCAAACAGAAAATGTGATATAAAGGACTTGTGCCGGTTTTTAGAGAGAGTCCAGTGATGTTACTAATTGATCTATGCAGCGTGTAATATTAAAACGTTTGAGAGCATCGGTACGTGCTTTTAAAGAAAGTGATGACTGGAGGTCACGGTCATTAAGTAATTTTAGAATTGCATCAGCAAGTTCCTGCTCATCACGCGGCGGGACAAGAAGTCCTGTAGAGCCGTCTGTAATAATCTCAGGCACACCGCCCGCGTCAGTTGCAACAATCGCTTTTCCCATAGCCATCGCTTCGACGAGAACGAAACCGAATGTCTCGGCGTGGGAAGGGAGGACGAAAAAGTCGATAGCAGACATGAATTCAGGAACCGCATTTGTAAACGGAATAAATTGAACGTAGTCGCTTGCACCAAGTTCCATACTCAGATTTTCCAGCTTTTTTTTATATCCATGCTGGCTTTTGGTTTCATCTCCTGCTATGACAAAATGCAGGTTTGTTTGATGTTTTAAAAGAATCGGAATTGCCCGGATGAAGTCATCCTGTCCTTTTTGCGGATCTAACCTGCCCAAAACACCGATAACAGTTTTTGATTGCGGGATACCAAACTGCTGCCTGGTTGTATTTTGATTATAATGAAAAGGGTCAAAGCGCTGTATCTCTGTGCCGATGGGAATAACGCTGATTCGTTCAAGAGGCATTTCTGTATGTTTTATAACTTCCTGTTTCATTCTCTTTGTTAAAGTAATCCACTGTGAAAGATGTGAGTACATCAGTGTATGGAAAAAATCGCGTTTATCTATACTGAACTGCATTTCCTGATAGAAAACGAGTTTTACGGATGGATAAAGCAAATGTGCGATAGTTACAATACTCATATCTTTTGACTGCATAAGAACGGCGACATCGGTGTGGTGAATCCGAAGAATTTGAGCTAAACGGATTGAAGCCGAAACATCGCAGTACTTCCATTTGGTTTTCAAGAGTTCTACATTGAGATTGTATTTCCTAGCGGACTGTGCAAGCGGAGTGTCCGGCGGTACGATGATAAGGCAATTTGCAGCCCGCTTGTTGAATTCAGACGCCAGTTTCAGCATGCTTAATTCCAGTCCTCCCAATGAAGAGGAGAAGCAAACAAAGGCTATGTTGTGGTTTTTTGAAAAGGCTATCCGGTCATTCATCGAAGATCAGAATTCCATATAATGTGTTTATTTAAGGGTATTTGATTCCTCTCCCTTCAATAAAATAAAAATTTCCAAGACAAACATGAGGTTTTCTTCATATTTTAACGGGAAATGCAAAAGATAGTTGAAAAATATTAACAATTTCAGTATTATTACAGCGTTCTTAACAGAGTGTAATATTTGTATATATTTTTAAATGTGAGTAATTTTCTCTCCGGTGAGGGATTGAAGAGAGAT
>Ga0315548_1004146_pt1 | contig 10551 bp, 9 predicted proteins | sample SalMarSW160110MG_2_FD_202540 | JGI IMG/M metagenome (GOLD analysis project Ga0315548, IMG submission 202540) | Salt marsh sediment microbial communities from the Plum Island Ecosystem LTER, Massachusetts, United States - Salt Marsh Sediment SW1601-110 ... | reverse complement strand
TGAACCCATCTTCGCCGAAGCGGATAACGGATATCAACTGATAGTCCATGAACTAGAACTCTGTCAACAACTTTTGAAGAACGTGAAGGCAGACGCGGTACATCTGGACATGTCCCTAAGAGGAATAAACTTGGAAGAACTTTCCGCGGTAGGAATTTCCACCATGAAAAAATCCCGCAAGGCACGAGGACAGATTCTAAAGATCCTGCCGAAACTAAGAAAAACCGCCACAAACATCTTGCGGACTTACGGCATACAAGTTTTGGCTTTCGGAAAAGAAAGCATCCCCGTTAGAATAGCTGAACTAACTTCAGGCGCCCACGCCATCCGCTACGCCGCAGAGAAGGCGATCAAAGAGAACATCAAATTGAAGCTTGGGCTTCCAACCAAGTGCCAACCGAAATTCTTCAAAGACAAGATTGCGCTGTTGTCTTTGATGCCTGCAGAAAACGAGGTGGTTGGCTACGCTGAATGCAACAGAACCATTTTGGAGCGCGTCCAGATTGTGGATATGCTTAACCCTTGTGCCCGAGGCTTCAAAATGCTGGAAATAATCCCCCTATAGCAATAAATTGATTCCAAACAGTTTATGCTCGGTTTCTTTGTGCAGCATCAACAATTATTTTGGCAGCAGTCTCCAAACCGTCCCATTTAATTACTTCCTTCTGGATTTGCTCTGCTCTCTCCTGAAATTTACTGTTATCCAAAATTTTTCGGACAGTCGCCAGCAAAACAGTCTTGTTAAGGTCTTCTTGCTGGATAATCTCTGCGACTCCTAATTCAACAGCCTTTTTGGCGTTGTTAAGTTGTTCGGTGTGATTGGGTGTAGGAACAAGAATCTGTGGCTTACCATAACAAACGGACTGGGACACGGTTCCGTGGCCAACCCTAGAGACAACAACATCGCAGGCTTTCAGGTATTCGAAACGGTTGGGAATCCATCCGTGGATGATCAGGTTTCCATCCTTAACAGGTTCTGCTGAATCCTTAGGATAACCAAGGGACATAACTATCTGGTAGTCATCTGGGAATTTGCTGAAGATTTGCCTGAGGATGCCCGTGAAATAGGCGCGTTCCTTTGCGGGTCCGCTGATGGGCGCAAAGATCAGAGGCTTATCCTCAATTAAACCCAGTTTCTTTCGAAGCTCCTTTTGGTCTGGCAAGTCGTCGGGGCGCACAGAAAGAATAGGACCTATAAACTTGATCTTCTTCTGGTAAGCCTTTGGAATATTCAGGTTTCTGGTCGAAATGGTGTAGGGCGATGGAAAATCTGGAATCAGGGCTTGGATTGCGCTCGTCCATATTTTTCCGATAATCGTCAACGTGGAGGCGTCCGCTATTCTGGCAAGTCTCAGGAACCTTCTTCGTCGAGGAATCATTACCTGAAATTGATTCAAAATGCAGATTTTAGGTATCCCCAACACCTTTGCAGCCATAAGAGAAGACGCCCGCGAATCCGAAACCACAACATCCGGCTCAAAAGCCTTCATAAAATCAATTTCAGCGTCAACCTGTTTCATGAAGGTGAAGACAGACATGAAGGGTCCAGGCTTCACTGTTGTTTGCCTGAAGTCGATGCTTCCGTCGGGTTTAACCGCGACCCCAATGGCAGGAGCCTCCACAACTTGAAAGCCTTCCTGCTGAACGTATCTGAAGCCCTCTCGGTAAGTAGAGAATAAAACTTGGGCTCCGTCCCTTTCAAGCCTCCGAGCTATGGGAATACAACGGCCAACATGGCCCAATCCCACGCCAGAAGGACAGAATTGAACTCGCATGAACTTGGTTCCCTAAATTTTTTTCAGTTTAATTTGACCTTTGGGTGAGGCTTCCTCAAAAATTATCGCTTGGAACCTGTATATTTTTGTATCCTTTAGCAGCCAAGAATCTGGTGACAGGCCTGCCTTCATGGAGCATTGGCAGAGGAACTCTTCCTCGTTCCAGTCTAGTTCAATTGGGACTTGGGGCAGAAGCAGACCTTTACAGTAGCTTTTCTCAACTATGAGTCCGTCGCGTCCAACTTTGATTTTCGAGGGGAAATCTGTCGGTTTCTCGACTTTGACACGTTCAGGGGGAGTTAAGACGCTAACTTCAAATGTTATCTGGTCAAGTTCTTCAAGGGCGACCGGTGGGAAACGTGGGTCTCGGGTTGCAGCGCTGAGGGCAGCGTCTATCACTGCCTGAACGAGGGGGGTGGTGGGGTAAGGGAGACCAATGCAGCCCCTCAATGTCTTCTCTCCGTTATTGAAGCTGTTTAATGTAACAAAGACTCCGCACGGTTCCATTAGCTTGGGTGAAACGCTTTCAGGAACCTGCAAAATTTTCCCGTTTTTTAGATATTCAGTTACACTTTGTCTAGCCAGATTGACGAGAAACTTGCCTTCTTCGAGTGTCAGCTGAAACGTCATGTTGTTTCGCCCCTGCCTATGCAACATGAACTCCTGACGGTATTAAAGTTTCTAAACTCTCACAATCACTTCTACCCTAAGAAGCCTTGAGCCGATCTTCTGTCAAGTTAGAAGTTATTGGATTCTTCTTGGATTCCTTCCTTTGTGATGGTGATTAAATCCACGCCGTCGCCGCTCATGACATCTCGGCGTACAGCAGATTTTATGGCTCGCAGCACCAGCGCTTTCGCGTCTTGCTGGGACATTCCATCTTTGTATCCTTCCTCTAAAACCCCAGTGGCGATCTGGGCTCCTGAGCCTACAGCAGCATATTTGTCAGGTAAAACAGATCCAATAACGTCGAGAACATATATTGATGGTCCATCATCATCCATTCCACCTACGATGGTTTGGGTAATCAAAGGAATCATACGTCTTCCGAATAGAACGTTTGACATGACTTTGGCGGCTGATTGCACGGTCATCGGTCTCTTCGCGTCGAATTTAAACAGGTTTGCGTATGCCTCTATCTCTCGCACCAAAACTTGCATGTCGGAGACTAAGCCTGCGCATGCTGCGCCGACCCTGTCGGCAATTCTGAAAACCTTTTTTCCGGTTCTGCTCATTATCATGGAGCCGTAGGTTACTCTTTTTTCTGATGCTAAGATTACGCCGTCAGAATAAACTAGGCCTATAGTGGTGGCTCCTGGAATGAAAAAACGAGCTTGGGCTTCGTCACTCAAATGTTGTTCCTCCAGTTTCAATGCAGTAATGACCTGAAAGGGACTTTTAAACTTAATTGATTTTCTTTTGGAGGGACTTAAACTATCCTCCCTTTTTATGCGTGCAAAGAATCTTGTGCCATAGGGGTACTGGAGTTAGGTTTACAATGTGGTTTAAATTCTCGAAATTTTTTGGGAATGGGTGATTTAATTATTTTTTAAATTTACTTTTAGATGCTTTGGCTCTCGTTTAGTTTAATTTTGAAGCGTGATAAGATTTTGCTTTTCATCATTTCTAGAAAATTGCGTAACGCCTGTGTTCCATGTGTTGTTTTCTCTGTCAACCTAAACTTTTGGATGCAGATGATCAATAAGATGTAGAGAAGAATCCATACGATGAAAAGTAACTCTCCATAGACATTGTGGAAAGTCTGTGCAGCAGTCAGCCCTTCATTAACTCGGATAAGAAAGTAGACGATTATCCTTAATATATTAACAGAGTATGTTCCAACCGCTCCAACGATAAAGTAAATCATTTTACGAAAACTTGACATGTTAGACTTTTTGAATAGCAACAAAATAATTAACGTGTAAAGAAATAGGCTGTGAACACCTGCACATGGCCAAGCAATACCTATAGAAACCATTTGACCGCCGGATTGTGTTCTTATAATCGGCATAGGGTCTAGTCCCGGCGAATAGGATAGAATGAAGGGGTAACCTAAAATGTCAAGCAAAGCAGCTGCGCATGCGGCTGTGGGAAGCGCTAACAGTTGAAGAGGCTTAAACACTCCGTAGGGGTAGATGACGTCTATCAGGTATATGACGCTAATCCCCGCGATAAGAGCTAGTGTGATGGAAAATTTTTTCAAGCCGTCTTTTCCGTAAGTTAAGAGTGTGATTGCTAGGAAAGAAATTGTGAACACAAAATATTCAAGTGTTATGGGCCAGTCTCCTTCAAGAATAAGCCTCCAATAAGTGGAATGTGTTCTCCAGTATTCGCCGCGAAGCATTTCACCAATGTTTATAACAGTTTGATCTAAACCCAAAAAGTTAACACTGAAAATGTAAATTAGTGGAATAATTGCGCATATGAAAATGGCGAGAACCTTGAAGTGGCTCATAGGCTTGGTTTCCAGGTCTTTTTTTGACGGTTTCTTCAAGTTTAATAAATATTCTAAAACAAAAAGCCACAAGAAGAACAGAAGGAACAATCTTCCTTTCCAAGTGTAGTCAAAGTAAAACCCCCTTTCATTGAACAGGGCGATGCTTTCAAGGTTAAAGTAATCTAGAATCATCAACAAAACTATTGCAGCGATAAAACAGACTAGCAAAGAAGCATGAATCCAAGATGTCTTCATTGTTTTATATTTTGGATGCATTAAGCACCACCTTCTTGAGTTTGAACAGGTTCATAGTGAGCGCGAGCATATCAAGTTTTGAATTATGTTAATAGAAGTGTCAATTATAATTTACTATCAACTTTGAGCAGACGAATTAAAGCCTCAATAAACCAGCATCCATCTCGTTCATGGCACGTATAAGCGCTGGAATGGAAACGATAAAGGCAGCATATCTTGTGATAATAAGGACACCGTAAAGAGCCAAAAATGTTATTTGTCTAGAAGGATGAATTAGTTTTTCAATCGAGTGCACACTAAAGGTGAAAACGTGCTAATAGACCTATCAATTCTAACACTTGCGATAACAGTATTTACATCAATTTACTATTTCATGTGGTTGTTTCTCTCTATTATTCATGTTACTAAAAAGGATGAACCGCCCATAGAAACGAAATTTAATCCACATCCTCCACTAGTCAGCATACTCCTTCCATGCAGGGACGAAGAGTCTGTGATTTCTACGGTAATCGAACAGACCTTAAACCAAACCCATAAGAACATGGAAATAATCGTGATTGCACACAACTGCACAGATAAGACAGCCCAGATCGCAAGACAATATCAAGACCCAAGAGTCAAAGTTTACGAGATAAACACGGAAGAAGTTGGCAAAGGCTTAGGTTTGAACTACGGATTCAAATTTGCAACTGGAGAAATTATCATTTACTTTGATGCCGACAGCGTTATACCTGAGGACTATGTCGAAAAAATTGTAAAGTTAATGGAATCAAAAGGTTACGATCTCGTCCAAGGAAAAATTGTCGGAGCAAATCCAGACTATAACAAACTTTGTTTCCTACAGCATATGGAAAACCAGATATTTTTGAGCATGTTTTGGGCGGGAAAACAAAAAATTGGATTACCGGGTGGTCTCGGCGGAACTGGCGTGGCAATAAGGAAATCGGCTTTAGAAAATATTGGCGGGTTTAGAAATGTTCTGATAGAAGACTTTGACTTATGTTTACGCGCCCAAATGGCTGGACATAAAATAGGATACTCCAGAGAAGCCGTAATCTATGATGAAAAAGTGCCTTATTACGACATGATGATTAGACAGAGAAGCCGTTGGATCTCAGGCCACTTCCAATTAATTTCTCACTTTGCAAAAAAAAGGCTGCTCCCGAAATTGCTTCTAAAGAATCCAATAGATTTTTTTCAGCTAATGTCTCCATTCTATACGCTTTGCTTGTGGAGTGGAGTATTTATCGGTTTGATAACCACATCTGCAAACAATTTAAGCATGTTAGGAATGTGGAATGTCTGGATAACTTCTTTTTATATACCCTTGGAAATTTTCATTCTTCAAACACTGATATTACAGGTATTTTTTATATTGGTGCTGAAAAAGGAATGCAAAACGCAGAGGGAACTCCTAAAATCTATTTTATATTTGCCCTTATTTTATGTATATTCGATGCATTGGTTCTGGGTAGTTCTGACATCAATATTTCGTAGACGAAAAACGTCATGGGCACATACCAAGACCGAGCATGGATTCAGGTGATGAGACTATGGATAGATACTTTGAGAAAAAAAGCGGTGTCATCTGGCTCATACTGACGCTCTTATTGTTTTTCTATATATTCGGGACCATTCTTGGAGAGCTCGTTGCAGCATTTATAGCAGTAATAGCGATAGGCGTTATTATTTGGGTTGCAACAATTATCAGAAAACGGGTATCCAGCAGAAAAGTAGTTCAATCATAATATCCACCATAAACAGTATGGCACATGCTTTCTGAAGCCGATGTCTAAGGCGAGTTAAACCATCTTCTTTCTCGTTCACTTTTAAGATGTTCCACATGATACAGAACTCTTGTAACGCCGAGAGTTTCGACCAAAAATCTTCATGGTTTTGGTACTTGGCTGATTTGACGCATGAATTTCAATTCGTCACCGTTGCAAGGTTATTACAATGTTGTCACTAGGTCAAAGAAAGGTATGAAAAAAGGGGGAGATTGGAGTTTTGATCTTAAGGCATAGTTGCTTGTAGAGGCTATTTCCGTAGTTGTCTTAGCTAGATTTGTCAATTCTTGACCGCTTTCGGAAAACGAGGATTGTGGCTATTACAGCGACAGACGATAGTAGCACGAGAACCCCGAAGCTCAAGCCTTCTGGGATTTGGTCCATTGTGTAGTTTTGAACCCCCCAACCATTTGGAACGTCTTGGTCAGTGGGTGGCCACGCTTGAACTCCCGCTGCGCTATTGCTTTCGTCGTAAACTGCCACTCTAAGTCCAAATATCTCAGACAGTATGATGTTCCCTGCTGTCTTCAGAATCGTGAATTCAGCGACCCAGTGCGGTGTGCTTGACATCGGAGACGCACTTATCGACTCAGCAAAAAATAATTCGCCTGCTGCGGGGGTAACCTCGGTCCAGCCTGTTCCAGTTCCTTCATACACCGTTAGGGTGGTGTGTCCTACAATTTCTATCATGTAATCGCCGGACTGAGGAGCACTGCCTCCGTCTACAGAACCGTCAATGCACATTTGCCAGTAGTCGCCAGTGTCATTGGTGTCGTCATCGAGAATCTCGACAACAAAGTTTGTGGTGACTGTGTCCATCGAAAACATGGTCCATGTACTTCTAAAAGCAACATTTTCGCCTATCATGGTAACGTCACCGTCGGTCCATTCATCTGAGGAGGTCCAAATTCCATCAATAGTGGGTTCTACCACAGTAAGATAGTCTAGTCTTGTGTAGCCTGGTTCGCTCGCCAGGGCGGTTCCCACGGTTATCAACACGAGTAGACTGCAAAGCATGAGTATTGAAAAAGCAACAAACAAGGCTCTTTTCATTGCAAATAATTCTCCTTCTGTTTTGACAATTGTATATTCGTCCAATTTACCTTAAGAATTTTTCCATATAATATAATGGACGCCACATAAGGGGGATATACCTGAATAAGAAAAGTGGATTCAATCGGGCTCTATTTGTTGCTGAGCGTAAACAATGATAAACGAGTTAACAACAAAAAAAGAGGGAGGAGATTAAGGGTCGCGCAAGCATTATCGTGTGCAATCTATCTTTCCATTTTTGCTGAGCTTCAACTTTTGTTTCTTGGGCGCTTCCAGAGATAGTGGTAGCCAACAAGCACCGAAACAGATGATAGCAACATCATGACTCCGATGGTTAAGCCCTCTGGTATTGGTTGATCTGAATATGTACTGATCAATCCCCACTCATCTGGAACGTTTACGTCACTGTCTGGTGCCCAGGCTTGAACTCCTGCTGCGCTATTGCTTGCGTCGTAAACTGCAACTCTTAATCCAGTTGGTGGTTGGGTAGGTATCAGTGCGACCGTCTTTATGAAAGTGAATTCTAGAATCCAGTGGGGAGTACTATCGATCGGAGAAGCACTTATCGAGTTAGCCCATGTTATTCCGAGATCGGAAGGTGTAGCTGTAGACTCAACCCAGTCTGATCCATCCCCCGTATAAATTACTACATCCGTGTGTCCTACAATGTCTACCCTGTAATCACCGGACGCAGGGGCAGTGCCCCCAGAATTGGCGTCATCAAAGCAAAATTGCCAGTAGTCTTCAGCATCATCGGTGTCGTCATCGAAAATTTCAACACAAAACTCACAGGAAAATATAGTAATTTCCGCATAATACCAAAAAGTAACGTTGTCAGATATTGGGACCGTTAGCGCGTCGTTCCATTCATCGTCAGTAGTCCAAACTCCATCAACAGTGGCGGGTGTTATACCTCCTGTATACTCTATGATTGAGTAGTCTGGGTTGCCCGCCTTGATGGTTCCAACGTTTATCAACACGAGTAGACTGCAAAGCATGACTATGCAGAAAGTTTTCACGATGGTTTTTTTCATTATTAATAAACCCCCATTTTAATAGTGCTTAGTGGTTTGTTCATTTTGGCTTAAAAAATTATCTGTGTAATAACATGAATGATGTTTTTTACGTGTACTTTTGATGTTGATAGTGGCGACTCTGTATTTCAGACAGATTATTCAATCACAGCGAATAGTAGTGGATAATGAAGATACACTAATGCAGGTACGGGGGGAAGTTGTCACAAAACAGGTTTAAAATCTTCTGGAAAAATTTTTGAACTTGTAAACGCTAGCCTGAGAGTATATATAATTATAAGTTATCTATTTTTGTTCAGAGATACATTTTACCGTTGAATGTTTACGGTGGAGGAAAGGAACATGAAGAGGATTGGTTTGGTGACAAGTGGGGGAGACGCTCCGGGCATGAATGCTGCTATCCGAGCGGTTACTCGTGTCGCATATTCACAGGGTTTAGAGGTTTTGGGTTTCGAAAGGGGATGGGAAGGTTTGCTGACTAACACGTTTAGGCGGTTGACTCCCCGGAATGTTGGCGGGATACTTCATTTGGGCGGCACGATTCTCCGCACATCAAGAAGTCCAATGTTCCGAGAGAGGGAGGGTGTGCGTAAGGCTGCGGAAACTCTTGCCTTGAATAGGGTTGATGGGCTTGTTGTGGTTGGTGGTGGCGGTTCTTTGCGTGGAGCTTTGGAGTTAAGCGGACAGACGGATGCTTTGATTGTGGGGGTTCCGGCGACGATCGACAATGACGTGTTTGGAACTGAGGAGACTATAGGTTTTGATTCAGCCGTAAACACTGCAGTCACTGAGATTGACAAGATCAGGGATACTGCGAACTCTCATGACCGAATTTTCATAGTGGAGGTTATGGGAAGGAAACGGGGTTTTCTGGCTTTGACGATTGGGTTGACTGTTGGAGCTGAGGTGATTCTGGTTCCAGAAGTCGAGTATAGTTTGGAGCAGATTGTCAGGACTTTGGAGGTTAATGGCGCTAAGGGGAAGAAGTCGGGTATTATTGTGGCTGCGGAGGGAATCGGCGACACCCATAAACTATTGAAAGAAATCGAAGAAAAAGCTGGAGTAGAAGTTAGATTAAGCATTACAGGCTATGCACAGAGAGGAGGCAACCCAACAGCAAGAAGCAGGTTGTTGGCTAACTTGTTTGGAGAAAAAGCTGTAGAATTGTTGACGAATAATCAGGGAAACCGGATGGTTGCCTTACAGGAAGGAAAAATAACCAGCATAGACCTCGAACAAGTTTGCAGCAACGAAAAACAATTAGACCTAAGTTTAATGAAACTAGCACAAACACTAGCAACATAAAATGTCTTTTCATATTAGGAGACTAATAATAGTTCATTGTTGAAAATCAGCTTTTTTCTGAAAAACCAAGCAATAACAAAAACTAGTAATAAAAAAGGAAAAAGTGAAGAAAGTCTACGGTGTCGGGTGTTTTACCAGACTGAGATTTTTCCGTAGGTTAGTTTTTTGCAGAAGTCTTCTATTTCGGCTAGTTCGCCGTCGATTACTTCGGTTATTCTGCCCTGCACTTTTTCTAAGGAAGCCCCGTCATTCATGACTACCTGCGCAGCAGCAATTGCCGGTTGATCTATTGGTCTTCCGATCTGACTAAGAAGCCAAATGTAAATCTCTTCCACTTCAGGCACCTGCTCACAAACACTCCGAGCAATCTGATGAGTCAAAGCATTATAGATTTTTCCAACGTGGCTAACTGGGTTCTTTCCCGCCGCCGCCTCAGTGCCTATAGGACGATTCAACGAGATTACACCATTCACCTTGTTTCCCCTGCCAACCTGACCAGAATCCGCACCATCCGCGCTCGTACCCAGCACAGTCAAGTAGACGCCGTCTACGCCTCGTCCTTCAACATCCAAGTTGTTCAAGTCCACAACAACCTTCTCAAAAGTGCCCTTAGCATTCGCCCACTCCTGCACATCAGCCTGAATATCAGCCTTTTTCCGCATGTAATCCTTCTCGCTGTCAACAAAACGGTCCACAAAAGCCATGGCAACAGTCAAATTAAGGTTGGCTCCGTTTCTGAAACCCATAACCTTAACGTCTTCCCCAGCTTCAGGGAACCGCTTCTTGAAATCCCCCGAATTCACGTAACGCTCCGTATCCAAAACCATATTCTCGGTTCTAGTCATAGGCGCGTAACCTACAGCCGCCGAAGTATCGTTAGCCCCCAACATGTACTCCTTTCTCTT
>Ga0315548_1004142_pt1 | contig 10555 bp, 10 predicted proteins | sample SalMarSW160110MG_2_FD_202540 | JGI IMG/M metagenome (GOLD analysis project Ga0315548, IMG submission 202540) | Salt marsh sediment microbial communities from the Plum Island Ecosystem LTER, Massachusetts, United States - Salt Marsh Sediment SW1601-110 ... | reverse complement strand
TATTTTTTTCTTTTCTGATGAAAGTGTTAATATTTGTTAATATACTTCCTTTTATAATTTTTAAACCCGTTTCAAAGGATGTACCGCTTTCGGGTCTTAGATCCGGATTGCCAATATTGGCGGGGCTGTTAATATATAATTCTGTATATGAAGGAATTCTAAAAGCTCTTTCAATCGATGCGTATAAATAAGTCCGATTATTTAGCTTTAGTCCGATGTCTATTCCGGGATAGACATACCAATCCCAATCCGAGTAGTAAAATAATGATGAGCCAAAAGCAACGGTAATATTTTTTAAAGTAGGCAGCTTGTGTTCAAAGAAGAATCGCGATTTTGCGCGGGAATGACTTCCGAGAGCTATACTATTATTTTTTTCTTCTCCTAATTCTAAACCCGCGGCTGTGATCCCCGCCGGGCAAGAAATCGACGATTGCAGTGTAAGCCCATATAAATATGTGGTATCATTATTTCTGTAGAAATCTGGGTTTTCGTAATCCAGTATATAATCATCATTATGCCGTCTCCAGTAAAAAGCCGCATTTACTTTGTTAATATCTATAGAGCCTTTTATGAAAGCTGTTTTTGTTTGTTCTCGTGTGTTCGGATACATATCGGAATAGAAGTAACTGGCTCCGAATTCTTTATCGTTATAACCAAAAGAAATTTCTCCGCATATTTTTTGGTGGTTAATACTTGATTTAAAGAATATATTCCAGGCGTTAAAATCGGTATTTTGTCTGTATCCGTCGGACCTTTTTCCTGAAATCGAGAGATAGTTATGTGAAATTCCTAAAGGTTGAGATAAAGAAAGGTTTCCGTCAAGCAACTGATAATCTCCTATCAGTGCTTTTAGTTTTAAATTTTTTCTTTCCTCTTTTTTTGTTATTATGTTTATTACTCCCGAAGAGGCGCCTGCGCCATATAGCCTGGTGCCAGGGCCTTTTAATATTTCTATACGTTCGATATCTTCTAATTGAACCGGAAGATTTAAATTGTGATGCGCGGTTTGAGGATCGTTTACTTTTATTCCGTCTATCATAATAAGGGTTTGTTCGAATGTCCCTCCTCCAATGGAAATATCCGCCTGGATACCTTCAGGACCTTTTTGGGTAATATGTATTCCGGAGATATTTTTAAGTAGATCCGCCACAGAACTTGCCGGATTGTTTTCTATTTCTTTTTGTCCGATTACTATAATATTCCTGTTCGTGCCCAGAGATGTTGTTGGAATCTTGCTGGCAGTGATTATTAAAGGTTCGAATGTGTAAAGGCGATCTTGTTCTGCTCGGAGGAGGATTGCCGATAGTAAACTAAAAATGAAGAAATATTTATAAATCTTTTTTTTGTGACTAAAAATATATGGTTTCTTATTATTGGAAGTTTTTGACGATTTTTCTTTCTCCTGCATTAGGATTAAATTAGTCCTTATTTTTTGTTTTATTTGTTTTTTTTAAAGCTTCATTTAAGAGTTTGATGGAACAAAATTCTCCGCACATAGAGCACACTTCTTTGTTTTTTGGCGCGAGTTTGTTTCTTGTATCTCTTGCTTTTTTGGGGTCTATTACCAGTTCAAATTGCCTTTCCCAGTCCATTTTTTTTCTTGCTTCAGAAATTTCTCTATCCCATTCTTTAGCTCCCGGAATGTCTTTTGCGATGTCTGCGGCGTGAGCAGCTATTCGCGCTGCAATTACTCCTTCTTCGACATCTTTTGGTCCCGGGATGCCAAGATGTTCCGATGCGGTTACATAACAGAGAAAATCTGCGCCATAAGAAGCGGCAATAGCTCCTCCGATAGACGATACAATATGATCGTATCCCGGAGCAACATCGGTTACTAGCGGGCCTAAAACATAAAAAGGCGCGCCGTGGCAGATTTTCTTTTCCATTTTTACATTCATCTCGATTTCATTTATCGGGATATGGCCCGGACCTTCTATAATAACCTGAACATCCTTTTCATGCGCTCTTTTGGTTAGTTCTCCGAGGGTGCTCAGTTCGTGAAATTGGGCTCTGTCCGATGAATCTTCGATTGCTCCCGGGCGAAAACCATCGCCCAGCGACAAAGTGATGTCATATTCAGATGCGATGTCTAAGATTCTGTCATAATTGGTATATAATGGATTTTCTTTTTCGTTGTAAAGCATCCAGGTTAAGTGCATTGTTCCCCCTCTGGAAACAACATCCATTGTTCTTCCTTCATTTTTAAGACGTTTGAAAGTTTCTATGGTTACTCCGCAGTGAAGAGTCATAAAATCTACTCCGTCTTTTGCCTGCTCTTCGATAACCTTGAAAATATCTTCTGCGGTCATGTTAACAATACCGTTTTTCCTCTGAGCAGCTTCTATTGCTGCCTGATATATAGGTACTGTTCCGAGAGGGATATTTGTTTCTTTTAAAATCCTTTTCCTGATATTTTTGATGTCTCCACCTGTGGAGAGATCCATAATGGTATCAGCGCCTGCCTTTTCCGCTATGATTGCTTTTTTTATCTCGTAAGATATATCTTGTTTGTCGGTTGAGGTGCCGACATTCGCGTTGACTTTTGTTTTTAGAGGATAACCTATTCCTGTAGGTTTTACGTTTTTTCTCTTTTTGTTTTTGGTTATGACTACTTTCCCGTCAATTATCGCGTCGGAAAGAACATTAATATCGATATTTTCTAAATTTGCGACTTTTTGAACTGAATCGGGAGTATTTCCTTTTTTAAGTTCGGTAATAATTCCCAATTAATTTCCTCCAAAAATAAAATTTTCCGGGTCTAAGTTGACATTATCTTTTTTTATTTCGTAGTAAAGATAAGGATAGGGCGCTCTACCCGATTGCCCGACATACCCAATTGTAGAGCCTCTTTTTATTTTTTCTCCTTCTTTTACGGTATAATTGAGAAGATGTGAGTACGAACTTACCAGGCCGCAGGCATGGGTTATTTCGACGTAAAGTCCCTTTCCTTTATCGTTTCCGATTTGCTTTACAGTTCCGTCACCGGCTGCGAAAACAGGGCTGTTTAAGGATGTTAGTATGCTTATACCTCTATGAGGTTTTTTCTTTCCTGTGTAGGGATCTATTTGTTCTCCGAATCGCCTTATTATATGTCCTTTTGTGGGCAGTATAGATGGTACGGAATTTAAAATAGTGTTTTCTCTTTTAGATGTGACTTCAAAAACTGAATCGATCCACTCTGATATTATAAGGAGACTTTCGGGTGAATAGTTGAAAGGTTTTTTGGGTGTGCTTTCCATAATGTTATGTTCTTCGAAAGTTTTTTTTTGTTCCGCGAGCAGCGAATCGATTTCTTCTTCGAATTCTAATGCTTTTTTTCTGAGGGCAGTAACTTTTTCTTTAAGCTTTTGATTGTCCGATTCCAGAAAATTCAGAGAAGAAACGTTGACAAAATTTTGGAGATTGTTAAAGAAAAAAAAACCGCAAAGAATCAATATCAATAAAACGAGTACCAAAAGAAGAAAAGGTATCTTCAGCCATTTGTTTTGTCCTTTATCGTGGGGAATTAGGATTACTTTAAGGAATAAATTCTTCATCTAAAGGAGTGTTTTCTCTGAGTTGCTTTAATGCTCGATTCCTTAGTTGTCTTACTCTTTCTCTTGATACACCCAGTATTCTCCCGATTTCTTCTAAAGTATGCGGTCTTTTTCCTTCCATCCCAAAGTAATAGATAATGATTTTTCTGTCCCTTGGTTTAAGTTTATCCAGGCTGTATCTTATATCTTCTATGAATTTGTTCCTGTAATATTCTTCTTCCGGTGTTACAACATCTTCGGATATTACATCGAGGTATTCCAGATCGTCTGTATTTTTTATGGTATCGTCGAGAGAAATATCGTGTTTTGCGACTTTTATCGATTCTTCGATTTTTTCTACATCCGTATGAAGTTCTTCCGCGATTTCTTCTATAGAAGGTTCTCTGCCGATTTCTCGAGCCACTCTTTCCTTTGTTTTTTTGACTTTGAGCATTTTCCCTGCTCTGCTCATGGGTAGACGATAAGATTTTATATGTTCTGTTACTGCTTTCATTATAGCCTGCTTAACCCACCAAACGGCGTAGGATAAAAATCTGACACCTCTGCGCTCGTCAAATCGTTCTGCGGCTTTAATCAGACCTACATTACCTTCGTTAATAAGGTCTGTAAAAGGTGTTCCCATATTTCTGTAGGCTTTAGCTACAGAAACGACAAAACGTAGATTGGCTTCGACTAATTGCCTTTTTGCGTTTCGGTCGCCCAACCGAGCTTTCCTCCCCAATTCCTTTTCTTCTTCAGGAGTGAGGAGGTCATATTTTTGAATCTCCTGTAAATATACAGGAAGAGAACCTCTAACTTTTTTTATTTTTCTAACTCCCCTCTATACTTATAACTCTTATTGAGCCATCGGGCAAGTGTGTCAATAATACTAATGGTGGTTTAAATTCTTTTTTTGCCCTTAATAGGTCTTCTATACTCTCTATTTTTAAAGATTGGTTTTTATCCTGAACCAAGTTTATTGTACTGTTTTCTGGCATTCCTGCTTTGTCCGCGGGGCTTCCCTTTTCAATTCCACTTACAAATACTCCCTTTGGTCCTTTTTCTCCCCAAATTTCTTTAGCCTCGTTCGATGTAGAGGGTAAAAGTTGCATTCCCAGCCATTTTTCTCCTGATTCAGCTGCCTCAGATATTTCAGCGGATGGTCTTTTACCGAGTTTGACAGTTAAAATTTTCTCTGCCCCATTTCTCCAAACCGTTATCTTTACTTTTTCGGACGGATCCTTCGACGCAATCTCTTTTCTTAATGCATTGACGGTTGCTATCTTTTTATCATTGATTTTTAAAACAATGTCCCCTTCAGAGAGTCCTGCTTTATCTGCCGGCGTTTCTTCTTCTACTCTTTTTATGTAAACACCGGTTTTATGTGGATAGTTCAGGGCTTTTTTAATTTCTTCTGTTAGGTTTTCAGGTATTATTCCTAAATAACCCCTTTCAACTGTACCTGTTTCTATCAGAGATTCCAACACATCCATTGCGATATCTATGGGTACCGCAAAACCTATTCCTATATTTCCTCCGGTTTGTGAAACAATCATTGTGTTTACTCCCACAACTTTACCCTCGGAATTTATCAATGGACCTCCCGAGTTTCCCTGATTGATAGCCGCATCGGTTTGTATAAAATCAGCATAGATGTTACTGCTAAGAGATACAGAGGATCTTCCCTTTGCGGATACAACTCCTGCAGTTACCGTTCCAAGGAGTCCGAAAGGATTACCGATGGCAATTACCCAATCTCCAACTCTTAGATCTTCGACGCTTCCCGGATCGATATCGGGTAAGTCTCCCCCTTTTTTGATTCTGATAACAGCAACTTCTGTTTCAGGGTCTCTGCCAATGATTTCAATATCTTCTCCGCTAAATTTTCTTTCGTCGTTTAGAGAAACAGTTAGCTCTTCGGCATCTCTTACTACATGGTTATTTGTTAGTATATAATCCTTACCTTTATATTCGACTATAAATCCCGACCCCAACCATTTTTGTTCTCTCTCTACATTTTTTCTTTGACCTTCTCCGAAGAACTTTCTGAAAAAAGGATCGTCAAAAAAGTCATAATAAGGAGATCTGTAAACCACGGTTCTTTTTCCTTCAATTGAAACTACAGCCGGAGAGGTACTTTCTACTATGGGGGCGAAAGTGATCTTCCCTCCAGCGGTATAAGTTTCCGTGGTTTCGTTTTCCGGTTTTGCTGTGAGAGAAAAACTCGCGGCTGTTATCACACCCACAAAAAAACCAATAATTGCTACAAGGGTAACAAAAAGAGCTCCGTATAAAATTATTTTTTTATTCAAAGATCCCCCTTTTTAAGTTTTTTGCTCCGGTTCAATTACAGTTAAGTTATTTAAGAAGGGCCAAATTCGTTTTTTACTTTGTTTCTTGTTTACGCTATTTTAACTTGCACTTCTTTGGCTTTATCTATTTTTGTTTTCGGAAGGGTAATCTTTACTACACCGTCATTGTATTTGGCTGTTATTTGTGATTGATTTATTTCCGTTGGCAATTTAACGGATCTCATAAAGTTACCATAAGAACGTTCTACACGAAGATATGATTCTTCTTCCTTTTTTTTCTCTTCTTTTTTTTCACCCTGTATAATAAGGTTGTCTTTCTTAACCGAGATCTTCAAATCCTTTTTCTCGATGCCAGGTATTTCTATATCTATTGTATATTTTTCTGTATCTTCTTTTATGTCCAGCAAAGGGTAAACTCCCCTGCTTGCGTTTATGTTCGAAAATCCCGCAAAAAAATCTTTCACTATATCATCAAAGTCTTCCCTTAGATTGAAAATCCTATCAAGGGGGTCATAACTTTTTATATCCTTCGAAGCCATACATTTCCTCCGGTTTAAGATTTTTTACACGATTATCAGTAAACATTATATTCATTATTTTCGATTTGTCAACCCCTTTTTTTGTATATTAAAGAATGCCCTCAGAGGGGAGAGGGCATTCTTTTAATAAGGAGGTTGTTATGTTCTTTTGTTAATAAAGACGAAAAAAAATACAAAAGGTTCCATAAGAAAATTAGAAATTAAAATTTAAAAAGTAAACATGGTAAACAGAAAACATTAAAGCCATTAACTGGGCGCTTTTCGTCTGTAGTTTTCATGTGGTTTTATAAAAAAACTAAAAGCCAAAAGAGAAGAGCTTAATAGTTTAATTGTAGTATTCCCATTATTATACTGTTGCATAAAGTTTGGTATTGATTAGTATTATTCATAATAATGTGGTATTTGATAGATACTGGATTTTGTGGTCCTTATTTTAACATGGCGTATGATGAGTCTCTAATGGATTATGTTAGTAATAGAGAAACTGTTTTTTTGAGGTTTTTTAACTTTTCTCCTGTTTCTGTTTCTGTGGGTTATCATCAAAAGGCGGGGGATTGGTTGAAGGATTTGGAAAGTAAGGGTTTTCAGTGGGTCAGGCGCAGGACCGGAGGTAGGGCGATTGTTCATTCTTGTGATTGTACTTATTCTCTCGTTTTTCACCGGGATAATCCATGGATTGGAGGGAATGTAATCGACTCTTACGGTAAGATTTCTTTGGCTTTCAAAAAAGCGTTTGAGCTTTTGGGTATAAAGGCTTTTATCAAAAGGGGAGTGCTCAAGAACAGGAACAGTCAAAGCTCAAAAATGTGTTTTTCTTCGATATCGCTTGCGGATTTGTGTTGGAAAGACAAAAAAATTATTGGTGGAGCACAATATAGAGTTAAAGATGTTATTCTTCAACAAGGAACGATAATGTTGAAAAAGCCCCCTGGTTTTCCCTTGGGTTCTGGTATGGCTACAGTCGAGATGGCTGCAGGTAAAGAGGTAAAGTTAGATACCTTGAAATCCTTTATAATTAAGGGTTTCGAGCAGGCTTTTAATGTTTGTTTCGAAAAGTTCGACCGGGATCCGATAAAGGAAAGCAAGTTACTCCAATATGCGTCTGATAAATGGAATTTGAAAGGAGTGTCATGATTTTTTGTTTGGAGCTTTTGTATTGCAAAGTTAAAGAGATTGCCTGGTGGACTTGACAAAATCCTCTTAGTAGTTTATAATTACCTTAAGACCAAATAAGAGAGGTGTTTATGTTCAGGAAGAGTTCAATACTAGCTATGGATGTAGGTAGTAGTTCAGTAAAAACAGTGGTGGTTGAAGGGAGTATCAAAAGGCCGGTAATGACCAAGTGTAATATTACTCCTTTACCCTCTCATGCTATTGTTGATGGAGAAATGATGGATCGGGAAACTGTTCTTGGAGCTATAAAAGGAAATCTTGAGACGCTTGAGATTGACAACAAACAAGTTGTTAGCTGTATTTCTGGAAGAGATATTATAGTAAAAAAGATTAAGATGCCGAAAATGAATGAGACTGAAGCAAGAGAACAGATTAAATGGGAGGCGGAGCAGTATATTCCATACGACATTGAAGATATCTCTTTGGATTTTGAAATTGTCAATCCTGATGCCGGTGAGGATTCGATGGAAGTTCTCCTTGTGGGGGCAAAGAGAGATACGGTAGATGCGAGGATGAATCTTTTTAGAGAGCTTGGTCTTGAGCCAATAATGTTAGACATAGCAGCTTTTTCACTCCAGAATATATTTGAGTTCAATTATACGGTAAAGCCGAACAAGTTGGTAGGGCTTTTTGATATCGGAGCTCAATCCACTACTATGAGTTTTATTTCCGGGTCAGTAAATCATTTTACGCGTTCAGTATCAACTTCAGTTAATAATTTAATACAGGCTTTACAGCGAGAAGCCGGAATAGACGGAGAGCGGGCAATGGATATAATAAAATCCGGCAAAAAAGAAGATGTGGATCAATACGCGTATCAGAATGCTATGGAGAGTTTTCAGGACGATCTCGGAGTAGCTATAGAAAGAATTTTGCCGTATCTTCCGGAGGGTTTTGAGAATTTTAACGAAATTGTGATAAGTGGTGGAGGAAGTCTTGTTTCGGGGTTGCCTCAATTTTTGGAGGAGCGATTCGGAGGTCATACAGAAGTTATAAATCCGTTTATAAAATTTGAATACGATAGCGAATCTCCTTTTATTAAAGTGCAAATAGAAAAAGATGCTCCGGTTCTTGCCCTTGCTTTAGGGTTAGCTCTTAGGGGGATATAATATGATAAAAATCAATTTGGTGCCTGAAGAACAACGAAAGAAGGTAAGAGAAAAAAAGTTTAAAAAACCTACTTTGAGAATTCCTAAACTCGATATGATAGTTTCGGTTTTGGTTTTAGGCGGGGTTATAGCAATATGCGTTATTATATACTTAGCTCAACAAAAAACTCTTCGAGATCTAAGCAATAATATAGGGGCAGCGCAACAGGAGCTTGCGGCATTAGAGAAGGAAAGAAAAATGGTCGAAGATCTTGAAAATCGTCAGAGAGAGCTTAAAGAGTGGGTAACGCTTGTGCAAGATCTAAACAAAGGGCGTTCTTTGCATTTTCACGTTATGGATGAACTTAACAAATTGAAGCCGGAATATATGTGGCTTATTAAATTTGAAGAAAAAAATCTGCATTTTGAGTTAAACGGAAAAACCTTCTCAAATTACATGATTTCAAATTTTATGGATAAATTAAATGCTTCTTCTTATTTTAATAGTGTTAAATTAGAGGAGATCAGAGAAACCGAGGAAAAAGAACATTCTGTTATTGGTTTTCAGTTATCCGGGAATATTACTCATGGAGGTGAAAATTGAAAGGAATGAAGGGTTCCATAATTGTATTTGTCCTTGCTATCTTAATATTCTGCGGTATGTGGTTTACCGTGATAAAGGAAAACAAGGTAAAAATAAAAGCCAAAACAGCAGAATATAAAGAACTGGAAGCCAAATTAACGAAGACGAGGGCGGTAGTAAAAAGGAAAAAAGAAGCCGCTAGAAAACTCAAGTTGGTTTCGGCAAGATGGGATCAAGCTAAAAAAATGCTGCCTACAGAGGCGAGCATTTCTACGTTGCTTACTACTTTAACAAAAAGAAGTTCAAAAAACGAGGTCAAAATAAAACATCTAAAGCCCCTGGGTAGAGCTTCAAAGGAAAAATATGATGAAATCAGGATTGAAATGGAAATCCATGGGGGTTATCATAATATTGGCAGTTTTATGGCTGATTTGAATAATATGGAAAGAATTGTAAATGTGAAAAATTTACGATTGATCCCGGGTAAGAGTCAAAAAAGCGAAGAAGAGGAAGAGGAGTATATTATTATTGCGTCTTTTGATTTATTAACCTATGTAACAAAAGGAGGGAAAGTTGAGGGGTAAAATATACTTTAAAGTTATTTTGGTGTTCTTGGCTTTCTTATTCTTATCGGGATGTGAGGGAGAAGGAGGAAACTTTTTTAATGAAATTTTGGCTAAAACTGTTAAGGTTTTCTCTCCGAAAAAAGAGGATGCTTTTGCCGGTAAAGCTGAAATGCTTAATCTTGTGACGTCCGCCGAAGATAAAGAGGAAGATATCGAGGCTGAAATGGATAGCGTTATGTTTGATTCTTTGCGGGATGTCGGAGAAGCGCTTAACTGGGTAAGGGCGTTTTACACGGACAGAGGGAAAAGGGATCCATTTTCTCCTTTATTAACTGGTACTCAAGCCGAAGAATCGAAAGTAAATGTAGATATCGCTGAGTTGTCCGGTATAATCTGGGTGAAGGATAAGTACCTCGCGATCGTAAAAGAAGGAAACCGTGGATTTGTATTGAAACAGGGAGATCCGGTAGTAGGAGGCAAGGTTCAAAGGATTACGGAAACCTCAGTTACCTTTGTTCTTACGAAGTTCGGTGAACAGACGAAAATTACTTTATCTTTAAAAAAACAAGAGAGGTGATATATGTTTAAAAGAGTTTTTTTATTGTTTTTGTTGCTTCCTCTTTTTCTTTTAGGAAACCCTGAGGGAGAACCGGAATTAATAAATGTTGAAGTGAAAGATGTCGCTGGTTCTACGGAAATCGTTTTTACGCTTAGCGATTATGCCAGTAGTTCTGATTTTACTATGGATAATAAGATTGTTATAGATCTTCTTCAGACTA
>Ga0315548_1004137_pt1 | contig 10567 bp, 11 predicted proteins | sample SalMarSW160110MG_2_FD_202540 | JGI IMG/M metagenome (GOLD analysis project Ga0315548, IMG submission 202540) | Salt marsh sediment microbial communities from the Plum Island Ecosystem LTER, Massachusetts, United States - Salt Marsh Sediment SW1601-110 ... | reverse complement strand
GTACCATGCCACTGGCGATAGCTGCTGAATTGTGAACAGCAGCAATCTTTACTGCTACTGGCTTAGTGTAGTTTGTGGCTTCTTTCAGGGCATAGACAAGCTGTGCCAGGTCCTCAATGGAATAGATATCGTGCTGCGGAGCTGGGGATAAGGCATCCGTGCCTTTAGGGATCATTCGAGTGCTTGATACTTCAACGCTCACCTTCTCGCCAGGGAGATGGCCCCCAATGCCGGGCTTAGCCCCTTGACCAATCTTAATTTCCACTACCTTGGCTACATCAAGATATTCAGGATGAACGCCAAATCGCCCCGAAGCTACTTGGACTATAGTGTTGTCTCCATATTTATAAAGCTTAGGGTGGAGCCCACCTTCACCTGTGTTCCACAATGTTCCCATCTCAGTGGCAGCTCTAGCCATAGACTCATGTACGTTCAGGCTAACTGCACCATAAGACATGGCGGAAAACATTACTGGAACCTCGAGCTTGACCTGAGGGGCTAGCTCTGTCTTGAGCCTCAGCGCGCCAGACTCAAACTCTACCTTGTCGGGTTTCCGCCCAAGATAGGTGGTTAACTCCATTGGTTCACGTAGAGGGTCAATAGAAGGATTGGTCACCTGGCTGGCATTAAGAACTAGATGGTCCCAGTAGATGCGGTAGCTCTTATCATTCCCCATTCCGGTGAGAAGTACGCCGCCGGTCTCGGACTGCTTGATGATATCTTCGATAACCTCGGGGCGCCAGTTGTAGTTCTCTCTGTAATCCAGTGGATTTCTTCTAATGGTCAAAGCATCAGTAGGACAAAAGACTACGCAACGGTGGCAGCCAACACAATTCTCCTCGCGGCTCCTTATCTCATCGTCCTCAATATCATAGGAGTGAACGTCAAAAGTGCACTGGTTGACGCACACCTCGCATCTGATACACCGAGAATCGTCTCTCTCCACTATGAATTTTGGCGGCAAATATGTCTTCATCCTATCCTTTTCTTATCGGTATTCCTCTTTCCGCTAAGTAGTCTTTCGCCTGGCGAATGGAATAAAGCTGGTAATGAAAGATGCTAGCAGCGAGAACAGCGTCAGCTTTGCCTATGACTAAAGCCTCATAGAGATGTTCCAAATTGCCGGCACCACCGCTGGCGATGACTGGCACCATCACTGCCTCACTGATAATGCGGGTTAATTCCAAGTCATATCCAGTTCGCTGACCATCGGCATCCCAACTGGTAAGGAGCAGTTCCCCAGCACCAAGATCCACAACCTGCTTAGCCCATTCAATGGCGTCGGTACCAGTAGGTTTTCGCCCCCCGTGAGTGCAGACCTCCCATTTAGCGTCAGTACCATTTTTTAGTCGCTTAGCATCGATAGCCACAACAATGCACTGACTGCCAAATTTCTCTGCTCCTTCAGTGATAAGCTTAGGATTCTTCACGGCGGCAGTGTTAATGGATACCTTGTCTGCCCCTGCTTTCAGCATGCGACGCGTATCTTCGATGCCACGCAAACCTCCGCCAACGGTGAGAGGAATGAAAACCTGCTCGGAGACACGCTCGACAATGTCGACCATGATGTCACGCCCCTCGGGAGTAGCACCGATATCCAAGAAGACGAGTTCATCGGCACCTTCCTTGTAATAGAAAGCAGCTAGCTCTACAGGGTCGCCAGCATCTTGAAGATGGGTAAAGCTGGTGCCCTTGACTACTCGCCCTTGAGTGACATCAAGGCAAGGAATAATTCTCTTAGTTAACACTTCCCTACACCTTTTATTTCTGCCGCTGAAGCTTTTTTAGGCTCGAGTGGTTTTCCCAAACTACCCACGATAGGTTCGCCACCCATGGGAATCCAGGCCCGGTCAAGGTCGGGGGAGACCAAGCGAATGGCTGATTCTTCAGAAGAAAGATAAAGCACCGACCCTTTCACTCCCACGGTGAGAGGACGTAACCTTATCCTGTCAGTAAGACCAATCATCTCCCCTTGATGAGCAATGATCACAGTGAAAGGTCCATTCAGCAGAAGACTGCCATAGACTTGGCGCAAGGTTCGAAAGAGTTTTTGTTCCTCTGGGGAACAGCGCTCTATATAACTCCAGAAGGGAGGTGCTAATATCTTGGCTACTATCTCTATGGGAAGGCCGTGCCTTCGTATCAAAAGATCAACTGCATAAGCCACCACCTCGGTGTCGGTCTGCATAGTACAATTGTAGCCAAATTGCTCTAAATACCGTCGGTTTATGCCGTAAGAAGAGATTTCACCATTATGAATCACTGTCCAGTCCAGGATATTGAAGGGATGTGCTCCACCCCACCAACCAGGAGTATTGGTGGGAAATCTGCCATGAGCTGTCCAGAGATAACCTTCATATTGCTCCAGACAGAAATATTCTGCTATCTCTTCAGGATAACCCACCCCTTTGAATACTGCCATATTCTTGCCGCTGGAAAAGACAAAGGCTTCTTCCATTTTTGTATTGATTTCCATGACCCTATCCACGACATAATCATCCTCTGATTGCTCATTGCTTTCCCCGACTTTCACTTCGAGGAAATAACGCCATACTAAAGGAGGGTTTACTATACCGGTCGTTGACTTAGTGGGTACCTCCTTGGCATCAATTACATGAAACTTGTGCCTGAGGAAATCCTCTACTTTGGCTTGCCCCTCCCGACTCAGATACATTATATGGAAAGCATAATAGTCGGCGTATTCAGGATATAACCCGTAAATAGCAAACCCACCCCCCAGGCCATTACCTCGAACATGCATGTTGGCGATAGCTTCTACGACCGGCTTGCCCGAGAACAGTTTCCCTGAGGTATCCATCATTCCAAAGATGGAACAGGCATCGATAACCTTATCATCATGATAAAAGTCATTTATCTTGCTTAATTCTTTCAACTCCATCACTCCAAAGCTAGGCAGCTACTCACCAGCAAAAGTTTCCTCTTCAGTTTCAGTAGGCGGTATGGGTTGAAGAATTATATCTGGTGATAACGCCAGTCGCTCTTGCCACAATGCCCGGGGAAAGAATGCCAGGCCAAAATTATCAGCCAAAAGCGACTGTTTAAAGCTCTCTACATTGACCCTGTCCCTCATAAGACCGAAAATTATACCCGACTTTTCGATATTTCCTACAAATATCATTCCCATTATGAGGTCATTTTTCAATATGACCTTTTGATATATATTGCCTTCTTGTTTGCTAATAGTTTCGTAGCCGTCGTCATTGGGCGCTGTAGGCATTCCTGCGGAGGCGATGTCAATTCCAAAATAATTAAGTGAATTGATAGCTGTGCTGCCGGGATATTCATCTGTAGTACCAGCCATGTTAAGTCCAGCAATCCTGCCTCCAACATAGGCATTAGGCCAGATGGGGGTAAGTCTATTCTCCCCGTACACGAAATCGTAAGCTTCAGCTACATCTCCACAGGCATAAACACCCGGGTGGTTTGTAGCCATATGACGGTCTACTACTATGCCTCGGTTTATTTCTAACTTAGCATCTAGCGCGAGCTCCGGGCGCGGTAATACTCCAATAGCCACCACCACTAAATCGCAGGGTATAGCAGCTCCATTATCCAAAATAACCTCTTCAACCGTCCCTCTCCCATTGACCTTAACCACAGTCTGCCCTGCAATGATCTCCACGCCAGCCTGCTTAAGAACTTCTTCAGCCATTAAGGATGCCTCTTGGTCGAGTATAGTATTTAATATTCGCTCTTTCATCTCCACTACTCTTACGTCAACCCCTCTTTTTATTAGAGCTTCAGTTACGCTAATTCCGATGAGACCGCCACCAATAACTACTGCCTTTCTAGCATTATCCAGGAATCTGTCAATCGCCTTGGCATCATCAAGGTTGGTGAAAGTGAAAACACCTCTCTTGCTACTCCCTTTCATCTTGGGAAAGATGGGTTTCCCTCCTACGGCGAGCAGGAGCTTTTTCCACGCAATCTGCTCGCCGTCTTCCAACTGAGCGGTCTGCTGATCTAGCTCTAAGTGACTTACTTTCTTGCCCGGGAGAAAAACGATATTGTTCTGGTCATAGAAGTCGAGGGGGCGGAATAATATCTCTTCAAGAGTGCGTTCTCCCGTAAGGTATTTTGAGATAAGAGGGCGTGAATATGCAGGATAAGGCTCATCGGAAACGATGGTCAGAGCCCCTTCCTTATCCACCTGGCGTATGGCTTCAGCAGCTCCAATGCTGCCAGCCGAATTTCCTATGATCAAGTATTTGGTTTGCATTTATTTCTAGCTCGTGCCCAGCGCTATCTTCAAAAAGTTAGCATACATCTTCAATCCATCCTCACCGCTTTTCTCAGGGTGAAACTGAGTTGCGATCAGGTTATCCTTGATTACCATGCTGCACATAGACACACCATAGTTTGTCGTGCCCGCCACAACCGACATGTCTTCAGGCTCAGCATAGAAGCTGTGGACAAAGTAAAAATTGGCTTCATCTGGTATGCCCTCAAAAACAGGATGGGTAAGCCTTTGTTTTACCTGGTTCCAACCTATATGAGGGATTTTAAGTCCTTGGGGCAGCCTTCTTACCTTCCCGGGAATTACGCCCAAGCACTCATGCTGGCCTCCCTCCTCAGTTCCTGAAAGCAGTATTTGCAGTCCTACACAAACAGCAAAAAGCGGTCGCCTTTGTTGTATCAGTTGCCAAATAGCATCGATCATACCTAGTTTCTCCAAGCTATTCATAGTATCAGCAGCGGCACCAACACCTGGCAGGATAACTGCAGCAGCGTCAAACACTTCACCCGGCTCGCTTGTTAACTTCGGTTGGTAACCTAATTCCTTGACGGCATTAGCGACGCTACGCAAATTTCCCGCACCGTAGTCGATTATGGTAATGGTCTTATCCATATCATTCTTCTTTCTCATCTACACCCAGTACAAGCGCTTCGTTGGGACAATTCAGTACACAGGCAGGTATTTCCCGCCCGGGGCAAAGGTCGCATTTAATAATAGTCTTGCTACTCGGGTCTCGACTAAGCGCCCCATAGGGGCAGGCTACTATACATGTCCAACAGCCAACACACTTTTCCATATCAACGCTGACCATCCCAGTTAGAGGGTCTTTGTGCATCGCACCGGTAAGACAAGAATAAACACACCAGGGCTCGGCGCACTGGCGACATTGAATGGGAAAAGAAACCTCTACATTCCTTTCCACATGCACACGGGGCAAAGGACGCGGGTCCTCTTTTTTAAATGCCTTGATGAGGTCCTTAGATTGGGATTGCTCTACCTGACAATAAACTTGACACAGGCCACAGCCAATGCAGACCTCTTCCTTAACATATATTCTTTTCATACTCGAAAGACCTTAGGTAACACTGTAATGTGGATTTTAGCGAGTTCCACTTCAGTATACCCCAAATTGGCAAGACAGCCAAATGACTGGTGTGGACGATTGAAATTATATTCTATGTCATTGCCGGGCCAACTGCGCAATGAACTTCCGCTCTAACTTGTGGTTTGATAACAGCTTACTGCTCCAAGAACTAGGAGGAGTGATGATTGCTAAAGACCGGGCTGAGGCAAAAGATTATGTCCTTAAGTTAGCCAAAGAACAAGATATTAAATTTATAGGGAGGTCTCTGTTAGCCTTTCTGACAGTAAGCAGCATGCCGTTGCTGTAGCCATAGGCATATAAAGTCCTTTATTTTAACTCTCTTTTTAGTTTCTCCATTACTCTGGCAAACTCTTGGCTGTATCTTTTTTCCTGGTCGGAGAGAAAATCTTGCCATTGAGGAAGCTGTTTTATCGCCTCATCAACACTCAGTTGGACAATCATGGGATTTTGCCCTTGCTGAACTTGTTTCACCCTTAGCTGGGGATTTCTTTCTACTTCAGCTCTTATGCCATTGTAGGCTTGCTCTATTTCTGCTCTATACCTCTTTTGTAAGTCCTCCATCAGGTTTAAATTTAGCTCAACTATGGAAGTATTCTGCTCTTCCTTGAGGGTCTCTATGGCTAAAATTCCATCCCTTTTCCTTTGCAGTTCGACTGGAGTACTCCCAAAACTTAAGGAATCGATCAGCTTCATCTGGGCTTCCCTCAGAAGGGGTGGCTTGCCTTCTTCCTTTAACTTCCTCCACAAGCTTTCGGGGTCAATCTGCCCTTGGTAAAATTCCGAGAGTAGAGAGTCCACCTTCTCAGAATCTACCATCTTCTCTTTTTCTTCCTGAGTCAACTCACCAATCCTGGCTAATTTTTCTCTGGCGATTGGTGGAAGGTCTTTCTCCCAATTTCTCATTGCCTATCTCCTCATAAATAGACGAGGTTGCTTTTCCACCATGCAAGCAAGAAGATAGTATATAATATGGAATCAGATTTGGGGAGTGCGATCTAAGGAGGCTAAGCCTTATTTAGACGAAAGGTTTATCAAGATGCTAGCCAAGGTAAAAAGTGCTGCTGTGGTGGGTCTGGAGGGAGCCGTAGTGGAAGTAGAGGTGGATTTATCGCCAGGCTTACCTTCTTTTACAAGGGTTGCGACATAGCACACACTTCGCTAGGGACAGGTAAAATACCGTGTAACCTAGGAGGATTATTGCCACCAACCGAAATTTTTATCTTCAGCGTTTCAAGTGCTAGCTTCTTTTCAGCATATCCGAAATTCGCTATATTTTGGCTAGCAATTTTGCAAAAGTGTTCTACATTCTCAAGGTTAGCACAGTTCTCTTTGGCTCGCCCTAGCTTTTTCTTGGTTTCCTGAAATACCTTTTGTAGTTCATTCCTTTCACGGTCTATCTTATCGTTTTCTTTGATTACCATATCCTCTGGAAAGCCTTTCATAGCCCATTGCAGCAACCGCTCCTGTTCCTTATTGAGGGCCTTGAGCCTCTTCGCCACGCGATCCAATTCCTCTCCCCAAAAAGTCTCCTCTTTGACATTATCTTCTGATTGCTGTAAACCCGCCAGTATGGTGATCGGATTTGCCAATGCCTTGGCAACCTCAACCCAAACAGCCTCGTCTAATTCGCTGGCGTTTATACTCTTACTGGTGCAGCGTTTATCTGAAAGTAATCTCACTCGACCACTACATCGGTAATAAGGCTTACCGTGCATAGGGACTCCGTAGTATTTTCTGCCACATGACTCGCAAAAGAGCCTGCCAGATAGTAGATAGTTCAGCTTTTGATTGCGTGGGGACAGTTCTCTGTTCCTGTCCAACTGCCTCTGAATAAGCTCCCACTCTTCCCAACTGAAAACGCTGCGGTTGACAGCATCCGCAATTGGAATATAATCTGTCTCCGAGCAACGAATGCGCTTCTTGCCTTCTGTCCTAGTCTTGCCAGCATAGGTTTTTCCAGCATAGGTGGGATTACGCATAATGCGCCCTATAGTCCCCCGGCTCCACCTATACCCACCTTTGGGAGCTGGTATATGCCTCTCCATTAGTCTACGGCAAGCCTCGTTCAGAGATATGCCCTCTTGGATTAGCCATTGTCCTATCATCTTTACTATGTCGAGATCCTTATTTGCTAGGTTAATGCCGAGCTCCCTATCATAATCGTAACCGTATAAGATACCCCGTCCGGTTGGCAGCTTGCCGTTCCTTATTCTCTCACGTTTTCCTCGCATGGTCCTTTCTTTGATCTTCTCCGCTTCTAACTTCGCAGCAAACCCTTTGATGTGTGCTACCAGTTTACCGATATCTGAACTATCTACATCCTCAGTAACAAATATCAGCCTAATGCCATTACGCTCAAGCTCTTCTTGCAAGATAATGAAATGCACCGGGTCTCTTGAAAGACGGTCTAGAGTATAGGCAGCAACGGCATCTATTTCCTTATTTCTTACCCATTGCCTAAGTTGACCTAGTTTCGGTCGATCTAATGCGAGACCTGAATAAGTCTCTTTGAGAGTGTATTTGTCACTTATCTCGTATCCAAACTCTTGTGCCTTGTCCTGGCACGCTTTAAGCTGGCTGTCAAGGCTAGTGCCTTCTCGCTCTTGGTCCTCCGTTGATACTCGGCAGTATATCGCTATTTTCATTTTTACCACCCTCACCTTTGAGTAATATCTGCCATGACTGCTCTCATATCTATGTTCGCAATGACCGATGAGATGCTTGTCCGATCACGGAGCAATTGATTTAGTCCTTCCCTGGTATTTTCACTCCAGCCGTTCCCATCCTGAGTCTCGAGAGCTGCAGCAATTATAAGTAGAGTCAGAGCTGTAGAGTAGTTGGCTGATATACCACTTATATTTACCAGGTAGCTCAAGACCGCTCTAATAAGCTTATCGGCTGCAGGGTGGAGTGAGACTGTCTTTCTTATGATAGTCGGTCTATTCATCATGCAAAACCTCCGCATAGAGTATGATGGTCATATTATCATACCGCAGCTATTTTGTCAATCACCTTCTATATTCCTACCCGCCAAATTCAAGGCGCAGCCCATCCATTATTTTGCAGGCAACTCTTTCCCTTGGGTGCATTGTTGGGGTCATTCGGTGTTTTTAGGAGATTGTAGCCTTTCTTCATTCCCTGGCGTTGCTTTGTGGAAAGGTCAAAACTCTTGTATTTACTCATTGGTCATTCCCCTTCCCTATCTCCTCTTCTGTCGGCATTCGGGGCGGCGTTTGAGCCGATTCAGTCTGGGGTCAAAGTAGTTCTCTACATGTCCTGTGCCTTCCTCCAAAAGTAGGGCCATTAACCGCCCAAAGGCCGGCGGCATTTCTTTTGTCCGCCGCCACCTAGTCGTTACCACAATTTTGCTATTCCGTTGGCACTTATCGGTTTTGTCACTAGCCATCTTGGTTACCCTTGGTGCTTGGAGGATGCGTCGGTGAAGCTCCTGCAATAGTTGTCGTCTCCCACTCGATTTCAGAAAATTGGGTTTGAGCGATGCCGATCTTCGCTGGCAACTCGTATCGTTTGAGTCTTGCTCGAAGCGTGCCGCTTTGAGCTCTGTCCCCTTGTTCTTTCTGACTTCCGGTATTGCCATTTAACGCGACATATGCTAATTTGAGAACTTTCTGGTATAATTGTAACGGCAAGTCTTACTAGGTCGGTTCCCCATAAGCGGTACTTATTTAGCTTCAGGACACCACAATGGGCAAATTGCCACCAGACGAATTGTGGCGGAAGCACGTCACCAACCACTTCATTGCTCTCAAGCAGTCAGGCGAGCTGGAACGACTGCGCGAAAAGGGATTGGCTATCTGCGGTAGAAAAAGGAGGTACTCCAGCAAGGAGTGGTTTCTCAGTTTTAGCAAACGTTACTCGTCAAAGGATTATAGAGGCTGGGTTGACGAGTGCGAAGCAGTGGGACAGAGATTTGGGCTTGCTTTCTGGACCGTCGTATGCGCCTGTCTAGTTTCTGGATACAAGCCGGAAAAGGAACCTTTTCCAGTGGAGGCTCAATGGCCCTCAGTACGGATAGTTACGAAGAGCAATGACTCTGATTTCCTCATTAGGTTAGCCTACGAAGCACAGAAACTGGGGTTGCACGTTGTTCAACGCCAGGGTTCAGTCGAGAATGCACATTTGTTTGCAAGTCCGGTTCCCATTTGCCAGCTAGAACCGCCATCCATGCCGTCGTCTTTACCCCCTCTTGCGGATGCCCTCTACGTTAGGGTGGAGACCCCTATTGGATACCCGCCAGAGGCTGGGTGCCGTCTTCAGAAGGAAGCTGGACGATTGGGAAAGGAAATTGCCAAGCGGTTGGGATACCCAGTTCAGCAGAGACTGCGGAGCTCACGGTTGGTTTCCATGGCGAGCACACTAAGGATAGGCGAGACCTTGTCACGCGGCGAAGCATATGACATTGTCGATGATGTCTATGAGCATGAAGATCTAGATGATGACCAGAAGAGGCGAAAGTTAGTAGCTTCCAGAAGACACAGGTTACGGAAACGTCTGATAGAACCATATCAATCAAATGGAAGCAACAAGAAATGAGGAATAAAACCTCGATTTTGCGTTATGGTAATCCCTAGTGGTAAACTGTATGGTAAGCGTCATGGTAATCCATAGGGTAAGTAGCTATGGTAAACCACAGAGTTAAAGACAAGGCAAAAGCTGCTCACAAACCGCCAGCCCGAGTAAGGTATGAACAGAGTCATCCTACTGTGTCGTGCAGACTTTCCAAGAATGAGTATGACCTGTTGAAGCAGTGCCTTGACGACCTGGGAGGGGTATCATTCGCCGATTTCGTTAAGAACTCGCTGAAGACTATCCAGCTTAGAATACCCGAAACTCGGGAAATAAAAGAAAAGGCACGGAGGCTGGGGTATGACCAGGGAAAGAAGGAGCACCAAATCTGGTATTACTGTGATATCTGTAAGCAGAGGATAGACATGGTGCCTAATAGCGAGTCTCATAAAGCTATGATAAGGTATATGAGGGAAAATGGTTGGGGACATAACAAGTGTCACAAGCAGTAGTCCGTTAGAAGCGGGCCATAAATGCATGGCTTGTCAATATGGTTCTGGGTTACTAGTCAGATGACTTCCATAAGCTGAAGTCAGCCCAAATATTATTGTCACCTCGTAGAACGATGTCGATCCCAGTGGCCGGGTAACAAAACAAGTTATTGTGTGATTCTACCC
>Ga0315548_1004130_pt1 | contig 10576 bp, 7 predicted proteins | sample SalMarSW160110MG_2_FD_202540 | JGI IMG/M metagenome (GOLD analysis project Ga0315548, IMG submission 202540) | Salt marsh sediment microbial communities from the Plum Island Ecosystem LTER, Massachusetts, United States - Salt Marsh Sediment SW1601-110 ... | reverse complement strand
CTGACCGTCCTGAGCGGTTACAGCCGCGCAAGGATGTAGAGCGATGGCCGGTAAGCCGGCTTTATGCAAGGCCTCAAGTACCAGGTTATCCAGCAGCGAGGCCTCGCGCCATACTTCAGCAAAGCCTCGCCATTCTTGCTGGGTGTGTACGCCCTGGCGGGTGCCATATTTACTTGCAGGAACATGGGCGAAAGAACCGGCTCCGTGACCCAAGAGCAGCTTCTGGTTGGGCCTCTTATTTCGCATCCTGGCGATTTCCTCTGCTAGGCGAGCCAGGGTATCCAGTCGTGGTGTATGTGGCTGGGATTTGTCAGTGATAAGGGACCCACCCAGTTTTAAGAATTGAAGACCGTATGATGATCCTTCGGAATTAACCATAATCGTTGAGGGTTTGTATTATTCGACAGTGGTGGTAATTATTCTGGTCGCGCCGGCTTTTCGTAGAGATTGAGCGATGCTATCGGCACTCTCAGGGGTGACCAGGGCGATCATGTTACCGCCCCGACCACCACCGGATAGCTTCGCGCCTTGTGCTCCTGCCGAACGAGCCGCCTGAATCAGAGCTTCTAATTCGGGTGAGGAGACACCCATTTCATGTAAAAGCGCCTGATTTTCATCCATTAGAGGTCCTAGGGCTTCTGATCGCCCGGCCTCGATCACTTGGCGAGCAGTTTGAGCAATATTTCCAATTTCATCAAAAATGTGCTCGAAGCGCTCTTTTTCCGCTTGCCAGGCTTGGCGGACTAGACCGACAGAGCTGGCTGTGGGGCTGGGTACACCGGTGTCTCCGATTACCAGGGTAAAGGGTCGGGCTACTTGAAAGGGCTCGATTATATTACCGTTGCCACTACGGTGCGCATAATACACCGGCATGGCGTATGTGATGACAGTGTTATCGATGCCTGAAGGAGTGCCATGGTGCAGTTTTTCGACCTCGTAAGCCAATTCTGAGACCTGCTCGTCGGGGAGAAGATGTCCTAGAAAAGCGCTCAATGCCCGGATGGTAGCTACAGAGACGGCCGCGCCTGACCCCAGGCCTGCAGATACCGGGATGGTGGCGGTTATCCTCAGCGTGAAAGAGGGCAGCCTTGAGATTTGTAAAGCCGAAGCGACTTGCTCAATAATGACGGCAATAGGGTGATCTGGTGGAAGCTCTTTGAGTCTGGCTTGTAAGCCAATGTTGGGGGCTTGGATTTCGACCTCCCCCGACTCCTTAGATGGATTGGCTGTCACGATCGCCCTAGCCTGCACCTGCGAAATTGGCACTGCGATAGCCGGACGCCCATAAACCACGGCATGTTCGCCAAACAAGATGATTTTCCCAGGCGCTTTGCAGGTGATGGCAGGCATATGAAAATTAGTACTGAGAACTTTCCGGTTGGAGCTTGGTTTACTATGTATGGAATTCCGGATTGCCGGGTAATCCCATCAGGGTGAATTAGAAAATATAGAAAATAACCATTATGGCCATTCCCCATAACGCTATAGCAACTTGCAGGGGACGATCGGACAAAAGCACCTCTTCAGGAGCCCCCCCGCTGTGTTTCATCTGGATGAGGTAGAGGTATCGCAAGATGCCATAGATGGCAAAGGGAATGGTCAGCATCATGTAATGGCCATCGGGTAAATTGGGAGCAGAGAAGGTGTACAGACTATAAGCTACAATCGTTGTTGCGGAGACAATCGTGATGAACTGGTCCAATAAAGGTATTGTGTATCCATCCAGCACCCGGCGGTGCGCATTGGCATCGTTGGTTAATAGGGCTAATTCTGCGCGGCGCTTCCCAAACCCAATATAGAGGGCTGCAAGGGTCGTGACCACATATAACCAAGGCGAGAAACGCTCTACACTGATCAGGGTGACGCCTGCCACCACTCGCAGCACGTAAAAACTTGCCAGGACGAATACGTCGATCAAAGGATAGTGCTTTAACCACTGGGAATAAAGCAGGTTGAGAATGAGATACCCCAACAGCACAAGTGTGAAATTAATTGAAAGCAGGTAGGATAAAGGGAAGATTATCAGGATGAGAAAAACAACCTCCACTATCGCAGTCCTTCGCGACAAAGTCCCGGAGGCCAGCGGGCGGTGGCGTTTCTGTGGGTGCAGTCGATCAGCTTCCAGGTCAGCAAGATCGTTGATAGTGTAAACTGTGCTGGATATCAGGCAGAACAGCCCGAAACCGGCCAGCGTGTGCAGAAATGCGGGGAGGTCGCCGAGCTTGCGGTCAAAAATAAGGGCTGCGAAGACCAGAAAATTCTTTATCCATTGCTGAGGTCGAGCAGTTTTTATGAGGGCACGCAGCATATCTATTTGCATGGGTGAATTATACATTGAATGTTCAAATTCATAAACCAATGGAGAATGCAACCATTCTCGATAACTCTCGGAAAAGCCTTTACCGATTAATTTCCCAGAGGTTTTAGACTGACGTATAATCTTCAGCATGGATATGCCTTCCATGAAGTCCTCGCCGAGATTTCTGTTGGCTGGCCGGCTAACGCGTGATTTTATTATTCTTCCTTCAGGTGAAACCCGTCTGGATGTGCCTGGGGGCAATTTGCTTTATGCGGCAGCCGGCTTGATGGTCTGGGAGCCTTCCCCACCTCCAGGATTAGTGGCGCGAGTCGGTGAGGATTATCCCCAAGAATGGTTGGAAGAATTCCGGCAGCGAGGATTTGACACCCAAGGGGTACGCATTCTACCCCAGGCGGTTGATGTCCGCTCATTTGTTGCTTACATAGATCGAAATACCCGCTCGAATGAGGATCCGGTGTCTCATTTTGCTCGCCTGGGACTGCCCTTCCCCAAGGTGTTGCTGGGATACAATACCGCCGATTCCCAGGTTGACAGTCGGTCGCGGCTCACTCCTATTTCCCTGCGCCAAAGTGACCTGGTAACTGAATATTTGGATGCCGCAGCTGCCCATATTTGCCCTTTGGATTTTCTCTCCCATAACCTTTTGCCAGCTGTGCTGCGCCAGGCCAGTTTCGTCAATGTCACTTTAGACCCCTCTTCTGGTTACATGAACTCTACCTTCTGGGATGATATACCCGCCCTGGTCACCGGTCTGACAGCTTTCTTGCCCTCTGAGGAAGAAATCCGCAATCTCTTCCAGGGGCGCAGCAACGACCTGTGGGAGATGGCTGAAGCGCTGGCCAGCTTTGGCTGCGAAATCGTAGTGATCAAGTGCGGCGAGCGTGGCCAGCGACTCTATGAGGCCGCCACCCGCTCTTGTTGGGAGATTCCACCCTATCCGGCTAAGGTGGTCGACACGGTTGGAGCTGGCGATGCTTTTTGTGGAGGGTTTTTGGCTGGATATCGGCGCACCTATGACCCTGTGATTTCGGTTCTGCATGGAAATATCTCCGCTTCTTTGGCTATCGAAGGGCATAGCCCTTTTTATCCTTTGGGGACTCTCCCAGGCTTACCGCAAGCCCGCCTGGAAGCGTTACAACAATCAGTTAGAAGAATCTAGCTATGGATCCTGCCCTGCTTACCCAAACCCTTGATCGTGCTATTGCCATCCAACAGATCCCGGCGCCAACCTTTGCAGAAGCCGAGCGCGCCAATTTTGTCTATGAGTGCTTCCAGGAAGAAGGACTGTCGGACGTATGGGTTGACCGAGTCGGAAATGTCTACGCTCGCTTCCCAGGGGTTGAAAGTCGAGTCTGCCTGGTCGTTTCCGCCCACCTGGATACCGTTTTTCCGCCCTCGACTACGCTGCAATTAACGCGGGAGCAGGATAAGATTAGCGCTCCCGGTATCGGCGACAACGCTTTAGGAGTGGCGGGATTGTTCGGCTTGATATGGAGCCTACGCCAGCGTGGCAGCTCTCAGGGAAAATCCGGCTTACCCGGTGATGTGTGGCTGGTCGCGAATGTTGGCGAGGAGGGTCTTGGAGATCTTCATGGAATGCGAGCAATCGTAGATCGGTTCGGAAACCGTCCTCTGGCTTATATTGTTTTGGAAGGCTTGGCGCTGGGACAGATCTATCATCGTGGTTTGGCTGTTCGTCGCTACTACATCACAATCGATTGTGAGGGGGGTCACTCATGGGTAGACTTTGGCCGGCCATCGGCTATCCACGAACTAGCAGATTTAGTCAATCGCTTGGTCGCCTTGCCATTACCAAGCTCTCCGCGCACCACCCTGAATGTTGGGACAATTAACGGTGGCATTTCAGTAAATACAATTGCCTCACATGCTCAGCTAGAATTAGATTTGCGTTCAGAGGATGTCAGCGCTCTCGGCGACTTGGTTGAGCGTCTGCAGCTTTTGGTGAAGGCTAGCGACCGTCCTGAGATACGGGTTCGCGCGGAGATCATCGGGGATCGGCCGGTTGGGGAGATTTCCAGCGGACACCCACTAGTGGGATTAGCTCAGAGATGCCTGAAAGCGGTCGGTGTTCAGCCCTGTCTTAACGTCGGATCTACCGATGCGAATATCCCTCTCAGCCTCGGGCTGCCGGCTGTTTGCCTGGGTCTCAGCAGGGGCGCTGGCGCCCATACTCTGAATGAATTTGTCTATACCGAACCGCTCGCCCAGGGTTTGGACCAGCTGGTCAAGCTGGTAGAAGCAGCCTTTGACGAACTGCGTTGATATTGACCCTTGGTTGATCCAGGCATAGCTTTGATATTAGAGCGCGGCTCGCTAACATTTTGACTAAGACTTGGGTAGATTGGGATTTATGCGCACTCTAACATCTATGGCGTAGGCACCCTGACCTTCTGGCAGCACTCTCAACGGGTTGATCTCTAGTTCGGCGAATTGGGGAAAGTCAGCCGCTAGTTGGGCCAGGCGTAACAAGGCATCCAGAACCGCTTCCCGATCACCAGCAGGTAAGTTGCGATAGCCCTTCAGCTTGCGACCAGCCCAAGTCGATTCGAGCAGGAACTCGGCTTCCTGGCGAGGCAATGGTGCCAGAGCAAATTCCACATCTTTCAAGCCTTCAACCTCCACACCTCCTGATCCGAACATAACTAAAGGTCCAAATTGGGGATCCTGAATCGCGCCAATGATCACCTCCTGTCCATCGGTGATCATGTGCTGCACATAGACGCCTGATATTTGCGCGTCTGGTTGGGCTTTGAAACCATTTTGGGTAATGGCCTCAAAACCTGTGATAACATCACCTACAGTTTGTAGGTTTAGCTGGACACCGCCGATATCGGATTTGTGGGAGATGTCTGGGGAGGCAATTTTTAGTGCAACCGGAAATCCCATCTGGCGCGCCAGTTCGGCAGCCTCTTCAGCCGATTGAGCTAAGACCATCTTGGGCACCGGTATTCTATACGCCTCCATGATGTCGACCGCAGCTCCTTGGGGGAGTAAATCTGGAGTAACCAACTTACCTGATTGGTCGCCGATTTTATCCAGAATGGCGTCAACCTTCTCTGGATGGACATCGGAGAATTTCGGAATCTCCGAAACCCCTGCAGTCTTGATCCTCAGGGTTTCTGCTCGTTGGGTAAGAATGGCCAGAGCGCCGGCAGCTCTTTCTGGAAAGCGGTATTCGGGCACCCGGGCCGCCCGAAAATGCTCGACGGCCTCCTGGATCAAGCGTTCACCCATCAGGGCAATGACCACAGGTTTGTCGGAGGTGTAAATTACCGGGATCATGGCCTTGGCTACACCGCCAGCCGTATTCATGGGCGGTGGCGGTAGGATGACCATCACGCTGTCTACGTCGGGGTCAGCCAGCAAGGTTTTTAGACAATTGGCGTATTGCTGTGGGGTCGCGGCTGCCAGCATGTCTACCGGATTTAATAAACTTGCGTCGGGGACCAGCTCTTCCCGCAAAGCCGCTTGGGTGTTCGAGCTCAATTCGACCAGCTTTAAACCGTAGGATTCTAAAGCGTCTGCAGCGGTAACCCCTGGACCTCCAGAGTTAGTCAGGACAGCCACTTTGCGCCCTTTGGGCAATGGGCACCAAGCCAAAGCCCTTGCCCAATCGAAAAGCTCTTCGCTAGTTTCCACCCGGATAACCCCGGCGCGCCGAAAGGCAGCGTTGAAGGCGCTTTCCTGCCCGGCCAATGCCCCAGTGTGAGATGCGACCGCGCGTTGGCCGCTTTTGAAACGTCCGACTTTCAATGCCACAATGGGCTTTTCCCGGGAAACCTGGGCAGCTTGCTCCACGAAACGCCGACCGTTGCTAACGCCTTCCAAGTAAAGGGTAAGCACCCTGGTGTGAGGATCGGAAGCTACCGGAGCGAGCATATCGGTTTCGTTGACGTCGACCTGGTTTCCCAGGCTCACCAGGCGCGAGAGACCGAAGCCCTGGCCTCGGGCCCAATCGATCACAGCCGCACAGATTGCACCTGAGTGTGAAATAAAGGCCACATCACCCGGGGTTGGTCCGGGAGGTGATAGAAAGGTGGTGTCCAAAGGTAGATGGGTATCCAACAAGCCGATGCAGTTGGGGCCGATCAAGCGGATACCGTAATCCCTGGCGATTTTTAAACACATTTGCTCGAGGGCGGCACCTTCTGGCCCGGTCTCGCGAAAGCCGCCGGAAGCGATAATAGCTGCCCGGATGCCACGTTCTCCGCAGGCGTGGATCGCTTGAGGAATTGATGGTGCTGGAATGAGCAGCACTGCCAGGTCGACAGGGTCTGGAACATCACCCAGGTGTTTGTATACCGGCCGTCCAAGTAAGCTGTCCCCTCTGAGGTTGACAAAGTGGATATCGCCGGAGTAACCACTTTGAACTAGGTTTCGAGATAAACCGTACCCTAGTTTTGTGGGATCGAGCGATGCGCCCACGATTACGACCCCGCGGGGAGAGAAAAAGGGTTCGAGAGTAGGATCTATATTAAATGTCATAAGCGTTTTAATTGGGTTATTAATAGCGTAGTTTGATTTCACAAGACTGGTTGAATTCTAAGGGGAAGATATAACGGTTATCGCCGTGATTCTGCCAGGAGGTGGGTCGACCATCGAGAAGAGCTTCTAAGGGTGTCCGCGGTAAACCAAGCTCGACCTGGCCGCCAGCTTTACCGGGTCGGCGTAGATGTATGGCCAGGTTATCGGCTGCCACCTTCCAGTTAGCTACCTCCAATCCCTGGGATATATGAAGGTCACTTCCTAGATATTGCGGATGATAAGGGCGGAACGGACGCGCAGCCAACAAAGCGGTGCCATGAGCTGGGATGGCGTTCAGTTTTAGATGACCATCGGTGACGCGGTAGATATCGCCGCTCCAGAATTCGCGCAGGTAATATTCCACCTGAGGATCCAAATAAAAGTCGGTCAAGTTCATCTGTAGATCCCTTTCTCCTGCTTCCCAATTGAAGAGGCCTAGCAGGTGCCATGAACCTGCGGGGCCATTCAAGTCAAGTTGCATATGAGTTGGGGTAGGGTTATCGAACCAATCCAGCAAGTGGGGGCGTTTGCCAATCACAGGGAGAAGCACCTCAGCGATGCGCAAGCGCTCAGGCGGTAGATCTGGAAGGTGGTCGGATATCAGCAGGGAACCGCCCGTGAGAGCGATGGCGGTTGCTAGACACTGGACTTCACTGAGCGTCAGGTGCGTATCCGGGCGCAGGAGCAGGCAATCGGGGTCGTTAATCCACCAGCGATGGTTGAACGGTGCCCGGGTTAAGGCGTTATGAATGGCGTTACGAGCAGAGGGCAGGTCGGGCTCACGGTGGAATACGATTTCGATGCCCTTATACTTTGGTTTCCATTGTGGATCAATATCCGCGCCAATGCGCATGGCATCCACAATACCGATTGCTGATCCGATCGGACAGCCACAGCCTACTAAAGTGGCAGCCTCTCCTGCTGCCTCTCGCAAGGTCTGAAGAGAAGATCTTAGGATCTGGGCACGCGTGCGGGTTGGATCACGGTGACGCCCTGGCAGCGCACCAGCATAAAGGAAATCCAGCTTGAGGTAAGGGAAACCCCATTGGTGTACCGCAGTCTTGACCACATCGCAAGCGTATGCCAGCGCCTCCGGGTGGGTTAGATCAAGGGCGGTGGTGAACGTATCCCAGATATACCCGGCGTTGACTGGAAGCCCCCAGCGGTTATACAGTAACCAGTCGGGGTGGTCTATCCGCAGGCGTGCTTTAGGATGGACGATGAATGGTGCCAGCCACAATCCAGGTGTGAAGCCAGTATCTTGAATTTCTTTTGCCAGTGGTGCTACACCATCGGGAAAGTCTAGTTTAAAAGAGAACCAATCACCTACCTGAGACTCGTACCCATCGTCGATCTGTATCAAATCGAATGGCAGGTCTGGTTGAAATCCCTGCGCGGATTCCAGATTGGCCCGGATTATCTCGGGTGTGATTTTCTGAAAAAATTGGTACCAAGAACACCAGCCAACCGGTATATTTTTCGTGGTCATTCCGGGTGTGAGCCCATGCTGGCGGGCGACTGCATCGGTGTACGGGCCAAGCGGGTCTGGGTTATCCAGGTGGAAGAAATACAAACAAGCCCAGTCTGTTGATATTTGTTCCCCAGGATCCAGACGAGCACCATCCCCGTTGGCCCACATCCGTATTGCCGGGGTGCTATCTCCAATCCAAGCCTCTATAGAGCCAAAATGCTGTTCTTGGGAGAGAAAACCCGCCAGAAGCGCGGAGCGATGGCTGCGGTCCCCAAGCACTCCAAACATATCACTGGCAAACAAACCCGGCCTTTTGGGCTGGGGTGTACCGGCATTTACTCTTAGGGGGGAGGTGAAAGGACCCAAGTGAGTTCGCTTGTAGCGTTCGCTCATACCGTATACACCGCTGTATGACCAGGATTGCCACCCGTTGGAATAAAAGGCTAGCTCTCCTGGTGGATGGGGGAGTCGGTGATTTCGCTTACCAATACGTTCTGCATCACTGCTAGGTGACAAATCGAGCATGCCTCTGGGGCCTGACCGGGATTGGTAGATGAATCCAACCGAGAGCATTTCAATCCGGTCGATATAAACACTGTGGGTTCCAAGGTTTTCCACATTAAGTTTCCATAGCAGGAAGGGGTGTTCATCGGGGAGAGCGAATGTAATCGTATAGGACAGCCCATCATGCTCGGGATCCAGGGTCATTTGCAGAGGTTGCAAGGGACCATGGAGCGAACTTTCTTTTTCGGGTCTGGAAAAATGCGGTAACCGCCAATGGTCGAGGGATTGATGGCTGCTCCATCTGCGGTGATATTGAAAATTGATCTGAGCGTTATCAACGATTGACCCGCTACGCTGGCGGCTAATCAGGCTCCATCTTGCGCTAGTTGGATCGATTTTAAGCTGTAAAAAAGCGTTCTCAAGGATGTGAACCATGATTCGGTTTGAACCTTAATCTGAGTGAAAATGATTTGCTGGCTACTTTGAAAGAGCTACGGGCTCCCATGCGAGCATATTTTACCCTGCATTTATACGGAAAGGCCCTCGGTGACCGGCAATCCAGGTGCCATTTCTGAGGTCCCCTTTGTCTTCTTTAATGGCGGGATTTAACCGTAATTTTCAGGTGTGAAGGGATAGGCTTTATTTTATCTCAAGGGAAATGCGCTTGACTTTCACGAGGCGATATGCTATATTTTCTATGACGCAACGCGTCGTAGATTATGGAATTTTACCAGGTCAGGGTAAAAAGTTTACCGGTCATTTAGAATTAATATGTCAATCCGACGGAGGTGACAAAATGGAGTCGAAAACAGGAGCAAGCAATAAAACAGCTGCTAATGAGAAGGAGGTTAGCCCTTTATTGGAGGGGGTTCGAAAGGTGCTGCTGGCAGGTCTTGGGGCGGCTGCATTGGCACAGGATGAGTTAGAGGATTTCGTCAAAAAGTTGGTAGAACGTGGTGAGATTGCCGAAAAAGATGCTAAGAAGTTGATTCAAGAGACGAGGGCGAAGCGCAGGAAACGCGGGGGAACCGCTGAGGATCAAATCAGCAGGCGGATGGAAGAGCTACTGGAACGCTTGAACGTGCCCACTAAACACGATTTCAAGACGCTAAGCGACAAGATTAACGCCCTCTCAAGAAAAGTGGATGAACTAAAGAAAACTCAGGGTTAGTCCAGCTTGTAGTCCGTCAGGGGGAGGGTGCTTCTCAACCTCTCCCTTATTATTTGATTCTCTTGTAAGCCTCGCTTATCGGCTTGCTAAGTCGATTGATCTGCAAAATGGAGTAAATTAATGCGAATGATCAAGCGTTATCCAAACCGCAAACTATATGATAGCGAAACCAAAGGTTATATCACCCTGGAGGGAATCGCTGATCTCATTCGCCGTGGAGAGGAGGTTCAGGTTTTAGATAACGCTACTGGCATTGATCTCACCGCTCTTACTCTCACGCAAATTATCTTAGATTTCGAAAGGAAACAGGCAGGGTTCTTGCCCCGGTCGGTCTTGACCGGTTTAGTGCGGGCAGGTGGTGATTCATTGAGCGTTCTTCGCCGTTCTTTGACCTCTCCGCTTGACCTTCTTCGTCACATCGATGAGGAGATCGAGCGCCGTATCCAATCGCTGATCAGCCGGGGTGAACTGGCGGAAGGTGAAGCTCGAAGCTTGCTTGACAAGTTACGGGTCTCTGGGAACCCGTTTACAGACCAACCAGGCTTGCAAGAGGAATGTTTGCAAG
>Ga0315548_1004120_pt1 | contig 10588 bp, 7 predicted proteins | sample SalMarSW160110MG_2_FD_202540 | JGI IMG/M metagenome (GOLD analysis project Ga0315548, IMG submission 202540) | Salt marsh sediment microbial communities from the Plum Island Ecosystem LTER, Massachusetts, United States - Salt Marsh Sediment SW1601-110 ... | reverse complement strand
GAATGCGCCTTTTTCATGACCGAATAACTCGCTTTCGAGAAGATTTTCAGGTATGGAGGCGCAGTTCAATGCAACGAACTGCATATCCTTGCGATAGCTGTTTCTATGCAGGAAGTTTGCGATAAGCTCTTTTCCTGTGCCGCTTGAACCCTGAACGAGTACCGGAGAATCTGTCGGCGCAACTTTTGCAGTAATGTTAAGCAGTTCCAGCATTACTTTGCTTTCGCCGATGATGTTGTCTGCAAATGTATGGCGCGCAAGCTCGGTCTTGAGAACCTTGTTTTCGATACTCAGACGCTTGCGTTCTACCGCGCGTTCAATGACTGATATCAGCTCATCGCTGCTGTAAGGTTTTGTAACATAATCGTATGCCCCCAACTGCATGCACTCGACTGCGATCTTTACATCATGAACGCCGGTGAGCATAATAACCTGCGTATCATAGGAATGCTCACGGATGAATTTTAGCACCTCTACACCATCCACGCGGGGAAGTTTGACATCCAGCAGCACTAGATCGAATGTCCGCTGCTGAAGGGAGTTGATTGCTACAACGCCGTCTTTTGCTATTTCGACTTTGTAGCCTCCCTGGATAAGCATGGTCTCGAGGACTTGAAGAAATGTCTCTTCATCATCGACGGCAAGAATGGAAATTGATTCTGGTTTCATAAGAGTATTATAAATAAGTATATCATTATCGAATTGGAAGCGCGAAAAAGAAGGTTGCTCCCTTATCGACTTCCGATTCCACCCAAATTTTTCCGTTATGTGCTTCAATAATGCGTTGTGAAACAATCAATCCGAGCCCGGTTGATTTTTCTTCTTTCGATTTACCGGAAACAAGATCACGGTAACGGTCGAATATCAAAGATAATTTCTCTTTCGGAATCCCGGGTCCGCTGTTAAATACCGAAACTACTTCATGATCTGTCGGCTGCTGTCCTTCTTCGAGTATTATTGCGATCTTTCGTACTTGTACGACAATCGAACCTTGCGGCGGAGTATGTTGAATAGCATTGCTTAAAAAATTATGCAGCACCTGGTCGATTTTTTCTGAGTCGTACTCCAGAGGAGGTAAATCGGGTTCGGCATGGAAATCAAGCGTGATTTTACTTGATTGAATGGGAACATGAAATTCATGTGCGGCATTCTGCACCGATGTGCCGAGATTACCGATGCCCTTATTCAATCGTACTCTGCCGCCTTCAAGTTTTGTCAGGTCCATCATGTCGGTAAGAAGGCCGATTACCTTATCGATTGATGTGGTCATATAGCCGAGGAGTTCCTTTTGATGGTCGCCGAGTGAGCCTGCCATTCCTTTCAATAAATACCCAATGCTCTGGCGAAGTCCGGCAATAGGATTGTGGAGATCGAAGAGTAAGCGGGCAGTATGCTCGGTTTGCAGACGCCGAATACGATCTTCGGCGTTACGCGCCTGAATGATGCCCTTAAGCTGTGGAACGAGCTGGTCCATGTCAACGGGTTTGGTAAGATATTCTTTTGCTCCAAGCTTCATCGCTTCCACCGCCATACTGACATCACTCATTCCGGTCATCATGACGATTTCTGTTTGTGCTGAATTCTTTTTGATGTAACGCAGGACTTCCAATCCGTTTGCACCGGGCATCTTGATGTCGAGGAGTGCTATATCATAGTCTTTCGCCTGCGTCTTTTTGATCGCTTCTAAACCGTCTCCAACCTCTTCTACTTCAAATCCTTCGTCTCTCAGCCAGGCGGCTATTGTTGTCCGCAGGGCGTCTTCATCGTCAGCAATAAGAACTTGAATATTATCTTCGTCCATACATGATTACTCAAATCGGCATATAAAATATACATAGCAAACTGCAGCCGGAAAGGCTTCAGCACCGCAAAACAGCTTTTTTTAAACATAATCTGCCGTTGGAGATTATAAACAGATTCACCTGAAAAGTCAATTGCTTTCTCCTCATTTTATGGTCTTAAAGAAAAGTTGAATTTGACGATACTCACTACTACATTAGACCATCAATTTCAATAACACCTTCGGTTTTGTTATGAAAAACCATATCCTCGACGGTAATCAGCTTACTATTCCTCAAATATTTGACCTCGCCCGCGAAAAAGCACGCGCGAAGCTGAGTCTATCGGCGAAGCGGAAAATTATTCGGGCAAGAAGGCTTATTGACCGCTGGGTAGCTGACGGCGAAACAGTCTATGGTGTGACGACCGGTTTTGGAGAATTTTCCAATGTACGAGTGAATAGAGAAAATATCGGGCAGCTTCAAGAAAATCTTATTTTCAGCCATGCCGCAGGTGCCGGGGATATGATGCCGGTTGAAATAGTGCGCGCGATGATGGTATTGCGAATCAACGCACTGGCAAAAGGATATTCCGGAATCCAGCTTTCGACCGTAGAATTGTTATTGAAAATGTTTAACCATGGCATTGTTCCGATTATTCCCTCGCAAGGATCTGTCGGTGCGAGCGGAGACCTTGTGCAGCTTGCACATTTGGTACTGGCGATGATGGGAAAGGGAAAAGTAATTCAGAATAAGAAAGCTAAAGCAAGTCAAAAAAGAAAAGAGAATGGTGAAAAGGCAGAAGTTATAGATGCAGCGGCAGCATTACGGTATAATGGACTTCAACCTGTAAAGCTGAAGGCAAAAGAAGGTCTTGCCCTGATTAACGGCACGCAGATGATGACGGCGTACGCTGCGCTGGCGGTTCATCAAGCGAAACTTTTAACGAAGATCACCGATATAGCATCGGCTGTCAGTGTAGAGACACTGCGAGGAAGCGATACGGCGTACGACGAACGTATACATAAGCTTCGTCCATATAAAGGTCAGATGGATGCGGCAAAAAATATGCGAAGGCTTATGCTCAACAGCGAGCTTCGCGAGTCGCATCGTCGCAATGATCCAAGAGTACAGGATGCTTATTCAATTCGGTGTATTCCACAAGTGCATGGCGCTTCACGCGATATAATTGATTATATTTACGATAAGGTTTCCATCGAGATCAATTCGGTGAACGACAATCCGATCATCTTTCCGGAAGACGGCATTCATCTTGAAGGCGGTAACTTTCATGGCCAGCCGATGGCCTTTGCGATGGATTTTCTTGCTATAGCGTTATCGGAACTGGCAAATATTTCTGAGCGCCGAATTGAACGACTGGTAAACGGTTCACTCAGCGGGCTGCCGAGATTTCTTACACCGAACGGCGGACTTAACTCAGGCTTGATGATTGCACAGTATACCGCTGCCTCGCTTGTATCGGAGAATAAAGTACTGGCACATCCGGCAAGCGTGGATTCTATCCCGACGTCTGCAAATCAAGAAGACCATAATAGTATGGGTTCCATCAGTGCGCAAAAAGCATGGCGCGTACTGAAAAATACACAAACGGTTCTCGCCATCGAGCTGCTTTGTGCTTGCCAGGGCATGGATTTTGCCCGGACATTGAAAAGTCCGAAACCGTTAAAGTCCGGCGAGGGAACAGAAGCAGCATATCGGTTTGTTAGAAAGCATATAAAGCATCTTGAGCAGGACCGTGTTTTGTACAATGATATTCAAAAAGCACTGGCGTTGGTTGAAAATGGAAGTATCCTCAATGCAGTCGAGAAAAGAATAGGATCCCTGAATTGACGAATTTACTAATTCGCCGACAGGATGACGTTACATGAAATTCGAAAGAGAATTTATACGCACGCTGCCGAAGGTTCTTCTTCACGATCACCTCGACGGCGGAGTACGTCCGCAGACATTAATTGATCTTGCAAGCGAGCAAAAGTATGATATGCTGCCGGCAGCCGATGCCGGCAAGTTGGCAAAATGGTTTCAACGAGGCGCAGTGCGCGGGAATTTGTCGCTCTTTTTAGAAGGATTTAAACATACCTGCAGTCTGATGAAAAGAGAAGAAGCTCTTGAACGTGTTGCATACGAAATGCTGGAAGACATGAAGAATGACGGAGTTGTGTACGTAGAGACCCGTTTTGCCCCTGTGTTTCATCTCGGCAAGGAACTATATGCCCGTAAAGCGGTAACAGCAGTGCTCAGCGGACTTGAGCGAGGCAAGAAGGACTTCGGTGTTCATTACGGCCTCATTATATGTGCAATGCGGCATATGGATCCTTCTGTTTCTTTAGAAATGGCGGAGCTCGCTGTGGATTTCAGAGATCACGGCGTTGTAGGATTCGATCTTTCCGGCGAGGAAGGCGGTTATCCGCCGAAGAAACATATCGATGCATTTCATTTTATTCAACGCGAAAATTTCAACATCACTGTTCACGCAGGCGAGGCGTTCGGAAAGGAATCTATCTGGCAGGCTGTACAATGGTGCGGCGCCCATCGTATCGGCCATGCAACTCGTCTTATCGAAGATATGCGCGTCAAAGAAGGTGAAGTATCGAACATGGGAACACTCTCTCAGTATATACTGGATAAACGTATCCCGCTTGAAATCTGTCTTACCAGTAATGTGCATACAGGTGCAATCCAGAGTTTGGAAGAACATCCATTCGGTATTCTCTACAGGTACAAATTCCGCTGTACACTTAATACCGACGATCGTTTAATGAGTAATATTACACTGACTGATGAGTACTGTACCGCAGCGGAAACATTCGATTTGAAATTTGATGATCTGGAAAAATTGACCATCAATGCAATGAAAAGCGCTTTTATGCCTTACAAACAACGCATTGGATTTATTTATAAAATACTAAAACCGGCTTTTGTAAAAGCAAAAGAACCACTAAGGGAAATATAAAGATGATTATGAATTTCTTTTTATTTTTTATTCTCTATTTTTTTGGAGGGCATATGGAAACATCAAATATTCACTGGTTTGGCAATGCGGCTTTTCGCATCGAAGATGACAGCACGCAAATTTATATCGACCCGTACAGACTTCCGGCGAATCTGCCCAAAGCAGATATTATTTTTGTTACCCATTCACATTTCGACCATTTCTCGATGGATGATATTGCCGGGATAAAAAAGGAGAGTACTATTATCGTTTCCACGAAAGACGTAACATCTAAGATTGGAAAAGGGACGGTAACGGTCGTCCCCGGGCAGAATTACACGGTCGGCAGGCTAAAAGTTGTTACAATGCCGGCATACAATCTTAATAAGAAGTTCCATCCCAAGGGCAACAATTGGGTCGGGTACATCATTACATTATCGAGCGGTAAAAAAATCTATCATGCCGGCGACACAGATCATATACCTGAGATGCAGAAAGTTGTAACTGATATTGCCATGCTGCCATGCGATGGAATATATACAATGACGCCGCGGGAGGCTGCAGAAGCAGCCAATATTTTTAAACCGAAAGTCCTTATTCCCATGCATTGTGGAGATGCAGACAAATCGAAAGCAAATGCTGAGGAAGTAAAAAGGCTGTTTAAAGGTGAGACCGTAATAAAAATACAGGAACGCTAAGGCGTAAACGTACGCGCCGTTGTTTTGTCAATTTGAATTAGTATTTTTAGGTAAAAACCGTTTAACAATCGCAGACTCACCGTCTTAACATCGGTTTAAGTGCCGGCAGTATTCTTAATTACTTGACAGTCACGGATGAAATACATCCATTAGAACAAGTAACGTGAAAACTAAAATCATGCCCGTTTTGTGAACCGCTGATATCAAAAGAAACCATACCGGGTTGACAACCGAGGTTTGTGAAAGTGTAGTCTTGATACTTTACGCTGTTACATCCAACAATCTCAGGAACGTTTGATGCTTCCGGTGTATTTGTCGTCCCGTCGTCATTACAACCGATTAAGAGAGTAATTATTAGAAAAAAGAAAAGTGATAACGGATGTTTTGACTGAGTAGATTTTCATATTTGACTCCTTTCACAAATATTTAAATCATTTTTTCATCTGCATAAACCGTTCACGATCGCGTCGATGAATTCGTATTTTTATTCTTACATGTTCATTTTCGTATGTTCGTTCGAGCACTTCGCCGATATCGTACAATTGTGCAATGATCTTTTGGCGTGAATCCGGCAGCACGACTTCTTCAATGGTGAATTCTTTCTCCAGAAGTTTTGCAACTTCATCTTTGAATCCGGCAATATTTATTCCGCGTGCCGCAGATATAAAAACCCGATTCGGGTATTTTTCGGCAAGTGTCGGTAAAATGCTTCGGTCCTGCAGAAGGTCGATTTTATTGAATACTATAAGAACCGAAGTATCCCCCGCGCCAAGATCTTCAAGAGTCTCCTGTGCAACGTTAATTTGATCCTCATAAAACGGATTTGAGACATCTACCACATGTAAAAGAATATCAGCCTCGGTTATTTCCTCCAATGTACTCTTGAATGATGCGACAAGATGATGAGGGAGTTTTTTTATGAATCCTACGGTATCCGTCATAAGAATTGAAACAGCTGAATTGAGCGGTACGAGTCGAGTCGTCGGATCAAGCGTCGCAAAAAGCCGGTTTTCAACAAAAACATCGGAACCGGAAAGCAGGTTAAGAAGCGTAGATTTTCCGACGTTAGTGTACCCGACGAGCGCAGCACGGGTATGTTTCATACGCCCTTTACGCTGTGTGATGCGTTGTTTAGAGATGCGTTGCAGCTTCTCTTTCAAATGACTTATACGCGTGCGTATTAATCGGCGGTCTGTTTCAATCTGTGTCTCACCCGGTCCTTTAGTACCGATGCCTCCGAATTGTTTCGACAAGTGTGTCCATTGACGTGTAAGGCGAGGCAGGAAGTACTCGAGCTGAGCAAGTTCTACCTGTGTTTTTGCTTCGCTTGACTTTGCGCGTGTTGCGAAAATGTCGAGAATCAGACCGCTGCGGTCGAGCACTTTGCACTCAAGCTGGATTTCAAGATTTCGTACCTGTGCAGGCGTGAGGTCGTCGTCGAAAATAACAAGCGGTATCTTCTCTTCCTGCAGCCGTTTGTGCAGTTCCTCGACTTTCCCTTTTCCGATAAATGTTGCGGGTTCAGGACGGTCCCGGTCCTGTGTTATTCTGCCTGCAACTTCAGCACCTGCAGTATCGGCAAGCAACGCGAGCTCGGTGAGGGATTCATCGACCTCCATTTTGGAATTAAGACGTGAAGGCATTCCTACGAGAATGCATTTTTCCCTGCCGGTTTGAGCTAATTCAATCATAGGCGTATTTGATTACCCATTCGTTTGTACGGATTTTGTTGTAATAGATCGTTTGCTGTTTCGTGCTACAAACATTTCCACAATAGCGATTAACAGCGCGGCGATCAAGAATTGTCTCCAGAGTTCAGCGCCAAAGCGCGATTCAGCAATGATGCGCTGTGCTTCCTGTGGTTGTTGTACTGTATGTACAACATTTTGAGCAATGCCAAGACGTTCCAAAACATTTTCCCGTCGTTTCTCATCTGACGGATTTATATTAGACTCATCGGGATCGATATTAACTGCAAATTTATCGATGACAAGATTACTTGCTTTAACGGTATAGAAACCGTTAAGATCCGTATCGGAGAAACGCATGCTTTTATCTGCCGTAAGCTGCCGTGTATTGACAAGTGTTTCCGTCCCTCCCGGTTTAGTTACTGTAAGTATGGATGCAGCCGAATTGCGAATACGGATAGTCCTTTCTTCGCCGGCTAATAATGAAGGATCGGCTGTTTGTTCTTGCGTGAGATATGCAATTGAACGATGTATCAGCGGTACAAATAATCCTTTTACAGGGAAATCGGACCATTCCTTATTTGCAGCGATACTAATCATTAAGACGCGGCCGCTGCCGACATGTTCCTCTATCAGGAAAGGATGCCTATTCGAAAGCGCTATCACAGTTTTCGAATGCGGAGTCGGTATGAAATGGAGTGACATCAATACGCGCGGTGACTCTAACATTCTCTGACTATGTACAGCCGCTGCAGGCTGCATTGTTTCGTCTTTTTCGAACATTCCGATAAAGAGCGGATGACGAAGATCGACTTTTTCAAATTCAACAGGTAAACCGGCCGTCTTTGGTTTTTCCGGTATGCTGTCAACTGCAGCAATAGTCGAGATACCAAGTGGATTGGAAATGCTCATATTGAACGAGTTTGCTGTTGAATGAGTGCCCGGAAATATCAATGCACCGCCGCCGTTTTGAATATACGCTTTTAAAATGGACGATTGGTTCGGTGTCAATTCCGGCGGATCATTTACGACTACAGCATCGATATTGTTCAGAAGAGATGCGAATAAACGATCGAACGTGGATTCTGTCATTTTCATACTGAAGCTGGTGTCGGACAGTCTCGTGCTCAAAGCCAGCCGGAGATATTTATTGTCGGATGAATTGCCGACAAGAAGCACGCGGATTTCCTCCGGAATATGTATGGTAAAAAAACGTTTATTGTCAAACTCCAGTTCGTCGTCTTCCAGCACGATTTTCCCTTCAAGAAATCCTGTATGCTTGGGAATTAGCGTAAAGTCCGTTTCAACCGACTGCCCGGCGCGAATATCGACTCCTTTTTGTGCCGTACGGTTTTCATCTTGATATATACTGACTACATGGTTCTGTATGTCGAAAGCGGAATGATTCACCAGCTTCGCTTTTACGACAAATGGTCTATTAACTTCAAAAATTGTATTTGGGATTTCAATTGATTCTATGGAGACGTTTCGCAGTTCACGTTTCCCAAGCGGCGTAAAGAAAAAGCGAGTCGTCGGTGCAAAAAGACTTTCAGCAGTTTTCGATACGTCCAATTTCGATTCGAGCGATCCGGATTGAAAGTCCGAAATTACATATACTTCTTTATTGAAATTCTTTGACGAAGCAAGCAGTCTGGATGCGAAACGAAGCGCATCTTCTATGGTACGGTGCATAGATGACGGCCCGGTATCCTTGAGATCTTTCAGAACTGCAGAAAAATTGCGCCGGGGTGACGCTATTTCTCCCATCCCGGTTATCGGAACGTCCGACAGTTTTACAAGGAAAATTTCATCACCGTCTTTAAGTAGATTTAAAATTGAGGCAGCAGAGTTTTTTGCCTGCTGTAAAAGTCCTCCCTGATCGTCGCTGGCTGTCATACTCTGTGAATCATCAAAAATAATCACTGCCGATGTTTTAGCCTGTTTGGCTAAACCGCCTTGGAGCGACCCTTTCAATGTCGGGCGGGAGAATGCCAGGACAACGAGAATAATTAATAATGTTCGAAGAAGAAGAAGTAACAGCTGCCGAAGTTTCAACCGGCGAATTTTTGTTTTTTGTAATTCTTTTAAAAAAGACAATGTACTGAACTCAATCTTCTGCAGTTTGCGGAGATTGAAGATATGAAGCACGATAGGAATTGCTGCTGCAGCAAGTCCGAACAGTACAAAGGGATTAAGAAAAGTCAAAGCGCGCAAACCTTCCGAAGATTATCTTAATCTTAGCTAAGTAAACCTTCCGAAAGTTCTCTTGAATTAAGCTCCAGCAACTTTCGGAAGATGTCATATAAACTTAACCTGAAGAAATACGAAAAGCAAGAAGATGATAAACCTTCCGAAGGTTCTCTTTGCTCAAGCTCCGGAAACCTTCGGAAGGATGCTAAAAATTTCATATCTTATATATAACAAAAGGAGAAAAAATGTTACGACTCGCAGTTGAAGCTGCTCTTGAAGCAGGGAAGTATCTCAAAGAGAACGTTGGAAAAATTCGCCATATAGAACACAAAGGAGGACATGAAACAAATCTTGTAACTGAAATTGATAAAAAAGCAGAAGAAACGATCATCGGCAAAATAAAGAAACATTTTCCGGATCATGATTTTCTGGGTGAAGAATCGGGAGCTGCAGAGGTCAAGTCCGAATACAGATGGATTATCGATCCGCTGGACGGGACGATAAATTATACTCATGGCCTTCCTATTTACAGTGTCTCGATAGGTCTGGAACACGAAGGCAAGATTGTGCTCGGTGTGGTATATGATCCGAGTCTTGACGAACTATTTACCGCTGAAAAAGGAAAAGGTGCCTGGCTGAATAACAAGCGTATTCAGGTCACGAAAACAAAAAAACTGATCGAAAGCCTTGTTGTTACCGGATTCCCTTATTGGATCAATAAAAAACCTGAACCGGAATTAACGCATTTCAGAAATTTTATTGTTGAGGCACAGGCAGTGCGAAGACTCGGTTCGGCGGCGCTCGATCTGTCGTATGTCGCGTGCGGCCGGTTTGATGGTTTCTGGGAGGGAACGCTGAATCCATGGGATATGGCGGCGGGTGTGCTGTTGGTGACGGAAGCAGGCGGTACATGGACTGATTACTCGGGATCACCGTCTAATGTATATAATCCGCAGGTTCTTACGACTAATGGACTGATTTACGAGCAAATGATAGCGGTGTTGAAGAAAGGGGCGGGTAGTCGCGATCTTTAGATCGCGGGTCGAGGAATATCACAACTCGAATGCTAAAGCATTCGACTACCGATGTGTGTTAATATTGTATTTTAATGGTAGTCGCAACCTTTAGGTTGCGTGGTTGAGGATACATGATTGTCTTGGAACGAATGCTGAAGCATTCGACTACCAACTCATATCGAGGAAGGCTTGCATTCCGAAAGCTAAAGCTTTCGACTACCGATGCGTATAGAGTATTCCAAACGTTGCTGGTAGTCGCGATCTT
>Ga0315548_1004118_pt1 | contig 10591 bp, 9 predicted proteins | sample SalMarSW160110MG_2_FD_202540 | JGI IMG/M metagenome (GOLD analysis project Ga0315548, IMG submission 202540) | Salt marsh sediment microbial communities from the Plum Island Ecosystem LTER, Massachusetts, United States - Salt Marsh Sediment SW1601-110 ... | reverse complement strand
AAGCGGAGCTTATGTGGGCGGGAGGGTGGGAAGCAAAACAAACTCTCAAAATGAGGTATATATCGCTTGACAGCTTGTTTAAATCGGGTATTATGTATGGTACAGAGTGGCGGGGAGGTAAAAATGGGGTGCTATTATCGGTATTATCTGGCCACTCTAGCCATACTGCTGGTGACTCTCGGCGGCTGCCCCCAGCCAGCCACCACCCCAGCGCCCTCCCAGGAGCAAGCCGAGGTGATAGACCTGCCCGAACCGCAATACGACAGCGATGTATCCATCGAGCAAAGCCTGCTGGAACGAAGATCAGTCAGGGACTACAGCGGCCAGCCGCTAACGCTTGAGGAAATATCCCAGCTGCTGTGGGCCGCCCAGGGAACTACCGACCCCCAGGGCTTTAGAACGGCGCCGTCGGCCGGGGGCCTCTACCCGCTGGAGCTATACCTGGTGGCCGGTGACGTTGAAGATTTGGCGGCGGGGGTTTACCGCTACCAGCCGGACGGCCACCAGCTGGTTAAAACCGCCGACGGCGATAAGAGGGCCGGGCTGGCCGAGGCGGCGCTAGGGCAGGAATGGGTTGAGGAGGGGGCCGTCTCCATTGTATTTACCGGAGTCTACGAGAGGACCACCGGCAAATACGGCGACAGGGGGGTAAGGTACGTACACATGGAGGCGGGGCACGCCGCCCAGAACCTGTGCCTGCAGGCGACGGCACTGGGGCTGGGGGCGGTGACCGTGGGTGCTTTTTACGATGAACAGGTAACCAAGCTGCTCAACCTGCCCGCTGAGGAACGGCCTTTATATGTAATCCCCGTGGGCCGGAAGTAGGTTTGGGGTGGAGGCTGAAATTAGCCTCGGAACTTGCCCAAAACACTCTCACTGTGATAAGATTACTGACATCTGTACACACTTTTACTCAAAGCAGAGACGACCATGAAAGATAAAATGGCCAAACTGGCCAAGATGGAAAAGCAGGCCCGGGCGGGGGGCGGGGCCAAGCGCATCCAGCAGCAGCACGGAAAAGGCAAGCTGACGGCAAGAGAGCGGATTGACCTCCTCCTCGACAAGGGCAGCTTCGAGGAGCTCGACCCCTTCATCACTCACCACGCCACCGAATTCGGCCTCGACCAGCAGAAATACCTGGGCGACTCCGTGGTGGCCGGCTCGGGCAAGATCGACGGGCGGCTGGTCTTTATTTACTCCCAGGACTTCACCGTCCTCGGCGGGACCATCTCCGAGGTATCGGCCAAAAAGGCCTGTAAAGTTATCGATTTAGCCGTAAAGAAGGGAGCGCCGGTCATCGCCATCTGGGACTCCGGAGGCGCCCGCATCCAGGAAGGGGTGGGCAGCCTGGGCGGCGTCGGCGACATACTACTGCGCAACACCCTCTGCTCCGGCGTCATCCCCCAGATATCGGTGGTGATGGGGCCATCGGCGGGGGGCGCCGTTTACTCGCCGGCCATTACCGATTTCGTTTTCATGGTGGAGGGCATCAGCCAGATGTACATCACCGGCCCCGACGTGGTCAGGGCGGTGATAAGCATAGATATCAGCCACGAAGAGCTGGGCGGGGCTAAAGTCCACTCCGAGAAGAGCGGGGTAGCCCACTTCGTAGCCGACAGCGAGAAGGAGTGCCTGGAGACGGTGCGCCGCCTGCTCGGCTACCTGCCCCAGAGCTTCCGCGACGACCCGCCCCGAACCAAGCCGACCGACGACCCGAAGCGCACCGACGAAAGCCTGCTGGATATAATACCGGAGAATTCGGGCAAGGTCTACGACATGAAACGGATAATTACCAGCGTGGCCGACAACGGCGACTTCCTGGAGGTGCACCAGGACTTCGCCCCTAATTTAATCGTCGGCTTTGCCCGGTTGGACGGCAGGGCGGTGGGCATCGTCGCCCAGCAGCCGGCCCACATGGCCGGGATTATCGACATCAACGCCTCGGTCAAGGGGGCCCGCTTCGTCCGCTTCTGCGACGCCTTCAACATCCCCCTGGTCAGCTTCGTCGATGTCCCCGGCTTCATGCCCGGGCCCAAGGAGGAGAAGGGGGGCATCATCCGCCACGGCGCCAAGTTCATCTACGCCTACGCCGAGGCCACCGTGCCCAAAATCACCGTCATCACCCGCAAGGCCTACGGCGGGGCTTACATCGTGATGAGTTCCAAGCACCTGCGCGGCGACATCAACTACGCCTGGCCCAGCGCCGAGATCGCCGTCATGGGGCCGGAGGGGGCGGTAAATATCCTCTTCAAGCAGGCTATAGCCGATTCGGACAAGCCCGACGAAACCAGAGAGCAACTGGTGGGCGACTACAAGGAGAAGTTCGCTCACCCCTACCTGGCGGCGGGGCGGGGCTACATCGATAACGTCATCGACCCGAGATCTACCCGCGCCAAGCTCATCAGGGCGCTGGGGACGCTGGAAAATCCCGGTATTCCCCGCCTCCACAAAAAACACGGCAATATTCCACTGTAGAGCGGCAGGGAGAAAATGAAAGACAAAAAGAAGCTAACTGCCGCTATCATCAGCGCCGTCATCGCCTATATCCAGGCGGAACAGGCTCCCAAAGTTCCCGCTAAAAAATAACAAAAACCCGTTTAAAAATAATATAAAGGGGAAGAAATCCAATGGAGAAGGCAACCAATCGATTAAAGATAACCGATGTTACCTTCCGTGACGGACACCAGTCCTCGCTGGCGACCAGGATGCGCACCGAAGACATGGAAGCCATCGCCGGGGAGATGAACAAGGCCGGTTTTTATTCCATGGAGGTGTGGGGCGGGGCCACTTTTGACGTGCCCACCCGATTCCTCAACGAAGACCCCTGGGATCGGCCCCGCATACTCAAGAAGCTGATGCCCGATACCCCCTTACAGATGCTGCTGCGCGGGCAGAACCTGGTCGGCTACCGCAACTACGCCGACGACGTGGTCACCGCCTTCGTCCATCACGCCGCCGAGGTGGGAATAGACATCTTCCGCATCTTCGACGCCGTCAACGACGAGCGCAACTTCGAGACCAGCCTCAAGGCGGTCAAAGACTGCGGCAAACACGCCCAGCTCTGCCTGAGCTACTCCCTGACCGAGCCCAAGCTGGGGGGGCCGGTCTATAACATTGACTATTTCGTTAATAAAGCCCTCATACTGGAGAAGATGGGCGCCGACAGCTTCTGCATCAAGGACATGGCCGGGCTGATATCCCCCGACGACGCCTACCAGCTGATTTCAGCCCTGAAAAAGGCGATAAAGATACCGGTGCAGCTGCACACCCACCACACCAGCGGCATGGGACTGATGAGCTGCCTCAAGGCCATCGAGGCCGGGGTGGATATTATCGATACCGCTCTGGCCCCCTTCGCCCTGCGCACCTCGCTGCCCCCGGTGGAGCCCATCGTGGTGGCTCTGCAGGGGACGCCCCGCGACACCGGCCTCAACCTGCCCCACCTGTTTACCCTGGGGCAACACCTGGAATCCATCGCCCCCAAGTACCGGGAGTTTCTGGATACCACCAGAATGTCCGTCATCGACACCGCCGTGCTCATGCACCAGATTCCCGGCGGGATGACCACCAACCTGGTCGCCCAGCTACGGGAGGCCGATGCCCTGGATAAAATCGAGGAGGTCTACGCCGAGCTGCCCCGGGTACGCAAGGAACTGGGCTACCCGCCACTGGTCACCCCCACCAGCCAGATTGTCGGCATCCAGGCGGTGCAGAACGTCCTCTTCGGGCGCTACAAGATGATATCCGACCAGATAAAGGACTACTGCTACGGACTCTACGGCCGGCCCCCGGCCCCCATCGACCCCAAGGTCCAGAAGCTGGCCCTCAAGGGCTACCCGCGGGGGGAGAAACCGATCACCTGCCGTGCCGCCGATATGCTGGAGCCGGAACTGGACAAAGCTAAAGAGGCGACCAAGGACATCGCCAAGGATATAGGGGATGTGCTCATCTACGCCCTCTACCCCACCACCGGCATGCGCTTTCTGAAATGGAAGTACGGGCTGGAAAAACCGCCCCAGGAGACCAAAGCCAAGACGCTGAACGACGTCAGGCGCGAGGATGAGCTTATCGCCAAGCTGAAGGCGGGCAAGCTGGCCGAGAGAGAGGCGGCGGCCAAAGGCTCCGGGGTGAGGACATTTAAGGTCTACGTGGGCGACGAGGTCTACAGCGTGGGGGTGGAGGCGGCCGAGGGGGCCGTCCCGGCGCCAGCAACAGCCCCGGCGCCACCAGCCCCGGCCAAGCCGGCGGCCGAAGCCGAAGTGCCGGAAAAGGTTGAGGAGAAAGCACCGCCGGCCAAAAAAGCCGGCGAGACCCAGATTATCGCCCCCATGCCCGGCATCGTCATCAGCTACGAGGTGAAAGTGGGCGACAAGGTCAAGGCCGACGATGTCGTCCTTATCCTGGAAGCGATGAAGATGGCCAACTCCATAACCACCCCGGCGGCGGGTACAGTCAAAGAGATAAAATTCGCCAGCGGCGATAAAGTGGCCCGGGACGACGTGCTGGCGGTAATCGGATGAGCCTCCGGAGCAGGGCTTAAGTGGGCAAAACATTAGCTGAGAAAATCTTAAGTCAGAAATCGGGCAGTGACGCCCGGGCCGGAGATATCGTTATCGCCCAGGTGGACCTGGTCTTTGCCCAGGATACCACCGGGCCACTGACGATAAGGCAGTTCCAAGCCGGTAACTTCGAGCGCCTGGCCAACCCCTCAAAGACAGCCCTGTTTTTCGACCACGCCGCCCCCAGCCCCAACCGCGAGCTGGCCAACGACCACCAGATGATGCGCCAGTTTGCTTTAACAACGGGCTGCCTGATTTCCGATGTCGGCGGCGGCGTCTGCCACCAGCTCGTAGCCGAATCCCTGGCCAGACCGGGGGATGTCATCGTCGGAGCCGACTCCCATACCGTAACCGCCGGCGCTCTAGGCGCCTTCGCCACCGGCATGGGCTCATCGGACGTGGCCATCGTCTTCGCCCTGGGCAAGACCTGGTTCCGGGTGCCAGAGAGCATCAGAATATTAATTTCGGGAAATTTGGGGCGGGGGGTGATGGCCAAAGACCTCGCCCTGCACCTCATCGGCAGCATCGGCGCCGACGGGGCCACCTACCAGGCGCTGGAGTTCGGCGGGGAGGGACTGGCCAACCTGAAAATGTCCGACCGCCTGACCATCGCCAACATGGCCGTGGAGGCGGGGGCCAAAGTCGGCCTTTTCCCCGCCGACAAGGTCACCCGGGACTACCTCAGCCACCAGAAGCAGGGTGATTACTTCCGGCCGCTTTCGGCCGACGCTGACGCCAGCTACCAGAGACAGATTAACATAAACCTGGCACCGCTGGAGCCGACGGTAGCTCAACCCCACCAGGTCGATAATACCGCCCTGGCCAGGGAGCTAAAGGGGACTAAAATCGACCAGGTCTTCATCGGCACCTGCACCAACGGGCGGCTGGAGGACATCGCCACCGCCGCCCAAATCTTAAAGGGGAAGAAGCGCCACCCCCGGACAAGGCTCATCATCGCCCCGGCTTCGCCGCAGGTAATGCTAGACGCCATCAGCACCAGCTATATCCGCGCCCTGGTTGAGGCCGGAGCCGCTATCATGCCCCCGGGCTGCGCCGCCTGCCTCGGCCTGCACCAGGGGGTGCTGGCCGGCGGGGAAGCCTGCCTGTCCACCGCCAACCGCAACTTCAAGGGGCGAATGGGCAGCCCCCAGGCCTTTATCTATCTGGGTAGCCCGGCCACGGCGGCGGCCACCGCCATCACCGGCGAAATCACCGACCCCCGCGAGGTACTTTGAGCTTTAAAAATAGAAAGCAGGCTTTAAAAAATGATGGGGAGGCGACAATAAAGACGTCTCACCCAGGAGTAAGGGCGTTTGGAGCTTTAATGACAGAAGGCAGACTTCAAAAATGATGGGGAGACGATAATAAATAAGCCTCACCCAGGAGTCATATAGATGCTGAAAGGACGAGCCTTTAAATTCGGCGATAATATCTCCACCGACCACATAATACCGGGGCGCTACGCCTACCTGAGGAGCAACCTGCCCGAACTGGCCCAGCACGTCATGGAGGACGCCGACCCCGACTTTGCCTGCAAAGTCAATAAGGGGGACTTTATCGTCGGCGGCAACAACTTCGGCCTCGGCTCCAGCCGGGAGCACGCCCCGCTGGTTATCAAGATGGCCGGGGTCAGCGCCATACTGGCCAAATCAGTGGCCCGAATCTTCTTCAGGAACGCCATCAACCTGGGGCTGCCGGTGCTCATCTGCGACACCGACGGCATCGACGACGGCGATGAGCTCGAGGTAGACCTGGCCAGGGGCACCGTATATGATAAAACCAAGGGGGAAAAGCTCACCTTCAGCAGGCTGCCTGAAGTTATGCTCGATATCCTGAATAAAGGCGGGCTGGTGCCCTATATACAGAAGTACGGGGATTTTAGGCTATAATATAAGGGGATAAATCTATGACTCATAATATAACGCTTATCCCCGGCGACGGGGTAGGGCCCGAAATCAGCCTGGCAACAAGGCGGGTGCTGGACGCCACCGGAGTTGGCATCAACTGGGAGATAGCCTATGCCGGAGCCGGGGCCAGAGAGAAGCTGGGCGAACTGCTGCCCCAGGCCACCCTCAAGTCCATCAGGAAAAATAAGGTCGCCATCAAGGGGCCGGTGACCACCCCGGTCGGCTCAGGGTTCAGAAGTGTCAACGTGGCCCTGCGTAAAGAGCTAGACCTCTACGCCTGCCTGCGCCCCTGCAAAATCTATCCCGGTGCGCCGACCCGGTTCAGCGATGTCGATATTATCGTGGTCAGGGAAAATACCGAGGACCTCTACAGCGGAATCGAGTTCGAGGCGGGCAAGGCGGAGACGGCTAAATTGAGAAAGCTGGTGGCCGAGGCGACAGGCAATAAAGTCAGTGAGGACTCCGCCGTCAGCCTCAAGGTTATCTCAGAGAGCGCCAGCCGCCGCATCGTTAAATTTGCTTTTGAGTATGCCCGCGCCAATAACAGAAAAAAGGTCACCGCCGTCCACAAAGCCAACATCATGAAGTTCTCCGACGGCTTATTCCTGGCTACCGCCCGGGAGGTGGCCAAAGAATATAACGACATCGAATTTGAGGACAGAATCGTCGATAACCTGTGCATGCAGCTGGTGCGGCGCCCGCAGCAGTTCGACCTGCTGGTACTGCCCAACCTCTACGGCGACCTCATCTCCGACCTCTGTGCCGGGCTGGTGGGGGGGCTGGGACTGGCGCCGGGGGCCAACCTGGGCGATGAGATAGCCGTCTTCGAGGCCACCCACGGCAGCGCCCCCAAATATAAAGGACAGAACAAGGTCAACCCGATGTCAATGATGCTCTCCGGGGTGATGATGCTAAAATATATCGGCGAGAAGAAAGCCGCCGATAAACTGGAGAAGGCTATCGCCGCGGTGATTGCCAAGGGGGAGAATGTCACCTACGACATGAAAGCCACCGGTTCGGTGGGCACCTCGCAGGTGGCCGAAGCCGTAATCGAAAAGCTTTAAGAGGGCAAAATGACCAGTAAAATCAGCATTATCGGTGCCGGTAACGTCGGCGCCACCAGCGCCCATAGAATCGTGGAGGGGGGCTACGCCGACGTCGTCCTGCTCGACATCGTCGAGGGGCTGCCCCAGGGCAAGGCACTGGACATCCAGCAATCGGCGCCGGTGATCAATTTCAAGACCACCATCACCGGCAGCAACGACTACAAAGATACCGCCGGCTCCGAGGTGGTGATAGTTACCGCCGGGCTCTTCCGCAAACCGGGCATGACCCGCGACCAGCTGCTGGCGGCCAACGCCGAAATCGTCAGCGGCGTTGTCAAAAATGTGGTTAAATACTCGCCGGACTGCATTATCCTTATGGTCTCCAACCCGCTCGACGCCATGACCTACCTGGCGGTTAAAGCCAGCCAGTTCCCCCGAAAGCGGGTGGTGGGCATGTCCGGCGTCTTAGACAGCGCCCGCCTGAGCACCTTTATCGCCAGCGAGCTAAAGATCCCGCCGGAGGCTATTTCCGCCTGGGTGCTGGGGGCGCACGGCCTGAACATGGTGGTCATCCCGCGCTTAAGCACGGTCAGGGGCAAGCCGCTCACCGAGCTACTATCCCAAGAGACCATCGATAAGCTGGTGGAGCGTACCATACACGGCGGCCGGGAAATCGTCGACCTGCTAAAGATGGGCAGCGCCTTCTACGCCCCCTCGGCCGGCATCGCCGGCATGGCCGAATCTATAGTCCTCGATAAGAAAGAGACCCTGCCCTGCGCCGCCCTCCTCGACGGGGAGTACGGCATTAAGGACAGCGTCATCGGCGTGCCGCTAAAGCTGGGCCGGGGCGGCATCGAGCAGATAGTGGAATTTGAGCTGACTGCCGAGGAAAAAAAGCTTTTACATGGTTCGGCGGAGGGGGTAAAAGATCTGATTAAGCAGATGGGATTCAAATGAGAGAAATTAAAGCCAGGGAAATCACTAAAGTAGTATCCACCCTCTGCCAGGAAGCCAACTTCCAGCTTGGGGAAGACGTGCTTATCGCCCTCAAGAAAGCCCTCAAGACCGAGAAGTCACCGCTGGGCAAAGAGGTGCTGACCCAGCTTATCCAGAACGCCAGAGTGGCTAAAGACGAGCGGGTGGCCCTCTGCCAGGACTGCGGCACCGCCGTCGTCTTCTTGGAAATAGGCCAGGATGTTCACATCGGCGGCGGGGACCTGAACGCCGCTATAGAGGAGGGGGTGCGGCGGGGCTACGATGAGGGCTACTTGAGGAAAGCCATGGTCAAACAGCCCTTCTCCGCCCGAATCAACACCCAAGACAACACCCCGGCGGTCATCCACGCCGAAATCGTCCCCGGCGATAAACTGAAGATTACGGTCATGCCCAAAGGGGGCGGCGCCGAGAACATGAGCCAACTGGCCATGCTCCTGCCCAACCAGGGCAGCCAGGGCATCATCGAGATGGTGGTCAAGACAGTTGACGAGGCGGGGGGCAACGCCTGCCCGCCGCTGGTTATCGGGGTGGGAATTGGAGGTACAGCCGACAAAGCGATGCTCCTGGCCAAGAAGGCATTACTGAGGAAGGTGGGCCAGCCCAGCCCCGACCCGGAAGTCGCCCGGCTGGAGAAAGATATTTTAACCAGGGTAAATGCCCTAGGCATCGGGCCGATGGGCTTCGGCGGCAGCACCACCGCCCTGGCCGTCCACGCCGAAGTTTCGCCCGCCCATATCACCAGCCTGCCGGTGGCGGTCAACCTGCAGTGCCACAGCGCCCGCCACAGAGAAACGGTCCTTTAATCGCCGCTTATCAAGCCAATAGAAGATAAGCACTTCCCCTTGCCACCCCCAGGGTTTATATTAAAAGATAGCTAACTTTTAGCCACTTCGGACGTCGAAATGGAGGAACTGGTAGGTAAAGTAAGATTTAGTCATATTGACTCTTGCCATCTGGCAAATTATACTATTTAGGTCGAAAGATTGGTTCTTTAACAACCGGATAAACAGGGAGCGTTGAGCCGCCATCTATATGTGGTCACTTGGGTGGTGGGGAGCTAGTAGTGAAACCGACCTTTGTCAGGTCGGTTTTTTTATTTGACAAAGGAGGTGATAGTTATAAGACTAGCCTGGAAAATAAGGGAAAATAAATACAAGGAGGGAAAAGATGAAAAAATTAGCAATTGCTTTGTTAATTGCTCTAATTGCCACAGCAGTAATAGCTATCCCGGCTATGGCCTGGGGGGGTGGTTGTGGTGACCAAGATGATGCCAGCGCCAGTGTTGATTGTGGCGAAATAAACGTTACGGATGATAGCCCGGCAGTGGGCACCACTATAACCTTCTCGGGTACGGTGGACATCACATCTAGTGCCAGTAAGAAAAGCATCAGCGCTTATGCTTACGCCTCTAGTAATGCCTGGTATGAAATCTACGACCCAGATGGTACCCTTATCTTCTCCGAGAACCAGGACTTTGATGACTGTGATTGGACCCTTTTTGGCCGCGCTTCAGCCGACGCCAGCCAGACCTATAACTGGTCGCAGGATGTGTATGTGATGCTGGTGGGTGACTACATAGCCCAGCATGGCGGTGAAGCCTATGCTGAGAACGGCTGGCAGATCCTCTGGTGGCAGATAACCGATGACTCAGCTAGCGCCTCCTGCTCGGTCCAGAGGACAGTGACCTCCCATAGTGGAGTAGTAGCTTCAACCTCTTACATCCATCCATACCTGGTCATAGGGCTTCCCGATGGCTCCAAGCATTTCTTCAGCAACGATGGCTGGGGGAACCCCACCAGCCAGGATATCGTCTACACCGATGGCACCTGGCAGGTTGAAATCCCAGACGGCACCGGCATCCAGCTGGATGGCTCGTGGCACAGGACGACCTACCTGGAGGTCGATGACCAGGGTAATGTCACCGGCAGCTATGGTGCTGGTGGGTCCACGACTGCTACTGACATCGGGTTGTCACAGCCGATGACCATCACGAAGGTAGGCTGAATCCGAAACCTGAGGAGTTAAGCCCCCTCTAAAAAACCTACTTCCCCCTCCCTTGGATGAAGGGAGGGGGAAGTAGCCT
>Ga0315548_1004111_pt1 | contig 10603 bp, 11 predicted proteins | sample SalMarSW160110MG_2_FD_202540 | JGI IMG/M metagenome (GOLD analysis project Ga0315548, IMG submission 202540) | Salt marsh sediment microbial communities from the Plum Island Ecosystem LTER, Massachusetts, United States - Salt Marsh Sediment SW1601-110 ... | reverse complement strand
GATTTCCGGTTTGAATTGGGAATGGATCGGCCTGCTGATGATCATCAGCGCCCTATCCACGATGTTAGCCTGGTGGCGTTTCAAGCGCAGGGATATAGGGTTGGTGTGGAGGGGAGCTGGAACTTTCTATCATTAAAGAAAGTGACCAAAAAGAGAGACACTTCTTCAGCTTGAACATCTTAGGCGCTATTGACCTCCTTGTTGCCTCAGAACTAGCTCCTTTGATAAAATTAAACCATTTAGTAGTTACGCAGTTCAGGGGAAAATCGGGGGTGTTTGGTCAACGCCCGCCCAAACACCCCCATCCTCTCACCAACTGCGTAAATCCTACCATTATTGGAGATATAATCAAACATCTGCTGGTGCAAAGAGTATCCCAGGAGAAACAGACGTAGGAGGCAGATTCAATGGAGATATTGGGAATCGACATAGGTGGATCGGGAATAAAAGGAGCGCCTGTTGACACTGAAACGGGAGCTTTACTGGCTCCCCGGATGCGCGTCCCAACACCTAAACTTGCCAAACCGCGCCAGGTAGCCGGAGCCGTAGATCAGATCGTCAAGCATTTTGATTGGCATGACCTTGTTGGTTGTGGCTTCCCGGCGGCAATCCGCTCCGGCATACCGTTAACCGCCGCCAACATCCACAAGAAATGGGTTGGAAAGGACGCAGCCGCCTTGTTCAGAGAGGCGACTGCTTGCCCTGTTAATGTGGTAAACGATGCCGATGCAGCTGGCTTGGCAGAGATAGCCTTCGGTGCGGGTCAGGGGCACAATGGGGTGGTGCTGATCGTTACCATCGGAACGGGATTAGGCACCTCGATTTTCATCAATGGTCATATCTTGCCCAATACAGAATTTGGTCATATCGAAATCGATGGACAGGAAGCTGAATCAAGGGCTTCGGACGCGGCCCGCAAACGTGAGAAATTATCTTGGAAAAAATGGTCTAAACGATTGAACCGGTATTTACAAACAATGGAACGCCTGTTTTGGCCTGACCTGATCATCTTGGGTGGGGGAGTGAGTAAGAAATATGAACAATTTATCCCCAGGCTTAACCTACAGGCTGATGTCCTTCCAGCCAAGTTGCTCAATGAGGCTGGCATTGTAGGTGCCGCCCTGGCAGCCCGCATATTGACGGATGGTAGTTAAACCGCAGGGAGCTGCTGGATGCACGACCAGATCTCATTTGCCTCCTGGGTTACGACGGTGAAAAGGTCCAATTTGATCTTCAGGACGCATTAACTGCCCAAGAAGATCTTGAAATGAGGCTGATTCCCCAGATGTTTCATAGACCGCCTAGCGACGTATTACTTTTCACTTGTAATGGTCGGGGGGCTATCTGGCAATTCCCCCTTCGGTCAGTCGGCGTAGATCGCTTAAGGCAGATTCGATCTCCTCAACGCTCACTGGGCGATGTTCGTCACGGTGTTCAAGTTTCCCTTCTCGGGCTTTCTCAACAGCCACTTCACGAACAGTGGCATTGCGGGCTAGAGCTTCTTTAACCAGCTGGGCACCGGCTGCGTACCCGATGACCGGGTTAAGCGCGGTAACCACGATGGCGTTTTTCTCCAGCCAAGCTTCGGCTTTTTCACGGTTAGCCTGAACGCCCCGCACGCATTTTTCCGTGAAAGCACCCACTGCTCCGATGGTCACTTGCATCATTTCGAACAGGTTGTGGGCGATAATAGGCATCATTACATTTAATTCCAATTGTCCAGCCTGGGAGGCCAGCGCGACGGTCAGATCGCAACCTTGGACGTGGAACATCGCCATGTTGAGCATCTCAGCCAGCACCGGGTTGACCTTGCCTGGCATGATGCTCGAGCCGGGTTGCACGGCTGGTAAATGGATTTCATCCAATCCGGTAGACGGTCCTGATGAGAGCAACCGGAAATCGTTTGCGACGCGCGTCAATGTGATCGCCAATGTGCGCAATGAAGCCGAAAACTCGGCCGGATCGGCCATTGACTGCATGCTCTCGAAAAGGTTGTCGGAGGGATAGAGCTCCAAGCCGGTTAGTTCTGAAAGCTTCTTCACCATGCGAGTATGGTATTCTGGATGGGCGTTGAGACCAGTTCCCGTAGCGGTCCCGCCAATTCCAAGGCGGCGTAATCCCCTGGCGGCGTTGTTGATGCGAACAGCGTCCCGTTCCACCGCCCTGGCATAGGCGCCGAACTCTTGCCCCAAGCGCAGGGGTACCGCGTCTTGTAGATGGGTACGACCCGACTTGACGATTTCGTCAAATTCCTCCGCCTTTTGGCGTAAGGCTGCCGCTAACGCCTGCACCGCCTCCTGCAATTCATTCAACCGCCAGAGAACGCCCAGCCGGATGGCAGTGGGAATGGTGTCGTTGGTGGACTGGGCCATATTGACATGGTCGTTGGGGTGAACGCGGTACTCGCCCAGCTGACCACCCAGGATTTGGGTCGCCCGGTTGGCGATCACTTCGTTGGTGTTCATATTATGGCTGGTTCCTGCGCCAGCTTGGAAAGGGTCCACCACGAACTGGTCGTCCCAGCGCCCTTCGATTACTTCTTGTGCGGCCTGGATGATAGCCTCTGCGCGTTTCTCATCTAGCAGACCTAAATCGTGATTTACCTCTGCCGCGGCGCGCTTGATGGTCGCCATAGACCAGATAAAAGCCCGCCATGGTTTGAGCCCAGATATCGGAAAGTTTGCCACTGCTCGTTGGGTTTGTGCCCCATAAAGGGCTTCCTTTGGAACTTGTATTTCACCCAAGGAATCACGCTCGATTCGCGTCTCTTTATCCATTAATAAAACTCCTTTGGCTTTCAATTCCAATAATTTTAGGATTTACGCAGTTGGTGGGAGGATGGGGGTGTTTGGGCAACGCCCGCCCAAACACCCCCGATTTTCCCCTGAATTGCGTTACTACTAAAATTATCAATTGAGGTCTTACTTACTGTTTTACAAATGGGTTTCAGCCCTATTCTTTGGATTTATTGTACTCCTTAATATTAACAGACCTGTCCATTTTCCCGAAACCGTGGTAGAAATCCACTTTGCCGGTCTTGGGTAAGTTATTTGTCCAATAAATAGGGGTCGTGGCATAATTTAAGCGCTCGACCTCGTAGTTTTTACTGCGTATGTTAATTCACTCCGCCTCCCAACTCCTGACCATCCCTGGTGGCCCCCAACGAGGGAAATCGCTTGGCGATCTGGGTATTATCCCAGATGGGGCTGTGCTTATCAGGAATGGGACTATCGCCGCAGTCGGACCAAGCCGGGACTTACGGTTAACCTACCCGGATGAGCCGGCTCTGGAAGCGGGTGGACGGGTGGTTATGCCCGGTTTTGTTGACCCTCATACTCATTTGATCTGGGCTGGCGATCGGGCCGCCGAGTTTGAAATGCGCCTGCAAGGTAAGACTTACCTGGAAATTCTAGAGGCGGGTGGGGGCATTTTGTCCACGCTACGCGCTACCCGGGCAGCTTCTATGGAAACGCTTTTGGCAGAAAGCCGCCGGCGCCTTGAAGAAATGTTCTCCCACGGCACCACCACCGCCGAAGCCAAGACAGGCTATGGGCTTGAGATTGAGAGCGAGCTTCGCCTGCTGGAAGCTTTATTGTTGCTTGATGAACAAAGTAAGCTTGAACTAGTCATAACTTTCTTGGGGGCTCACGCTATCCCGCCGGAGTTTGAAGGTGATGCAGAAGGTTACACGGATCATTTATGTACGTCTATGCTACCGGCTGTGTTCACCTGGTGGCGGGAAAATGTAAAGGATAGGGAGCTCCCCTTTGTGGATGTGTTTTGTGAAACGGGTGTTTTCAACCTGGAGCAATCTCGCCGCATCCTGCAAGCCGCCGTGGAACTGGGTTTTCCGCTAAAAATTCACGCAGACGAGTTCGATAACCTGGGCGGGGCGGCCCTGGCTGCTGAACTGGGGGCTATTTCTGCCGATCACCTGGTGGCGACCTCGCCGGAGGATATCTATGCCTTGGCTCAAAGCCAAACTGTGGCAGTCGCATTGCCCTGCACGCCTTTTGGTTTAGCAGAAAATCGCTACACGCCAGCCGGAGCAATTTTGGAAGCGAATGGATTGCTGGCTCTTGCCACGGATCTGAACCCCGGTACAGCCTGGTGTGAAAATATGCAGTTCGCCATTGCGCTGGCATGTCGCTATATGCGTTTAACGCCGGCCCAAGCCATCGTTGCCGCCACGATCAATGCCGCCGCTGCAATTGGGCGGGCTGATCGCATAGGATCCATTGAACCCGGAAAACAAGCAGATTTATTGATTCTCACCGTCTCTGACTATCGTCATCTCGGCTATCGTTTTGGGACAAACCTGGTACACTGGGTTATCAAAAAAGGACAGGTTTATCCTGGATATTCTCAGAACCGATGAGTGACCAATATTCTCTTTATTTAACCATTGTCTTGATCCTGGTCGGGTTAGCGGTTGCCTGGATCTTATTGCGTTTTGTCCTGCGCCTTACCACGAAATTCCTTACTTGTGGCTGCCTGCTGATCTTCATACTTGGCTTGCTGCTCTTATTTGCCACTTACCTTAGAAGGTTCTAAAATAAAAATTCTAAGAAAATGATGTCCGCTTTTTACGACCTTAGAACGCTTAAATTCCTACCTCCAAGATAATTCTAGATGACCTCATGGTGCTCTCGATAGAAACTGCGCGTTCCTGGTACTCTGATAACGATCCGGTCCATGGCTTCGATCACGTAATCCGGGTATACCGCATAGCCGATTGTCTGGCTCAATCCGAGGGGGCTGATGTCGAAATCGTGCGCGCCGCTGCCTTACTCCATGATGTCGAAGGTAGCGCAACCGCGGGTGGAGATGAGGGTCGTGTTAACCATCACCACGCCTCCGCCAAATTCGCCCGAGAGGTCTTGCAGGCTGAAGGCTGGTCTGAAGAACGCATCGCAGCGGTACAACACTGCATCCGAGCCCATCGCTTTCGTGATAATTCAGAACAGCCTCAAACCTTAGAAGCTAAGATACTCTTTGACGCTGACAAACTAGATGTGCTTGGAGCGATCGGGATCGTCCGGACGATCGCCTTCGATGTAGTTGTAGGCCAGCCGATCTATGCTGAACCTTCACAACGCTTTCTGCAAACCGGTGAAAAAGAAGCCGGTGAGCCTCACAGCTCTTTTCATGAATATATCTTCAAGTTGAGTAAAATAAAAGACAGGTTGTTTACTGACAAGGCCAGGGCTTTGGCTGAGGACCGGCACCGTTTCATGCAAGAATTTTTTGATCGCCTTATTGACGAGATGCAATCCGAATGTTAAACTTCCCGTCGTTTGAAGCCGAAGGTATCTATATTAGAGGCTCAGACAGTTCAGACCAAACCCCTGGATGATCTGAATAGGTTAACAGCAGCTGATGAAACCCACCCTATCCGATGGGGAAGACCTGGCTCGCCGGGCGGGGAAAATATTGAGCGCGGGCTTCGGCTGGTAAAATGGATGTAAGGCATAAAGGCGGCTTTGGATCTCAGTTATGTAGCTGCTGGGCGCTTCGATGGCTTTTGGGAGACGAGCATTAATTCATGGGATATTGCAGCAGGAGCCCTAATCACCCAAGAAGCTGGCGCTACTTTGACCTCTGTAAACGGTCGACCAGACTTCCTTTCTCCGCCACAAACCATTCTGGCAGCAAATCCCCATCCCACCCCCAGATGCTGCGATTTCTCAATGGGGTGACACCTACACGTTCGAGTTAGCGTTTAGCTAGGCAGACGGGTTTCTTTATTCTGTGCCCCGCAGTAATTTTTCTAGCTGACTGAAATCCACCCGCGAAGTCATATCTAAACTTAGAGGGGTCACCGAAACTACTCGCTTGACACGTACCGCGTAAACATCGCTGTCGCTTTCGTCCAGGCTGGGATCTTCCCCAAGGCGATAACCTAACACACCCGGCTGGTCCCAGGATTTTCTCTCTGGGGGAGTGGGTTCGTAGTAGCGTTTGCGGGAGAGCCGGGTGATCTCCCAGGAGGTCTCCTCACCCGCCTCGGATGGAACGTCTACTTTGAGCACATCCACATCCGGAGGCAGGCGTTTCTCCAGTAATAGACGAGCAAAATGCGTCGTAAAATAGCCAGCAGCTCTGAAATCGATATCAGGAGAGTAAGAAAGATGGTATTCTCGCTCAGTTTCCAGCGAAATTCCTAGAGCTGGGATGCCTAATGAGGCTGCTTCCAGGGCGGCTCCAATCGTGCCTGAAATGGTAATCCCCGTGCCGAGGTTTTCACCATAATTAATTCCTGAGACGACCAGATCGAGTCGCTTTGGTATAACTTCGAGAACCGCGTGCAAGACAGCCTGGGCCGGAGTCCCCCCGACGGCATAGACGGTCCAATCCTTCCCGTCCACATGCATTTGTTGCGGTCTGATCAAGCCATCGGAAGTGGGGGGCAGGCTGCGCCCTGAGCCAGAGAATTGATCTCTGGGTGCTACCACGTGAACAAATCCCAATTGAGAAAGCGCATTAGCAGCTGTCCATAAACCGGGTGAGCGGATCCCGTCATCATTTGTAAGCAGTATTTGGCACTTATTCATTCTAATCGATCAAGTTTACCTTGTAGCCCCATTTCTGGAGTTAAGTTGACTGAGGGACTTTTATTATCATCTGCATCGAACGCCCCATCAAGACCCCTGGGCTCAGGCCATAATAGAGCAAATATTTTGCCAAAAGACCATAATGCCTGCATGAACCATGGCTTAGCGCTTAGCTGGTAGCACCACCAGGCCACGAACCAGCGTAGAAGCAGGTAACGCCCTACCGGAGAGCGCAACACAAGCCGGCGGTAATCATGAAAAGAGAAATCTTGGTTTTCATAAGCCTTTTGGATCGCTTCGGCAGCCACCTGACCATAACCGAGGGCCGGAGCAATGCCCTCCCCAAATAGAGGATCGGCGCCGGCAGCATCGCCGGCTAATAATATTCTCGGCCTGGAAAACTGGTTGCGTGGGCTGAACCAATGGATGGGATGGCCTTCAACCTGCTTGCTAACCAATTCGGAGCCGAGCGATTCCAGGGCTATATCCAGTACATGGGGTAGATCGGCGCGCGGCCGGTCTATGGCGAAGCGCGCATCGTAAACCCCGCGGTTATATTTTGGTTGACCTGCGACCCAGGATGGAAAATCCCAAAAATACCCCTGCAGTTCATGCCTGGCTGGTGTAAAGTCGAAAAGGGCGTAGTGGTCGGTGAAGTGCGGGGCGTTCTCTGAAGCGGGTGTAAGTACTTCCAGAAGACGGGCGACCCGGCTCGGTGAGTCTGGCTTTTTGAATAAGCGGCGCACAACACCTTTAGATCCATCCGCGCCGACCACCGTTCGCGCCCGGTATAGACCTTTTTCCGTCTTTACGGTTAGCCCTTGCGCATCCTCTTGGATCGCCTCGACTACTTCGTTCTCTTTGATAAAGATGCCTCGATGACGTGCCTGATCTGCTAAATATGCGTCAAATTCTGCCCGATGGAAGATTAAAAATTTTGGTCGACCGTGCACGTGGATCGCACGTGTTCCATAAATCAAGCGCACGTCATCCACTCGCGCCTGGGGAATTGGCAGCGGGAGGCTGAAACCCAGGTTTATTAGAGTATCCAAGCCAAGCCGCGTAACACCCCCTCCGCACAGTTTGTGGCGAGGGTGAGTGGCTTTTTCAAGCAAAAGCATTCGCCCGGTCCAGGTTGGATCTCGTTGGGTCAGGTGTAAAGCCGTGGATAACCCGGCTGGGCCAGCCCCGATGATTAAAAGGTCAACTGTGTCCATATCACCCAAAGGAACAAAAAAGAGCGGGTGCTCCCGCTCTTTTGTTGGCGCCCTCGGCGCGACTCGAACGCGCGGCCCTTTGCTCCGCAAGCAAATGCTCTATCCACTGAGCTACGAGGGCATCTGATTAGGCGGGAGGTCGGGTATTTCAGCCAGACGATTGAACCCACCTAGATATATTGCAGCCAAGACGATTTACTTCGAGTTATCTGCAAATGCTTGAGCGCTAAGATTCTAATCTATAACTATGGCATGGTCAAGTCATCGGAAAAAGGGGGGTACTCTTGGATGATTTGTTCGATGAATTTCTGCATCCTTTGGAAATGCGACCCTTTCCAATAGATTTGCCCACAGGATTGGCAGATTCGAAATTCGTCGTAGTATTTCTTAGTCAGGGGCTGTAAACGCTCTAGAACCAAGGATTTATTAACAGGTTCTAGCTGGCCATTGCAACGCAAACAGCGCTGGAAAGGACGGATATTCGCTATCAAATGATAACGCTTCAATATCTCGTAAAGCTGCCTGCGAGGCACAGTTGCTCTTACCCAATAGCCATAATTGACCACACTGCGCATCAGCAGGCGACGATCACGAGTGAGCAAGATACGATTTTCCTGGCTGGCAATTTGTGCCAGCTGCTCATCCTGAAAATCATTTTGGTAGATCGCATCGAACCCTAGCATGCGTAGGTAAGTAGCCAGCTTGCCGAGGTGGTTATCTACCACAAAGCCTACTTCTCCTTTCGGGAGTTCGGGCGCATCTGGCGCTTGAGTGTTGGAATTCAACGAGATCGGGTACACACCAACTTGGTCACCATTTTGGACCAGATAAGTGAAATCCACCGGATTGCCGTTCACTAAGATTCGGTGGACTTCTGTGTGGGGGATTCCCAAAGCTTCGATGAGGTGTTTTACAGAAGGGTTTCCTTCAAATGTATAGTCAAAAGTGGTGTCGCTTCTAGTTTTTGGAAGAAAATCGTTTAAAGCCTCATAAAAGTGGAAGAGGGCTTGATTCATCACCATTGAAGTCGCAGGGACTTCCCATCAATCGCCAGGTTCGAGATGATTTATTGGTCCAGATTCGCATGCAAATCCTAACATGCTGCGATTGTACCATCCCTTAGATGGTATTCTCGAAAAGCGGGGTCGTTTTCTCTTGTAGCAGGACCCATAAAGTATAGATACCTAGAGCGGTGCCGACCGGAAAACCCGGCAGGTTCAAGAATCCTAGAACTAAGGTCAAGACCCGCGCCCATGGTTTGAAATTGATCAAACCGATCCCGGCGATTATGCCTGGAGCAGATACCAGCAGCAGGAAGCCTCCCACACATATGGCAACTATCGATGTGATGATGATGGCTTGACGGTCTCCGGAAATTATCCCGCCTCCGGCAACCGCCACGAATACGATCGCTGCAGATATAATCCCTAATAGGCCTAATACAATGTAAAGCCATCCCAGAATTTTGACGTGTGTTTCCACGGTTTGATCTCCTTATTGAACCAATCTTTGATTAATCTCCCTCAGCAGTTTCATTTGAAGCGGGATGGGCCTCCTCCGGCGGAGATTGGCCTGTTTCCGCGTTGAATGCGTCTCCTGTTGAGGTGGAAGGGGCCTCAGAGTTTGTCGCTGTTCCCATCTCTTGTTCGGCGGGGTTCTCTATCGTAACCTTGGGAGAGGTCACGGAAACTGGCGCAGACACCATTGTGCTTCCAGATGGATAGGCTGCGGCGCTTCCCAACATTATCCGGGCGAAACGCCCTGATATCCAGGCCAGCCCGTTTAGTACATGCAAGGATATCAATAACAAGGGTATTCCGATGATGAAGGCCAGCAACGCTTCGCCAAAAGTGTCGATCCGCCAGACCAGGTCATAGGTGAACCATATTTCTGGCTGTACAAACCAGAATGTCAAGGGTGCAGTGATAAACACCGCGCTGAATGCTAGTAAGGCAACGCTCACCACAAAGGACAGGATTCCGAGAGGAAATTTGAAGAATAGATAAAGCAGACCTGTCCAGGTGACCGGATTGGTCAGATAGGCGACCAATTGATCCCATAACCCTTTCTTGACCAGTTCTTGACCCGTGCTTGTTTGTGGTTTCATCGGCGGAATGTCTTCGTGGAGTAACCAAATCGCCAATTGTCGTTCGAAAGTCGCAAAGACCCACCAACCTCCAAAGACGAAAAGCAAGATCAGGATGCCCACCCAAAGGATCAGCAAGCCAAATCCAAGCGCAAAGCCAACCACAAGAAAGATGAAATAAAACAATCCCAGAGGGAATGCCAGCAGCAAATATATCAGGTTGAGATAGGTATCGCCCTGAATTACTACCCCGATAAATCTCTTTAAGAAGTCTGTAAACCGGTTCACTTTCTAAAACCTCCCAGGTATTATCAATAGCCGTAGGTACCGGCTTTTACGCTTCAGTCTCGATCTTTTCTACGATGATGGTGAGATTGGCAGCCATGGCAGCGATGGCGCCAATAGCTGCCCAAACAGGTAAGAGCACTGCCCCAACTACGCCAATTGTCAATGGAATTTCGATCAAAGTTTTTCCTTCTTCGTTCTTGAGAATTATGCGCCGCACGTTGCCTTCATGCACGATCTCCTTAATCGTAGTGATGAGAGCCTCGCCGCTTACCTGAAACTCTTCTTTGCGGACTTCTTTCGCATTATCTTTTTGGGTATCCATTTTATTTTCCTTATCTCGGATGTCAAATCTCATTTCTTGTGGGGGTGTATGTCAGATATTAGTATGTACTCACGGGGCGAGTTTACAACCTGCCCCCAGGCTGGGGAGAAATTGAGGTGTTGTGCGCAGCGCTTTG
>Ga0315548_1004108_pt1 | contig 10609 bp, 10 predicted proteins | sample SalMarSW160110MG_2_FD_202540 | JGI IMG/M metagenome (GOLD analysis project Ga0315548, IMG submission 202540) | Salt marsh sediment microbial communities from the Plum Island Ecosystem LTER, Massachusetts, United States - Salt Marsh Sediment SW1601-110 ... | reverse complement strand
GGTCTGGAGACCTCTCTTCCAACGGGGAATCTAACCTCCCGCAGGTTTCCAACCTGCGGGAGGTTGATATTTTCCTCTGACTTCTCAGTGAAGATTTTTGTAGGTTCGGATTTATCCGACCCGCTTTGTAAGGTGAGGTGGTAGGAACACCTGTTCCGTCCTTTATGTTGGTATTTCGAGTGTTATTGCGAGGCTTGTCCCGAGCGTGAGCGAGGGAACTCGACGAAGCAATCTCATAGTCTAAACCTTCACTCAGCGTTTTGGATTGCTTCGCTGCGCTCGCAATGACATGTAATCTATTTAGTGACCCCAGTAGTGACTATAACCTACCCAACTCCTCCTCTATTCTCTCCTCTCTCGTCTCTGCGGCTCTCGTATTTCACCTCTGTCTTCAACAACTGAAACCGAGTGTAACCACGCTGTGGCAGTTTACAGGTATCAGGAAACAGGGGTCAGTTTACAGGGATCGGGAGCCAGAGCTCCCTTCATTCTTCATTCCTTGTTTTTAATTCACATTTCCCCTTGACTTTAAGTTTTCCCGCAATAGTATCTGAAGGAAAAGAGGCAAGCAAAATGTGGGAGAAGCTGAGGATAGCAAGGTATAGCTTTACCTGTCAGGCCAAGGAGGAAATCCATCTTCCACCTTACAAGGGCTCTGCCTTAAGGGGTGGCTTTGGCTATGCCTTCCGCCAGGTAAGCTGCCCGATGAAGAGGAGTAGTTGTGCAGCTTGCCTTCTGCGGGAGAGCTGTGTTTATTCCTATGTCTTTGAGACCCCCTCCTCCCATCAGGATTCCATCTGGGGGAGATATTCAGATCCCCCTCGTCCCTTTGTGATAGAGCCTCCTCTGGACGAGAAACCCTTATATCAAGAGGGAGAAAGATTTAGCTTCGGCCTGGTCCTTGTGGGGAAGGCCATTGACTACCTCCCCTACTTCATCTACACATTTGACCAATTGGGGGAGAGGGGAATCGGCAGGGGAAGGGGGAGCTTCATTTTGGAGTCGGTAGAGGAGACTGCTGGTAAAGAGGGTGTAATCATCTATGACGGCCAGGAGAAGACTCTGAGAAAGGGGCCCCCTCCGATTGATTATTCTATTATCCAAAGGGAGGCCGAAAATTTCAAGGGCATCACCCATCTTGGCTTGAGGCTCCTTACCCCCCTCAGGTTGAGATATGGGAGAAAGTTGGTGGAGGAGCTCCAGTTTCATATCCTCTTTCGTAACCTTCTGCGGAGGCTATCAGCCCTCTACGAGCTCCACTGCGGGGGGAAGCTGGAGCTTGACTCCAAGGGACTGGTGGAGAGGGCCACCAAGGTGGAGGTAGAGAGGTCAGATCTTAGATGGTACGACTGGGAGAGGTATTCTGGGAGACAGAAGTTGAGGATGAAGCTGGGGGGTCTAAGGGGGGAGATCAGCTTTCAAGGCGATTTGGAGGAGTTTATCCCCTATCTCTTGATGGGGGAGCTCCTCCACTGCGGGAAGGGGGCCACTTTCGGCCTGGGAAAGTATGAAATTGTGAGGGTGAGGGAAATATCTATTTGACTTTTGAGGGGAAAGGGATATAATTTGAGTTGTTATTAGTTTCGGCTTTAACTGGAGGTGATATGCAACAGCGGGAAGCCCTAATTCTGGGGGCATTGCTGCACGATATTGGGAAGTTCTGGCAGAGGACAGATTCACGGAAAAAGGTTCCAGCCCATCCCAAATGGGGCCTTAAGTTTCTTGATGAATATCTGTGGAAGAGAGAACCAACTTTTGTGGACCAAAATCAACGGGAAGAAATTAATGACATCGTAGGTAGCCATCACGATCAAAGAGGCTGGAGATTGACTCAGATTGCCAGCATTGCTGATCGATTCTCAGCAGGTGAGAGAGAACCGTTGCCTGGGGAAGAAGAAGGTAATCCGAAAGCTGATCCGCTGATCTCGATCTTTTCGACAATTGGGATGCCCAAACATACAAGATACTATCCAGCAGTCCGCCTTGCATTAGAGGACGGTTGCCGTAGGATATTTCCTAAAGATCGGGAACAGATCCAGATGAATTACCTCAAACTTTGGAAAGACTTTGTCAAGGAGTTTGCGGACTTACCCATCGCCAACTGCGATGTTTTTCTCATAAGTCTCGTTTATCTCCTCCAAAAATATACTTGGTGTGTCCCTTCGGCTACATACAAAGCTATTCCCGATATCTCCCTTTTCGATCACCTTAAGACAACAGTCGCTATTTCTCTTTGTCTTCTGGATCTGCCTGAGGGGGATATTAAGCTATTCGGCCAAGGGTTAGGCCTTGATCGACCTGTAGCACTTCTCGTCGGAGGTGACCTGTCTGGAATCCAGCGGTTTATTTACACTATCTCTTCTGCTGGTGTAGCAAAGGGACTGCGTGGTAGGTCGGCCTATCTTCAGCTATTATCCGATGCAGTTTGCAAGTTTGTTATGAGAAGACTTGACAAGTTACCCATTACGAACCTTCTGTATAATAGCGGCGGTCACTTCTATATCTTAGCTCCGCTGACATCAGCAGATAAAGTCGAAGATATTCAAAGGCAGATTAGTGAAATAATGCTGCGCTATCATCATGGAGACATGGGGCTAGTGCTTGAGCACATAGAATTAACAGCCAGAGATTTTCAGATTGTCAAGAAGACTCTTCCTATGAAATGGGCGGAACTTGCCCGAAAACTAGGTGAGAAAAAGCGCAGGAAATTTGCAGAGATTTCCAAAGAATGCTACAAAGAGGTCTTCGGACCATTTGGGGTAGGTGGACCTACTGAAGGGGAAGGGAAAAGGGTTGTTTGCAATGTCTGCAAAGAGGAAAAAGAAGAGATTGAAAAGGTGAAGAGGATAATCCGGGTCGATGATGGTAAATGCTCGCTTTGCAAGAGCTTTGAAGATTTAGGTGACAGCATTGGTAGAGCAGATTATCTGATTGAAAAGGAGGAAATAAGTGAGCAGCCTCCAAGAGGAGAGTTGACTTGGGAGACCATATTGAAGGAGTTCGGGATTAGCTATAAATTTGTTCCAAAAGAAGAGTTGGCCTCAAAAGTTCCGAGCCTCGTCAAGCAGGTGGTTTACCGTTTAAATGATACCAATTTTCTTGAGCCCGTAGAAGCTACCATAAAGCAGGATGTAACTTCAGCGCGTGGGTTTAGATTTATAGGGAAGGTAACCCCCTGGGAATCAAAAGAAGTCATTGCTGATTTCTCAAAGCTCTCTGATGCCTCAGAGGGTGTCTCGCGCTGGGGTATAGTTCAAATGGACATAGATAATTTAGGCCTTCTATTCAAAGAAGGCTTTGGAGATAAGCCATCCATTTCGCGGATATCTAACCTCAGTTTAATGCTGTCGACCTTTTTTGAGGGATATATCAACCAGATTTGCAAGAAGTACAATGAATTCCAGGAAGGAGAAAAAGATCACCTTTACATCATTTACTCGGGTGGTGATGATCTCTTTATTGTGGGATCCTGGATAAGATCGTTGACGCCTCTCATAATATCAGGGAAAAGTTCAGAGGGTATGTAGCCGAGAATTTTTCTGTAACCTTGTCTGCAGGAATTTCTCTTCATCACAAGAAGTTTCCACTCTATAAGGCAGCCGATGATGCAAAAGGTTTCCTTGATGCATCGAAGAAATTCATTCACTCAAGTCCTGGAGAAGGTGAGAAGAATGCCGTAACTTTCTTGGGAAGAACACTCTCTTGGGACGAATTCAGCAAGGTCATAAGTGTCAAAAATATCCTTCAATCGCTCATAAAAGAAAGGGGGAATGGCCAAAAACTTTCCAGAGGTTTTTTGCAGAAGTTATTCACCATCTACTCCCTTTATGCTGGAAATAAGGAAGCGCTTCTAAAGAAAACCGGCGATTTGACTAAAGAGAGAATTCAGGAACTGATTAGGAAAAACAAGTGGCTTTGGAGACTTGTTTATAACTTAGCAAAGGAGGACGCAACTTTTGAGTCCGGGCTTTTGGAGCTACGCAGAATGATCGTTAAGGAAGGAGTGATCGACTATCTTGACATCCCCGTAAGATGGGTTGAACTTTTAACAAGGAAAGAGGAGAGGGAAAAATGACCCTTGAAGATGTAAAAAAGAAAATTTCAAGCTTTGATAGCATGAAGAATTTCCCAATCTCAGACCTCGTCGATTGTGCTCGATGGTTTGGAGACTACCTGGCACAGGGGAGAAGACAGGAGGCATTGTCAACTTCTCAGATTCGGAATGTTTTTGGTGAAGTCAAGAAGATGCAGATGGGGAGATTTGATCGAAGAAAGTTCAAGCTCCTTGAGCCTCGATTGGCATATGTCGCAGGAAAGAATAGGGGAAAAACAATTGACCTTAAGGAGGTGTTAGTTGAATGCATTACCAGAACCAACGACCAACATGATTTTGGGGTATTTGCCGACTTTTTTGAGGCTATACTCGCATATCACAGGGAAGCGGAATCGAAGAAGTCAAAGATCAAGGAGGAATGAAAATGGCAGGGAATTCAGCAGTTCAAGTTGATAAGGTTAGGCTGCTTGGAAAGGTCCTGATCGAAGGTACGATCGAAGCGATGACCGGTCTTCACATCGGCGGAGCAGCCACCGGCTTGGAAATCGGTGGCATCGACAGCGTAGTAGTTCGAAATCCGATGAACAACCAGCCCTACATCCCCGGTTCATCGCTTAAGGGAAAGATGAGATCGCTATTAGAGAAGGCATATGGTCTAAACCAGAATAAGGAGATTAGAAAAGAGGAGCCGAAGGTAAGGCATCACGAGTGCGAAAATCTTGAGGAATATAAAAAATGCCCAGTCTGCCCAATTTTTGGTGTTGCTAGCGAACAGGGCTTCGGTATGCCCACTCGTCTCATGGTCAGAGATTCCTTTTTGTTGCCAGATAAATTAGATGTTGAGAATCTCACCTACAAAGATGGGAAAACTGAGCTTCCCTACACCGAATCCAAATGGGAAGCAGTGATTGACCGTATTACATCTGCTGCAGTTCCAAGACAGATCGAAAGGGTACCAGCAGGCGCACAGTTCAAATTTGAGATGGTATACGATTTGTACAACAATGATGAGGATGTTGCTCGGTTAGGAAAAGTGCTTGAGTCATTACTGTACCTTCAGAACGACTATCTTGGTGGAATGGGCACAAGGGGGTCTGGCCAAGTGAAGTTCTATGGAATCACCCTAACATTCAGACCACACGAATTTTATAGTGATCTTAAGTCTGAGGAACCATTGGGAACTTACGAGTCGGTACAGAAAGCAAGAGAGCAGTTAAGGGTCATCCTCGAGAAGATTAAATCGCGATTAAAAACTGAGACAGAATGAGGAAGGGTCAAAGGAAGATGAGCCAGTTTCAAGTGGTTAAACTCAGACCCACTTCGCCTTTCCATCTCGGCGAAAAAGGGATTGGCTTAGAGGAAACCGCTCAGATCATCCACTCCGATACCCTCTGGAGTGCTATCTGTAATGCTTGGGTGAGATTCTACGATGAAGGGCAGCTGAAGACTGAGCTTATAGAGCGGTTTAAAGAAGATGCGAGCGATCCACCGTTTCTTCTCTCTTCTGCCTTTCCTTATGCCTACGATGTGAAATTCTTCCCACGACCGATGGTTCGTCTAAGAAATGAAGGCATTGATCCAAAGAGGCTTAAGCAAGTGAAATTCATATCACAAGCGATCTTCGAGAAAGTGATCAAAGGGGAGAAGGTAGATTCTCTGGAGAAAAATCTCCTTCAGCATGGCATGTTTTGGGTGACAGAAGAGGAGAAAAACAACTTACTGAATGCTTTTAAGGTTAAAGAGACTGAGGACATTTACATTTGGAAAGAACAAGAGGTGCCCCATGTGACGCTTGATCGAAAAACAAATGCCTCGGAGATATTCTATTTCAGCCGTATTGTCTTTTCCGAGGACTGTGGGTACTTTTTTCTGGTAAAGTATCTTGACCCTCAGCTCAAGCCAAAATTTGAAACAGCACTGAGATTCCTTGGGGATCTAGGGATCGGAGGTGATAGAACTACTGGGCACGGGCAGTTCAAACCCATATTCGGAGAAGATCATATATTTCCAGAACCGTCAGAAACAGACCACTTTTTGACGCTTGCACTTTTCTTTCCGAAAGAAAGTGAGATAAAAAATGGCCTCCTTGGAGAAGAAGCAGCTTATGAATTTATCAAGCGTGGTGGATGGATACATTCGCCCCAGGCAATGAATCTGAGGCGAAAGACTGTAAGGATGTTTGCTGAAGGATCTGTCTTTTGCGGAGTGCCGACTGCTAACTACGGTCGGGTAGCGGACGTAACTCCAGATCGGAAAAAACTCCCAAAGAAGTTGAGGAATATTCATAATGTTTACCGTTACGCACTTGCGTTTACAGTGGGGGTGATGGTGAGATGAAGGAGATAAAGCAAGGCATTGAATATAAAATGACTATTCTCACTCCTGTGCATGTAGGAACAGGAGCAGAACTGAACGCATCCCTGGAATGCGTTCTTAAAAAAGAGAATCTATGGATAATTGACTATGACAGGCTTCTTTCCGATCCGAAGGTAGACCCTCAGGACATAGCTAAAAGAATGGAGGATCGAGGCTTCAAGATTCATAGATACCTTCAAGAGAAAGCTCTCTCAGCAAAAGCACTAGCAAAGTACGAGCTTCCCAATAAATTGATTTCAGGCGATGGATTTCCAAATAGAATTATTGAGCAGATAAGAGGTTCTCTTTTTCGACCTTACATTCCTGGCAGCACTATAAAAGGGGCAATTAGAACAGCTCTGTTTTGGTATTTTTTAAAAAACGACACCCGAAAGCTTAGGTTAGCCAAGGAGCTTTTGAAGAATCTGAGGGATGTTGACGAACGCTATTTGGATGATGAGATAGAAAAGGTGTTGTTTGGTAAAGATCCTAATTATGATCTGATGCGAGCAGTGTATGTGACTGATAGCACGCCGTTTTCCACAAAAGATGCAGGTCTCAGGGTAGTCTGGGTCTATGCACCCTCTCAAACAGGGTTTGTGAAAAAGATCAAAACTTTGAGAAGTGGAAGAACCTTTCCTCTTAAAAACTACGCTGAGGTTATTGAACCGGAGCAAATGTGCACAACGACCGTTAAAATTGATGAATACCTCTTCAGTGACATCTGTGAAAGAGAGTTGCATTTTCGAAATCGTTATGAGAAGATTAAAATCATTCCTCAGGTTTGCAACCAGTTCGCTCAGAAGCTTGTTGACCTCGAGATGAAATACTATGCAGGATTCGATGAGTTAACCAAAGAATATGATGAGAAAGTAGCTGCTCCTGTGAGACGTGGTGAATTTGTGCTTCAGTTAGCGTGGGGGACTGGTATAGCGACAAAGACTGTTTTAGAGCTCATCGGTGATCCTAATCTTGTCGAAAATGTGAGACAAAAGTTCCGCCGTCGTGGTGCACCGCTTTTTGATATGGTACATACAAGTTGTGGAGGCAGAGTCAGCTTCGACCGACGGAGGCAAACCTTAGTCTGCAACAGTTGCGATACTACTGAGCTCATCTTAGGCAAAAACGTCTTTTTCCCCAAGACACGAAAAATCGCCTTTGAGAACGGTAAGCCAGCCTATCCGATGGGATGGATAAAATTGGAGGAGGCTTAGTAGACATGAAAATTCTTCTTTCTTGTGTTGGTAATCGTGATCCCCTTGCGTCAGACGGCACCGAGGGAGCATTTGTTACTGCCTTTCGCTATTTGCGGCCAGACAGGGTTTATCTCTTTCCGACAAAAAAAGGTAAACCAGATACTATTGATACTATCCGATTGGCTGAGCAAAATTTAGGAGTGTAATCAGCTATGTCCGTAATTTTTTTGACTACCATAGGTGGGCGTGATCTCCTCTTGGATGGAAAGGAGATCAAACCAGCAAGAATAAAGGGGCAGCAAATCCTCACTGACTTCGACAATTTAGCTATAAAACTTACCACCCCAATTCTTGAGGTTGCCATTGACTTCATACTTCGTCACTCCTCAACTATTGACAGGATCGTTCTAATTGCCACTGACCAGCCTGAGACTGAACTACCGAGGTATAGGGACAATGACACTATCGCATTCGCCGAGATCATCAGAAGGTTGTTGATTAAGAGAAAAGGGATAAAGGATTTTCGGATTGTCTACATTAGACAGAATCCCAGCAATGTCGACGATATGTTTGACTTCTTTAAGGAAATATTAAGCCGAAACAAAGCGTTTAAGATTGATGCCTTGGAAAGATGTTATTCACTGACCACAGGAGGTGTTCCGGGAGCCAATACAGCCTTGCTGATGCAATCTATCGAACATTATAGGGAGAAGTCCTTCCCCCTCTATGTTTCTGAGAAAACAGGCCATATTGTCCCTCTCCGCATAGGCAATCAGATGTTGAGGAGTTTTCGTGATGAGACCATCTCTAAAAGTTTAGCTCGTTACGATTATTCGGCCATAGTTACCCTATTGTCCGGCCAAGGAGATAGTGGAGAAAGGTTCTGTTATGATTTAGCTGATTATGCCAAACATCGTCTATATTTTGATACCGATAGGGCGCTTAGCATCATCGAGGAGACCCTGGGCAGGGCCTCTGGCCAAGACCGCCAGCTCTGTGAATCCCTCCTGAAGGATCTTGATCCTCTGAGGAATGGAGAGAGACTGGCTTTAGTAAGGGAGCTTTTCTATAATCTCAGGGTGAAGCTCATTAGAGAGGAATATGTAGACTTTTTAGGGAGGGTCTTCCGGTTTCAAGAAGATGTCTTGCGTTACATTGTGGAGAAAGAATACAAGGTGACAACAAACTTGGGCAAGAAGGAGCATAGATATGTCGAATTCGTCACTGAAATCGATAGAAACGACTCTTTGAAAAACTACCTTGTAGGAACAAGATACCAGGGCAAACCCCTCAACCATGAGGAGCCCACCATCCCTTGTCTCACCTCGATGATCAGATTTCTAACAGACATCAATGATGATGGGAGGGGGAATCGGATGGTTGACGATGAAAGCCAAATTGAGAAGTATCGGAAGATTTTGGAAATCTTTGAAAAGGTTAGGAACCTTTCTCAACTTCGCAACAAGAGCATCATCGCTCATGGGTATAGTGGAGTTTCAAAGGAAATTATGAAGAAAGAGTATGGTGGAGGGGATATCATTGCAGATCTCAGGGAAGTTGCTATGTTAATAGGAATAGATGATGACGATTCGCCTTTTGACCTTGTAAATAGGCGAATTAAGGAGATGTTGCATTTAGAGAGTTGAGGATCGTAATTCATAGGAGTAGCAATCTGCGTCTCAGTCGTCTCATAATTATCTCGAAATAAAGGGCTGATCGTTGTCCACCCTCTATCTCACCGAGCAGGGGTCGAAGCTTAAGAAGGTAGGTCGTCGCCTCATAGTAGAGAAGGAAGGGGAAGAGCTACTGGATGTTCCCATCTTCAAGATTGACTCGGTTTTGATCTTTGGCAATGTTCAGATTTCTACTCAGGCACTAAGGCTTTTCCTGGAAAACGGTGTAGAAACGGCTTTTCTCAATCTCTCTGGACAACTGAAAGGGAAGCTCTCCCCATTAAAGGCGAAGAATGTCTATCTACGAATGGGTCAATACAGGCTGGTTCAGGACGAGGAATTCAAGGTAGGATTGGCCCGCAAAATAGTTGCAACTAAAATAGGCAACTGTATTACCATCTTGAGGAAACACAAATACAATCACCCTCATCCTCAATTTGACATATCTATTGAGAAGCTTAAGAAATACCTCACCATCCTGAGCAGAAAGACTAAGGCCAACACCATCCTGGGAGTGGAAGGATGTTCAGCAGTGGAGTATTTTAAGGCCTTATCTATAGCTTTTCGAAAGGGACTTCAATTTAGTGGCCGCAATAGGAGACCTCCCCGTGACCCGGTAAATGCGCTTCTTAGCTATGGCTATGTCCTGGTGGGTAATAGGATCTTTTCACTTCTGGAGGCCGTGGGATTTGACCCTTACATAGGCTTCCTCCACCAGATAGACTACGGCAGACCATCATTGGCTCTGGATATACTGGAGGAGTTCAGAGGCCCCATCGTAGATAGGCTGGTAATCAATCTGGCAAATAAGAGGATTTTGGGAAATTGCGATTTTGAGCGGAGGGAAGATGGCGGAGTATATCTCAAAAGAGATGGGCAAAAGATTTTCTTTCGGGAATTTGAGAAATGGATGGAGAATAAATTGAAGGTAGGTAAAGAGAAACTATCCTTTAATGAGGCAATAAAGAAGCAAATCCAAAAATTGTCCAATACAATCAAAACAGGATCCGCCTATGAGCCGTTCAGCTTAAGCAGATCTGTTCTTTGACAAATTAATACCGATGTTTGTCGTCGTCTCTTATGATATTGTGGATAACAGGACAAGGGATAGGGTTTCTAAGACACTTTCAGACTACGGGACCAGAGTCCAGAGGAGTGTATTCGAATGCATTGTGAACGAGGAAAAACTGGAAGAGATGATTGTCAGGGTATTGAAATTTTTAGACCATCAGCAGGATACTCTCCGGGTCTACAACATATGTGGGAACTGTTTAAAAAAGATTCGGGTTTTTGGAAAGGGGGATTTAACTCAAGATGAATATGTCTACATA
>Ga0315548_1004107_pt1 | contig 10609 bp, 7 predicted proteins | sample SalMarSW160110MG_2_FD_202540 | JGI IMG/M metagenome (GOLD analysis project Ga0315548, IMG submission 202540) | Salt marsh sediment microbial communities from the Plum Island Ecosystem LTER, Massachusetts, United States - Salt Marsh Sediment SW1601-110 ... | reverse complement strand
GTCTACAGACAGCCGCTTCCTAAGTTGCAGCCATTCCTACCGTGGGGCGTCAGCGTCGGTGGATCGGTGGAAGCCGAAGTGGATGTCTCCGGAACACTGCAGCAGCCTTACTGGCAGGGGAACTTTGTGGTGGAAGACGGTTTGTACGAGGATGTTGTCCATGGCGTTCGGTACGAAAAGATCTACCTGAAAGGCTCTTGGCGAGGCGATACTCTGCTCGTTGAGCAGATGAAAACCACGGCTGTCGGCAAGGCCGAAGGCCATGGCGGGGCGGTGATGGCTTTCCCTCTGCCGAAGAGCTTGGATCTTCGCGCAACTTTCAAGCGATTTCAAATTGTGAAGCGTGCGGATCTCCGAGCGAAGATAACGGGCGATGTGGAGGTCGAGGGACCGCTTCTGGGACTTCGTGCCAACGGAAATCTCACAATAGACGAATTGCGCTATCGCATTACATCGGCGACCACGAAATATGTCGAGCCAATTGACTTGGAGAGCGAGCTGGCCAAGTTGCGCGGCGATACGGTCATAGGTTTTCGACTGCCGGGCACTTTGATCTATGAGAAAATGGACCACGCCCTGCGTGTGACCCTTCCTCGCAACTGCTGGGTGCATGGAGGTGGTATATCCGTTGAATTGGCAGGCGATGTGTGGCTCTATAAGCTGCCGGATGAACCGGAGCAAGTCTATGGTCAAATCCGTGTCGTCCGTGGGAGCGTGACTCTCTACGCACGCAAACTCACGATCCAGGAGGGCACCGTAACTTTCGACGGAGATCTTCAAGATCCGAACCTTGACATCACCGCGATCGAGACGAATCTGAAGCGGAGCCGAAATGTGGAGATTGTGCTTCGCCTTCGCGGCACAAAGAACCACCCGGAAATCGAGCTCTCCGGTCAGGATGCCGACGGCGAGCTCACTTCGGAGGACATTGTCTCTTATCTGACATTGGGTCGGCGCGCGACCGGCGGGGCAACGCTCTCATCCGGTGCAAGAGTGTCTGAAGAGCCAGCCTTGGGCATGGCAGCATCGGGAATCTCCTCAGGGCTCAGCCGCGTTGTCAGCCAGGCGTTGCGTCTGGAGGTTTTTGAATATCGCCCGGGACAGGGAGAGGCCGGCGGGCTTACACGGGGGGAACTCGAGGTCGGCGCGTATGTCACAGACAACCTGTTCGTCAGCATCGTTCAGTCCATGGAGAAGGAGCAGACGGGCCAAGAGGTGATTCTCGAGTATCAGGTTCTTCCCTGGCTTCGCTTGCGGGGAACGCGCCAAACGGAGGGCGAGTCGGGATTCGACCTGTTCTTCCAATGGGAGTGGCGATAGGATGCGGGCACTTTTTGTTGCGGTTGTTATCATTTTCTGGGATGTGTGTACACTCGGAGCCGTGCAGGCAACCCGCGTTCAAATTGAGGGTCGACGCTGGACTCAACCTTGGGTCATCGAGCGAGAACTGGCCATCTCAGCCGGCGACACCATTCAGCCTGAGGCACTGGAAAAAACCCGCAAGAACCTGTTGAATCTCGGACTTTTCACTCGAGTCGAGGTAACGGCGGATTCGGCAGGCGTCGTTACAGTCAATCTGACTGAAGCCTGGCATATCTGGCCACTCGTTGACCTGAGCATGGACAACACTCAGATTAGCGAGCTGTTCGAGAGTCCTCGGCGATTCTTCGAGGGATCGAGCATTGACCTCGGCGTTGTGGAGATGAACCTTGCCGGTACTGGGGGGAGCCTGTTTGGTTTCGTGCGGATGGGAGCGAGTACGGGTGGCGCTATTACCTATAAAACGCGCTGGTTGTCTCGCGGGCTTCCTCTTGCAGTGCGCGCTCATTATCGCAACTTGCTCATGGCCGATCGCCATGCCGCGATCCAAGGCATTGACCAGAAACTCCACAATATCCGAGTAGAAACGCAAGTCGGTACGCGTGAAGGCGCTCGCGGCCGTATTCTTCTCTGGCTTCGATATGATCAGGTCAAGCAGGAACCGCTTTCCGTCGGCGCGACAGCTCCGCGTGACAAAGTCGGTTTCGTGGGCATCGTTCTGGTCATCGACCGGCGAGACCTGGAGTGGTATCCGTCGAATGGCAGCTTCGTGTGGTTCCAAGCCGACTATACAGGTGGAGATCGGCATTACTACCGTTCTCAAGCGGATGTACGCGGATTCTGGCCATTAGACGACGGGAGCCGACCCATCGTGCTGGCCATGCGTTTGCGAGGAGGGACCGCGTCATCGGGAATGCCGCCCTGGGGTCGCTGGTATTTCGGTTTTGATACGGGGTTCCGCGGCTATCGCACAAGCGAAAGCGAGGTGGACGGCTACTTGTCAGGGACGGTTGAAATCCGCTTCCCTTTGACGGAAGTTGTCTACATGGATTTGCCGATCGGAGGTGTGTTTCGAGACCTGCCGTTCGGTCTGAACGGTGTTCTCTTCGCTGAGAGGACAGAGCTTCGGTTGGGGCGTCGTCGGTGGGAGCTGCTGGCGGGGGGTGTCGGCCTGGCTTGTCGCGTGCCCTATTTCGAAATCGCAGAGTTGGATCTTACCTTTCCCGTCGAGGGTGATTACGAAATTGGAGCCTCGCTGGGTATGACTTTCTGATGACGCGCAAGCCGTTTTATTCGTGGTGCAGAGCTTCGATGGGATTTAAACGAGCGGCCTTTACTGCGGGCCAAATCCCGAAAATCAGCCCGACCGCTGAACAGAAGACGACCGCGAGCGTGATCGACCAGACAGGAATCGGTGTTGGGAAGTGCAGAAAATAGTTGATGACGATCGCGAGGAGAAAACCGACGAGAATTCCAATGCCGCCGCCCACTTCTGAAAGCATGATGGCTTCAATGATGAACTGGCGCAGAATGCTGCTGCGCTTGCCTCCCAGCGCCATGCGCACGCCGATCTCACGGGTGCGTTCCGTAACGGATATGAGCATGATGTTCATGATGCCGATACCCGCCACCAATAGGCTGATGGTACAGATTCCGAATCCTGCGACCGTCACCCATTGAGAGAAGCTTCGAAAAGACTGCTGGAGCGTTTCGGGAGTCCAGATGGCGAAGTTGTTCGGCTCTCCGGGCTTGAGGCGGCGCTCAACGCGCATGACCTCCGTGACTTCGTCCATCGCTTGGTCAAAGACCTCCGATGACCAGGCCTGCACCGTCAGGTACACCGATTGCTCTCCATAGAGCCGGAAGAAGACCGGCAGTGGGATGCAGCAGTAGCTGTCCAAGGATTCCCCCAAAGCCTCACCACGCTTCTCGAAAGTGCCAATGACCTCAAAGCGATCCGGCCCGATGCGGATGTATTCTCCGATGGGATCAATGGTGCCAAAGAGACTCTCGACGACATCATCGCCGATCACAATCAAGTGTCGAGTCGAAGTCATATCTTGTTGGGTCAGAAAACGGCCGCGGTCGACATAGAGCCCGTTGTTCAGAGCGAACTCCGGCGTTCCTCCCGCCAGCCCGACCGTTGGGGGACTCTTCAGACCTCCCCGGCGAGCTGTCATACTCCCCTTCCACACTTCTACCCCCACCGCTCGCACTGACGGACACCTTTCGCGGATTGCTTCGGCCAGCTCGGGTTTCATCTCAGGCCGTCGCTCGCGCCTGCGCGGACCAAACTGAAAACCGACATTGTCGTAGCGCTGCACCTGGAAGACATTGGCCGACAGCGCATCTTTCATCTGGTCGTCGATAATCTTGCGCACACCTGCGATCACCGTCATGGAGGCGATGATGGTCGCGACGCCGACGACCACGCCCAGCAGCGTCAGAGCGGCCCGCATTTTGTGCGCCCACACGGCTTCCAGGGCCATTCGCAGAGCTTCGTAACTCGCCGTAAACATGGCTATCTACTTCTCATCGTTCGTGGCTGGTCTCAAAAGTGTTTTCTCTTTCCACCAGGGGAAAAGCTCGCCCAGAAGAAGGAAGGTTACCGCCGTCAGGGGCACGGCGACAACGACGCCAATGACGCCGAACAAGGATCCCATCACGAGAATGCCAAGAATCACCGCCAACGGAGAGAGCCGCAGGTGGCGTTGCATGATCAGCGGTGTGATGAGGTTTCCTTCCAGAGTCTGGCTGGCGGCCCAAATTACGACAACCCAGATAATCTTTGAGGGCTCGGCGAAGATTGACCATGTTAAGGGTCCCAGCGCTGTCAGAATCGGTCCGAGGTATGGAATGACAGTGAACAGGGCCGCGAGTGTGCCGAACACAAGAAAGTAGTCAATCCCTGCGATCCAGAACGCCACCGTCGTGAACGCGCCCAGAAAGATCATTGCCGAGAGTTGACCCACCATCCAGCCTTGAAGCAGGCGAATGCCTCGCGAGGCGAGTTCGCGCATCTCTTCGGGTGCGCGATTGCGAAGCGCTCGGCAGAAGGCATCCAAGACGCGGCGACGCTCGATTGTAAGGAAGATTCCGAGAACGAGCACCGTGATGGCATCGGTGATGAGAGCGACTCCGCCTGAAAGAACCTTAATCGCCCTCGCCGCGGCGTTCCCGGCGTACTTCGCGGCTTCCTGCGCCAGCCTTTCCGGTTGAATCTGCGGTACCCAATCGCCCAATCTCGTCAGCCAGATCGTTAGGTGCAAACGCACTTTCTCAAAGAACCCGGGGAGTTTGTCGACCAGAGTGGCGATCTGGTTCGCGAACGGACTTACCAGTACATAACCCAAAAGACCGAAGACAATCACCAGTGCGACGACCACAACAAGCGGCGCCAACCATCGTGGAAATCTCAGTTTCTGTTCCAGGGGCCTTGATAGATAGGTCAGGAAGATGGCCACCAAGAGGGCAAGGAATGTCAGAAAGAGAATATGCCGGAGATAATAAACCGCGGCCGCTGTGGCAAGTGCGGCGATCACCACCAGTGTTCGGAAATACAAGGATCGCAAATCGGGTGACGGAGCGAGCAAGCAACGACCTTTCGGTTTCGCGAGACTTCTTATTCGTAGCGCAAGGCCTCGATCGGGTGCAGCCGTGCGGCCTTCATTGCCGGGTAAATTCCAAAGAAGATTCCGACGACCGCAGCGAAGACGATACCGAATCCAACCACCCAGGGCGGCATCGTGGTGGGCAGGAAATTATTGATCCCCTTTGCACCAAGATACGCGAAGAAGACCCCAATCGCTCCTCCCACTGAGCAAAGGACCGCCGATTCCACCACGAACTGCCAGCCAATCATCCAGCGTTTGGCGCCGAGCGCTTTGCGAAGGCCGACTTCCTGCGTTCGCTCGGTCACAGAGACGAGCATGATGTTCATGATACCGATGCCGCCGACAATCAGGGAAATCGCCGCGATCAGGAAGCCACCGATGTAAATCCCGCTCATAATCCCAAGGTAGGCTCTCATCAGAGACGATTGCTGATTGATGCCGAAGTTGTCCGGTTCAAGCGGTCCCAGATGGCGTGCTCTACGCAGGATACCTCGAAGTTCATATTCGAGGTCTTCGATCTCATGCGGGTTGTTTGCCTTGACGATAATGGACATGTAGTGGTGGCGCCCAAGCACTTTGTTGAAAGTCCCAATCGGCACGATGACATAGTTGTCCATGGATGTACCGAAGAGCTTTCCGATTCGCTCTTGAACGCCCACAACCCGGAACGGAACCTGACCTATCTTGATGCGCCGGCCGATGGGACTCTGATCCGGGAAGAGCTTCGAGGCGACTTCATGGCCAAGCACGCAGACATGACGATTGCGCCGGACATCGGCTTCGGTGAAGAATCGTCCGATCTCGGGACGGGTCGGATTGGTCTGAATGTAATTCTCGTTTGTGCCCGCAACTTCCACTCTTGATAATTTCAGGTCGCGGTAGCCGACTGTGCGCCGAGTCTCTGCCCATGGGGAGACAGCGGCCGCCAGTTGGCTTTCTTTCTCCACTCGGTGTACTTCGTCGATCGTGATGTCCGGGCGCTTCAGCATTTCCCGCCAATTTCTGCCGAACCACTCGAACTTACTCACATAGATGGTGTTGCTGCCCAGAAAAGCGAACTGCCCTGATACGGACTTGTTCAGGCCGAGGATGATGCAGGTGATCAGAATGACGGTTGTCACCCCGATGACGATGCCGAGCGTGGTGAGGATTGCGCGCACCTTGTTCGCGCGCAGTGCGGTATAGGCGATGCGCAATCCTTCAAAGACTTCGACAAAGAATCGGATCATACACGCTACCCAAAGGGTTCCTATGTTGCACAGCCGTGAAGCAGTGGCTCGATTCTACGATACGAGGTCGTCACTCTCGATCAGACCATCCCGGAGCCGTATGATGCGCTTGGCTTTCCGGGCAATGTATTCCTCGTGGGTGACGAGGATAATCGTGTTGCCCTGCCGGTGGATCTCGTCAAAGAGGCCCATAATCTCCTCGCCGGTAGCGCTGTCGAGATTGCCCGTGGGCTCGTCGGCGAGGATCAACGAGGGGTCGTTCACGAGTGCGCGGGCAACGGCAACACGCTGGCGCTCTCCGCCGGACAATTCGTTGGGTCGGTGGTGACCACGGTCGGCCAGACCAACGGATGCCAGCGCTTCCCGCGCTTTCTGCCGCCGGGCTCCCACGGCTTTGCCTGCGTAAACGAGCGGCAGCTCGACATTGTGCAGGCTGTTGGCTCGTGGGAGAAGGTTGAATGTCTGAAAGACGAAGCCAATGCGCCGGTTGCGGATCCCGGCCAGCTGACCGTCTGATAGTCGAGAGACATCCTCTCCGGCCAAGAAATAGGTCCCCGAGGTCGAGGTGTCCAGGCAGCCGATGAGATTCATCAAGGTCGATTTTCCCGAGCCGGAAGGGCCCATGATGGCGACATATTCATTCGGCTCGACGATCATCGTGATTCCGCGCAGAGCCGGCACATCAATCGTGCCCACCTTGTAGATTTTTTCGATGTCCCGCAATTCAATCAGGTGACTGTTCTGCATCTCTATTGTCCGGGCTCTTTCTTCTCTGTTTCCTTGCGAGTAATCTTGGTGCCATGACGCAAGTCCTTGGCAAGGGCTTTGTAAGGGCCGGTAACGACCTCCTCGCCGCCTTCGAGGCCTGAGAGAATCTCGATGTGGGTGTCGGAGGATATGCCGGTCGTAACGGGAACCCAGATGGCCGAGTCGTTGCGCATGACATAGACACCCTCGACCAGGTCCTCTTTGCGGATTACCTCTGCAGTATCGGCACTCGTGCCACTACGGATCTCCTCGGCCCGCTGCCGAGACGATTTCCGTTCCGGTTCTTCCCTCAGGACAACGGGCTTGCCTTCTTTGCGGTCACGCACCGCGACAGACTGGATTGGCACGGCCAATACGCTATCCCGCCGGTCGATTTGGATGTCCACCGTTGCAGACATGCCGGGTCGAAGCGCCGAAATGGTGTCCAGAAGCATCACATCGACATCGAAGTTCGTGGCTTCCTCCTGTGTTCCGAGGGCGCTGATTTCAGCGGATTGAGCGATTTCGGCGACGATGCCGGTAAAAGCCGTATCGGGAAAGGCGTCGATCTCGCATCGAGCCGTGTCCCCCAGTTCAACGCCAACAATGTCGTTCTCATCTACTTCTGCTTTGATCTGCATCCGCGAGAGATCCGCGATAATGAGGATGACATCCTCTTGGAATATCGAGCCGAGGGTCATTTCCTCTTCTTCTTTGTTCAATCGGCTGACGATCCCGCTCATGGGGGCAGAAAGCACGGTCTTCGACAGATCATCTCGGGCTTGTTTTTCAACGGCAGTGGCTTGGTCGATTTGAGCCGCCGTGAGTTCGGCCTGAGCACGCGCGGCGTCAAGTTCAGCCTCAGAGACCATGCCGCGCTTCACAAGCTCGTCGATGCGTTTGAAGTCGGCCTCGGCTTTGTCAAGCTGGGCGCGTGCCGCCCGCAAGCCGGATTGAGCGTTCTCCAGCGCCGCTGCATAACGCTTCTGGTCCAGTTCCACGAGAAACTGGCCAGCCCTGACTCTGTCGCCTTCCCGCACGGCCAGCCTTGTAATCCGAGCCTGTATCTGCGACGATACCTTGACCTGCACGACCGGTTCCACCTTACCAGAGGCGGAAACGGTGGCGAGAAGGGATCGGCGAGCCACTTCTTCGATGGTCACTGGCAGCTTCTTCTCACCGCGGCTCCGGCTGGAAATCACTCCCACCACAACTACGATGATAATAATAAGAGCGGGGATCCAATAGCGTTTCTTGATTTTCATTGGCTTTCCAGTTGTATGTTTCCTGTGCGTACTTCTCGAGACGGCTTTTAAGAGTAGGAGTGCTTCAGGACTCTAAAAGTTGCATCGTTTACCTGAAGAAAAACATGGGATACGAGATCCTAAATCACAAAATCAGTGTTTCTGAGAGTTGTCCGCCTGCCGAGGCGGCTGTTCGGGGCCTCGCGCGGCAAAAGCCTCAAGAATTCCTCTGCACCGGTGTTCCCATGTGTATTCAGCGGCAACTTTCCGCCGGGCCGCCCGTGCCAAGTCTCCGCGATGTGCCTCTTCGACTCCCCGTTTGAGCGCGGCGATCATTTCGCTGAGATTATCCGGCTCAAAGAGGATAGCTTCGCAGCCGTCTTGAAGCACTTCCAGCACCGTGGGAAAAGCGGGGCCGACAATCGTGCGCTCAGCTGCCATGTATTCGAACATCTTCATCGGGGAACAAGTGGCGATCGTGGGCACCTTCCAGGTCCAGAGCATGAGAAGCACGTCCGCTGCAAAGAGATAAATGGGCACTCTGGGATGGGGAATGAATCCATAGAAATCAACATTCGTGACCCGCGCATGCTGCGCCGCCTCGCGGCATCGTGTGACATCTTCATCTCGCCCGCCGATGACCCAGAACCGATAGTCCGGCAGGGCTTTCGCGGCGCCCAGTAGTAGCTCGAGGCCCCGATCCTCACGGAGAGATCCTGCGTAGAGGATGACCGGACGGCTTTCCCGAAGGCCCAACTTCGCACGGGCCTCGTCGATGGTCAGCGCAGGCTCGAACAGCGAGAGATCCACGCCGTCATGCGCGACATGGACTTTCTCCTCCGGTACGCCGAATTTCTGCCAGACCTTCGCAAGGGCACGGGATATGGGGACAAAAAGGCGCAAGCCCGGCAGCCGTGACGCCTGCACGATCCGGCGACGAAGGACCCGGTCGACGACCGAGAATTCGTTGTGAAGCCTGACGCTGTGCGCTTCAAAGATGACCGGGTGGCTTGTGCGCGCCAAAGGCAGTACTTCCCAGTTTCCGCGGCAGCAGATGACGCGGGGCTGTGCCTGTTTCATTGCCCGGACGGCCCCGGTCAGCCCTCCAAGCATCTGCAGGCGGCCCAGCACAGTGCGACTGCGGAAGAAGTGTATGGGAAAGGGAAGATCGTCACCATAAAGGTCTTGGATTCTCGCAAGACGCTTGGGCGACGAAATGTCTTGGCCGCCGGGGCCATACAGCTCGACCCGATGCCCCAATCGGCTGAACGCACGGCACATCTGGATCATCTGCACATTGGATGCTGCTTGCCATGTGAGGTCCTGCAGCGTGACATAACCGATGTACATAGGCCTTTCGCGGTCATCGGCACGAGGTGAATGGCCGGCCCGCAGCGTCAAGAGCTACCCGTTGGCGAATGCTGTGTCTATGCGGGAATCAGGCCGCTGAATGCACCTTTTTGCACTTCTTAATATACGAAACTTCGGGGGGAATGCCAAGGTTCACAGTCTCAGCTCGAGTTGGGCGAAACGCTGGGCGGCGAGGTTGACTGTCTTCGGAGAAACTTGGCGGCCATCGGCGTCCTTGAGCAGGACGACGGTCGGACGGTGACAATCGCTCATATTCGGATACTTGACAATCGCTTCCCAGCCTCGAATCTGAGGCAGGGAGCAATCCAGAATGCGCACGACGCAGCCCGTAGGGAAAACGGGGATGACAGCCGTGAGAGCCTGGACCACATAGCCTTTGAAGGCCGTGCCCGCCTCGTTGACCACCGCTCTCACCGCCTCTTCGGGAGTCTTGGGTATGCCGTCGTATCGACCTGAAATGTAGTTGTCGTAGGCATCGGCAACTGCGATAATCTCGCCCAATGGATAGGTCATTTCTACTGGGTTGACCACACCATCGCGGAGTTCCGCGTACCGTCCCTGTATGCCGAGGGGATAGCCGAGTCCATCTTCTCGCTCGTGGTGGTAAAGGACTGCGGTCTGAGCCATAAAGAACCTGTTAGCGCTTCGGCGGATAAGCAGATGGCTGTAGACCGGATGCTCCCGCATCTGCAGAGTCTCTTCCTCTGTATAGGTTACCGGCAGACGACCAGCGATGAGGGGAAGGACTTGCTTTCCAATGTCATGCAGATAGGATGCTATCGCCAGCTCGAGCAGATCGCGGTGACGAAGGTGAAGATGCCGACCGATAAGGACGGAGATGAGCGCGGTATCAACCGAGTGCTGACGACTGTATGACCTGTGAGATCTTATGGGGAAAGTGTTCAGGATCGAGGCATCCGACTCGTCAATCTCACTCAAGATGGCTGAGATCACTCTGTAGACGCTTTCCATGTCCACCAGGTTGTGGAACTCGGGTTTCTGATTGATGATGGTGCGCAATTCGTCGGGTTTCGCTTGCCGAGAATCGGTGACGCTGCGGATTCTCTCCTCGGTCGTGTAGCAC
>Ga0315548_1004106_pt1 | contig 10611 bp, 5 predicted proteins | sample SalMarSW160110MG_2_FD_202540 | JGI IMG/M metagenome (GOLD analysis project Ga0315548, IMG submission 202540) | Salt marsh sediment microbial communities from the Plum Island Ecosystem LTER, Massachusetts, United States - Salt Marsh Sediment SW1601-110 ... | reverse complement strand
CACATCTACAGAATACGCCAGATAGCACGTCTTTTCAATCACCAATATTCGCTATTGACATCGGCCGCCGGTCTCAGCTACGATAAGGGTCGGTCCGACGGCAATTGTCAGACGCTAAACAAGTACCGGCAGAAAAATGGAAGGTTCCTCGATCAGACAGCTATGCTGACGGGCAGCCCACCCCACAGTCTCCAATGTTTCTTCACGTTCTCTACGAGGAGGGATTATACCACTGGGGAGCGAGTCTCGCAACGGGCGCACAGGCGCGGGCGGACGGCCAGACTACATGGCATTCGTATAGCCTAGTTGTGCTTCAGGGACAGGGCAAAGCCAGTTTGGAGTTTAGCCTTTATAATGACTATGCGAAGTCTTCGGGCCTTGCAGCCAAGGCTCAGTCGCTACCCGGTCTAGTACGCTGAAAGACGATGACAAGTGGGTGATCGTAGACCACAAAGCTCTCGTCGAGCCGTAACAGCGTCAGCACAATAGGCGCATTGGGCCGGCACCTTTCAGGCAGCGAGAAGCCGAGGCCGGTCGTTGGATCATCGACCACAGCCAGCGGCCCCAGACGTGAGTCACGCCGGAAACAGGCCACCACCTCAAAGCCCAGCTCGCCTGCAAAGAGTTCTCTGTAATAACGAGTCGTGAGTGGATACCGTTCTGGCCACCGTGCGAGCGCCGCGTACCCGCGCCGGCTGGCGATGACCAGGTAGTCGGTCTCCCTCAGCGCCGCCTCCATCGCCGCCCACTTCTCCGGTGTGTCTTCGTCAAAGACGGGGAGTTCCACCACGACGTAGTCGCTCGCCTCATCCAGCGGCAGCGGATGATCCCACCGCTCGACGGCCACCACCGCGCCCGGCGGCACGCGCTCACGGAACCAAGCGGTGGCAGCCAGCCAGGGGTGCGGAAAGCGATAGAGGCTAAGAAAGGCAATGCAATGGAGAAAAGTGCAGATGAGAGTGATGCAGATGGGGATCGAGGAGAAGAGGAACGAGCGATTCGGCGACGAGAGCCAGGATCTCATGCACCGAAACATGGCGACGAGCACCCAGGCCGCGTAGACGGCGAGCACCGGCGTCAGGGGCAGCAGGTAGCGGGGAAACTTGGCGTAGAGCGCGCCGGTAAAGGCAAAAAAGGGCGCAACCCACATCAACACCACCCACGCGCCCGGAGACAGCGGCCTCCGCACCGCCCGCCACACCCAGTAAGCCAGGCCACCGAACCCGGCCACGCCCAGCGGCAACCCCATCCCCCACAGCGCCTGCTGCACGATGGGATACACATAGGGCCAAGCCACATGGAATTGACGCGTGTAGGGCACGTCCAGCGCTCCCCCCGCGATGGCCGCTTCCCGCGCCACGTTGCGCCAGAACGCGGGGAACGACAGAAGGGCGCAGGGGTTCGTGAGCGCAAAAGCCATCAGCGCCACCAGGGCCACCTGCAAGGCAAGCCACCGGCGTGTGCCTCGCCCACCCGGCACACCAGAGCAGGCTGCCCACAGTGGAATGAGCAGAAACACCGCGCTGATCTTGCTGCCCAGCGCCAGTCCAGTCCACGCGCCCGCCAGTTGCGCGTCCCGCGCCCGCCCGCCCTCGACCAGCCGGACGGCAAAGAGCAGCACACCCAGAACGAAGAAAGTCAACACCCCGTCGGCGGCGTAAAAGTGCGCCTGCTGCACGTGCAGAACCATCGGCGTGACGAGAGCCGCCGCCAACAGGCCGATCCCGCGACCCCAGACCTGCCGCCCCAGCGCAAAGGAGAGCGCCACTGTTCCGACGTCGAACAGCGCCGCCAGCGCCCGCCCCACCAAGAGAGGGTCCACCCCACCCCGCCCCATCGCCAGCGCCAGCAGGTACACCGGCAGGTGGCCGTAAGCCAGGTCCGGCGCGGCGGCGAAAACATCCAGAGAGCCCGATGCGCGCACGCTCTCTGCCACGCCCACCGCGTACCGCTCGTCCGGGTGAGCCCCGATGGCGCCATCCCAATCGAGGCCGTAGAGCCGTGAAGCAGCCGCCAGCGTGAGAAGGAGGGACAGCGTGAGCCAATCTCGGAGGCGCAGGCGTTTCACCATACAGCGATTCTAGCACCGAGGTGCACAGAGAGCAACCGCTCGTTGCGACTGGTACGTTGATGGCGCGGGTGGTACACCATCCCTACAGCCAAGGCGCGCGGTCGATAGTGCACTCACTCGCTACGAAGATACCACTTGACCACCCTCGCGAAACTTGCTCGCTTTCCCCGCCTAGTGTATACTCTGATCCGGCGAGTGTCCGCGCGCCACACGAAGGTCAGCCGTGATGCCCAAGAAGATCTTGATCGTAGACGACGAAGTCCACATTCGGATGCTGCTCCTACAGATACTGGAGGATTTCCAGAAAGCCGGTATCAGGCTACTGGTAGCGAGCGAAGGAAACGAAGCCTGGCGCAAGGTGCGGACTGAACGGCCCGATATGATCATCCTGGATATCATGATGCCAGGACTCTCCGGCTACGAGGTGTGCGAACGTATCAAGGCCGATCCCGACCTGGCCAATACCCATGTGCTCGTGCTCACCGCCAAAGGCCAGGCGGCTGATCGGGAGCAGAGCTTTGAATCGGGGGCCGACGAGTACGTCACCAAGCCCTTTGACGTCGTCGAGCTCATCAAGTACGTCGCCAAGATACTGGACGTCCCAGTACGAGCCGATCTAGGTTAGCGCATGAAATCACCATTTCCACCAGTTCGCCTCTACATCCTGCTGGCCCTGCTAGCGAGCATCGCCTTGTTCACGGCGCTCGTCTTGGTCGTCACCCCCTTGATCCTCAGTTTTGCGCCACAAGCGGCCCACCAGTCTCGCCAAAACTATCTCTGGGTCACCCCGCCGCTGGCCGTGGTCCTGGTCACGTGGGCCTACCTCTACCTGACTCCGATCGCCCGGCTGCGCCGCGACCTGAAGCAGGGCGACGAACCATCACCGGAAACGATCCGCAACGCCCGCCGCGCCGCCTTCAATGCACCGGTCTACCTGTTTGTCACCTTGATGGGAGCTATCCTCGTCGCAACCCTTCTGGTCAACATCGTCGGCCCGCTCATGATCTCTGGGTACGAGCTGGCGCCCTACTTCTCCGAATCGCTCTTCGTGCTGGCTACCAGCGTCAGCACAGGGCTTCTGCTGGCCCTCGTGGCCCGCTGGCAACTACGGCCGGTCCTCATCGTCACCTTCCACCTGATTCCCCGCCCATCCCCCTCGCTGGCCCGCGAAGGCCAGCGCTTCACCATCCGCACCCGCCTGCTCGTCATCATCCTTGCCCTCAACGTCATCGCCGTCTACCTTCCCAGCACCCTAGTTCTTGACCTGGTATACCGCGCCGTTCAGGAAGCAGCGCCCACCTCCCTCATCCAGCAAACACTTTCGCTTCTCCTGGCCTTTAACGCGGCGATCCTGGGATTCACGTTTTTCTTCGCCCTCGTCATCACCGCCGACATAACCGACGATCTGCGGCAGGTGACCCAGCGCCTATCGGAAGTCGCATTGAGAGGGGAGGTAGGAGAACAGCTCCCCATCCTCTCCCTCGACGAGATAGGCGATTTGGTGAACGCCTTCAACGACGTCCAGATGCGCATACAGGCTCAGCAAGAGACACTGCAGCAGGAACATCAACGACTCCTGTCCCTCCAGGCCATCTCTTCCCGCATCAGCACCACCTACGATCTCGATCAATTGCTGGACGAGCTGGCCAAGAGCGCCAGGACCATATTCGGCTATTACAACACGCTCATCGCTCTAATGGACGAAAAGAGTGAAGAGCTATACGTGGCATCCTCTGGCTGCGAGGTCTCTGCCGAGGTGTCGACGAGCCAGTTCAGCGTCGAGTCGGAGCCAGGCATACAGCGCGCACTCAACAGCGGCGAACCGCTTTCAATCCCCGACGTCAGCCAATCCGACTTTCACATCGTCAGCGGCCCCAGCGTGCGATCCGCGATCGTCACCCCAATGACCGTCGGCGGGAAGCTGGTGGGCATTTTCGTGGCGGAAAGCGAAGAACCGAACGGTTTCGAGAAGCAGGACGTGCAGTTGATGACCTCCCTGGCCAACCAGGCAGCGGCGACCATTGAGGCGGCTCGCCTGCTACAAAAGAGCCGGGCCAACGCCGAGGCCATGGCACAATGGGCGCGCAACCTGATGATCATCAATCGCGTTGCCACCATCTTGAGCGCTTCCCTGGACGCCTACGAGATCCTGGACATCGCCGTCCGTCACCTGGTCGAGTTGACCGGCGTAGACTATGGAAGCACACTCATGCTGGAGCAGGATGAGAAACACGGGACGATCATCGCCGAGCATCCGGAAAGCCAACTCGGCAACCTGCGCATCAAGCTTTCCATTCCGTCCAACGTTCGGGAAGCGCTGGACGCAGGCAAAGCGTACCAGATCGACGCGGTCAAAGATCCGGAACTCGTGGCGAGACTCAGGCGACAACATCCCTCGATAGAGTTCCAGTCGTTGCTCCTCGTTCCCATGTCGGCCCGGGGGGAGACGATCGGCATCCTGCTCCTGGGCACCGTGGACGAGCGGCGCGAGTTCACGGACGAAGAGCAGGACATCTGCCGGACGATAGCCAGCCAGACGGCAGTGGCCGTGGCGAACGCACGGCTCCTGCAAGACATTCAACAACAGCAGCGGGCCTTGTTCTTCAAGAGCCAGGAACTCACTGCCCAGACGAACAAACTGGACACCATCCTCAACAGCGTCGCCGACGGCCTGGTGGTCGTCGATTCCGATGGGCACGTCATTCTCAGCAACCCGGTCTTTCGCCAGATGATGAACCTGCCTGACGAGGACTCGTTGCGCGATCGACCGCTGGCCGAGTGCTGTACCATTACCGAATTGCAGGACATCATCACCCAGACCCTGCAGTCGCCGAGCCAAGGCTACACCAAGAACATAGCGCTGCAGAGCGGCCAGGTACTGAAAGCTTCGACTGCCCCACTGCACCTCCCATCGTCAGAACATAAAGAGCAGCATTCCTTCGGCGTCGTCACCGTGCTGCGAGATATCACCCGCGAGGCCGAGCTAGATCGTGCCAAGAGCGATTTCATCACCGCCGTCTCCCACGAGTTGCGCACCCCCTTGACCTCTATCCTCGGCTTTGCCAGCCTGATCCAACGTGATCTCCAACGCCGGATCGTCCCCCATTTGGACAGCGACGAAGAGCCGGGACAGGCCGTCAATCGCATCCAGCACAATCTGGCCATCATCGAACAGGAAAGCATGCGCATCACACGTCTCATTAACGACATGCTGGACATCGCCAAGATAGAGGCCGGCCAGATGGAATGGCGCATGGAGGAGACCGATCTCACCGAGGTGATCGATCAGGCTGTCACCGCGACCACAGCCCTGGCCGAGGAGAAGAATCTGCCTGTCCAGATTCACCTACCCTCCGGGAAACTACCCTCCGTCTGGGCCGACCAGGACAGAATCTCCCAGGTGATGACCAATCTGCTCGCCAACGCCATCAAGTTTACCGAGCAGGGCGACATCGAGGTGCGGGGATGGATGCTGAGCGTCAAAGGCGAGAGTCTTGAGTGTATAGGCCCAATTCCCACCCTGTATGACTCGGTCGAGGCAACCCAGAAAAACCTGACCAGACTCGGCTTCTCAGATGGCACGTGGGTAGTGGTGAGTGTTACTGACACAGGCGTGGGCATCAAACCCGACGACATTGCGTATGTCTTTGAAAAATACCGCCAGGTGGGCGACGTAGCGGTCAGCCCTCTCAAGGGCACCGGGCTAGGGCTGCCGATCAGCAAAGAGATCGTCGAACACCATGGCGGGCGCATCTGGGTAGAGAGTAAGCAGGGCAGAGGGAGCACGTTCTCCTTTGCCCTGCCTGTAGATTCCTCGCCCGGCAAAGAGAGTTGAAAACCAACCCTCCGCCGTGGAGACATGAACACAGGGGCGCGGCTTGTTGCGCCCCTGCAATGCTCCAATGGCTTGGCAGAACTAGGCCTTGCGCAACGAGGCCTGCAACGACCGCTGGGAAGAAGCCTGGCCGCAGATTGTGGTGGCGTTACGTCATCAAGACCGACAACGCCGCAGCGAGCGTCGCGCGACTCGCCACGCGCTTCGAAAACCCCAACCCGCCAAGCCCGAGTCGCCTGCAGTCATTCCAGACTCGCCTGTAGTCCCGGCTGCCCCTCCCATCCAGACAAACGAGCATCCCCCCATGGCGGATACACCGGAGAAAACCAAACCCACTGGACCGTGGCGACCGCTTGCCAATCACCCATGGCGTCATATGCGTTTCGGCCGTGCCCGGTTCGAGCCACATCCCAGACACCCCAACCGAAAACTTAAACCGCACCCTGGCAGACCGCAGCCACCGACGGGGCCTGCCACCCCACAAGCCAGAGGCGGGGCTGGGCGCCCCGCCTCTGAACTGACCGCTCCTAAACCTATCGGCTGATGTAGAACCACAATCTCCTGTGCGTCCCGAAGGGAACGAGCACCTCCGCGAACAGCTCAGGCGTCGGAACGGGTGTCTCCAGGGCAAAGCTGAGCCCGATCTTGGCCTCGGCCGGACGGGTGCTCCGATCGACGCCGGGCAGGTTCAGCTTGCCTCCTACGCTGACGAAAGCCCTCTTGTGCTTCCACGTGATGGTGGCATAGTCGATGCCTATCCCGTCGCCGGCGCCATTCCACCCGCGATAGAGCCACACCTTCTTGTACTGCGTGAACGTGACAGTGTCGCAGCCGGTCTCATCGGCGATGGTCACGCAGAGCGTCATGTCGCGACTCAGATCGTCGCGTGTGAAGCCCTCGGGCAGATCGAACTCGCCCCAGAGGTAGAAGCGAGCCTGCCCACCGCCGAATGGCATCCAATGGATCTGCATGAAGCGCACGTCCATGTCCTCCAGCGGCTTGGCGGAAAAGAGACTCAGTCCGACGAGCACCGGGTCGTGGTCGGAGGAACGGTACGGGTCCGCGTCGTAAAGAGCGGGTTGGTTGTAGTCGTTGTAGGCAAGAGCGTTCGGCTCGTCGGCGTTGATGTGCCACACCGTCGCGCCCGCCACCTGCGGGGCGAGGCTTCCGTTGGCCAGGGCGTGGTCGAGATAGCCGGCCTGCCCATAGTAGACGTAGGAGTAGACGTCCTCCCCGACAAAGGTGCCGAGCAAGTTGATGTAGCCTGCGCCCTCAATGGCAACGATGGGGTCCTCCATCGCGTAAGAGTTCAGGTCGCCGATGATGAGGAAATCGGGATCGCCCGAGCCGGTGGGATCGGTGGCCAGCCAGTTGATCAGGGCAATGGCGGCGCTGGCGCGGGTGGCCGGGCAGTTGCCCTGGCCGTCGCCCAGGTCCGGATCGCCGATGTCCTCGCAACCGGAGCCCTTGGACTTGAAGTGATTGACCACGAGGGTGAACCGCTCGCCCGTCGCATTCTCCTCAAAGGTCTGGGCCAGGGCGGGACGGTTCCTGGTATCGATGAAGGTGGGGTCCACTGATGAATCGAGGATGGCGGACAGCCCTACGGGAGTGACCGTGGCGGGCTTGTAGACAAAGCCGACGGCGATCTCGTCGGTACCGATCTGGGCCACGCCGGGATCGATGAAGGCGTAGGTGCCGGGTCCGGCCACGGCGTTCAGGCCGTCCACCAGGTCCGCGATGGCGCTGTACGGGCCGTAGCCGTCGTTCTCGATCTCGATCAGGCCGACGACATCGGCGTCCATCACCAGGATGGCGCTGACGATCTTGGCGCGTTGGCGGGCGAACTCCTCGGGGGTGGTAGCACCGCGCGAGGTGGGGAAGCCACCGCCCATCCCATCGCCGTTGAAGTAGTTGAGCACGTTAAAGCTGGCGATCTTGAGGCTGCCGCCGACCGAGGGCGGCGCGGCGGTGCGGGCGTTGACGCGCGTGAACGCCACCGGCTGCGTCGGATGGACGCGGTAGGTATCGAAGCCATAGGCCAGGACGCCGGTGAGCTCAGGGATCGTGTCGCCCGCGCGCAGTGTGTTGTCCCCGCCGATGTAGGGCGGAAGCGGCAATGGATTCTGGACATTGCTGCCGTCGTCCATCAGAATGCAGCTGCGGTCGTTGAGGTCCTGGAGAGCCAGGGCGTCCGCGCCGGGGCTGGCGACGTTGGTCGGGGCGACCAGGCGCGCACCGACAGACAGACTGACCTCACCGTACCGCCCCTGATCATAGTTGTCGGTGGCGTAGAGCGTCTGTGGGATGGTGAGGAGCATCCCCTCGTAGGTCTCCCACTGCGCCAGGTCGGGAACCGGCAGGGTGACGACGGCGGCGCTGGCGCTGGCGTCCGTGTCGCACACGACCAGGTTGCTCACATAGTTCAGCTCGGTCAACTCATAGTATTCGGTGACATCTCCTTGCACGCGGACGACGTCGCCCACGCTGACGTCCACACCAAAACCGCTGTCGCAGATGAAGATGCCTTCGGAGGTGGTCGCGTCGCCATCGGCGTCGGCATCCTCCTCCTGGATGAAAAAGCCCCTGAGCTGGGTCACGGTGTCCTGGAAATCGCCGACGACCACGCCCTCGACAACGACGCCGGACGTGCCGTTCAGCGGGCTGACAGGACCGGGCCCCTGGACCTCGTGGATGAAGGTGGCCGGATCGCCGCACGCGCCAAAGGCAGGGGCACATCCGGCGAACGACGTGCCATCGATCAGAGTGCCCGGCGAGAAGAGCGTCCCGCCAGAGCCGGTGGCAGCCGTGTGCAGCGCGAAGGAGCCGCCGATGTCGGGATCGCGCGTGAGCGACTGATCGTCGCCGCCTTCAGAGCCGTAGACAACCATCGCCTGATCCGTCGAGCCGTCGCTGGAGGGTGATGGTATCGCCGCCGTTGTTCAGTTCAAGCCTGCCGGAGCTAGCGGTTTGCACGAACACGCCGCCGAACGCTCCGGTGGGGGTACCGCCGCCAAAGACGACGATAGCGCAGCGAGCGGAGATGATCGTTCCATCCGGGAAGGTATGTCGCACGCTAACGGCGTCCGATAGGGTCCAACCGGAGACGTCGATGTCGTCGTCCGAGTCGTTCACGATCTCGACGAACTCATCGTCAGAGCTGTCGCGCTCGCCATCGCCGTTGGCATCCCCCGCCAGATCGCCGGCAGGGTCAGCGAGAAACTCGTTGACGACGAGAGCAGACGGCGGTATCGGCAAGACGATGTCGTTATCGTCGCGCGGAAGGATCTTGAACACATCATAGCTATAGTCCAGCGGGCCGACGACGGCGGCCAGCGCCTCGCCGTTGACGGGGGTGTAGGTATAGCTGCCCTTGTCGTCAATGACGACATCGCCTGTGCCGTCGTTGACCGACCACTCGCCATAGCCCAGGTCCTCGTTGCTGACGGTGACGTTCTCCACGCGCACCAGGACGCTTTCCCATTGCTCCTGTGATACGTCGCCGGTGGCGAGCACGGCGGCGGCGGGCAACGGGTTGCCGCTGGACACGACCTGGTAATCGGTCAGGGCATCCAACTCGGTAAGCTCGTAGTACTCGATCACCGTGCCGGTCAGGCGCACCCGGTTACCCATGGCTGGGAGGTTGTCGGTGTCGTGTACCCACAGGCCGTTCCAATCACCTCCCGCCGGGTCCTCGATGAAGTAGCCATACTGGAAACGGGCCGTGACGACGCCTTCAGTTGTGACGTCGGCCTGGCCCGCGAGAGGGGAATCGCCCGTAGGGTCAGTGGTGTACTGAATTTCGTAGATGGGGGTGTAGTCAGGGCCACTACCACCGTCAAATGTCTGCCCGGCGTTGACAGCGCCAAAGGTGCTGGCGGAAGGCCCGCTCCAGCTAAAGTCCTCGTACGAGGCGCCGGTTCCGATCAGTTGAAGAGAATCACCGACAGGTGTACTGCTGCCTTCCTCCACACCGATGTCGGTGCTGATAAGGCCATCGGCCGGCCCACCGACGGCCGTGAACGTGCCCTCGTAGCTGAGGAACTGCACGACGACATCACCGGGAGCGACCAGGGCCATTCCGTCTGGAGAGCCGTTCTGAATGCTGCCGCCGGGTGGAGTGAAAGAAAGGGTTCCAAGACCACCCTGCTGATCGGGGATGATGCCGCTCAGCGTAATGGTATCATAGACAGCCCCACCATTCCCGTTGTAAAGGACGACGCTCCAACCCGTGAGGTCGGTGTCCACCGGGCCTGCGATCTCAATGGCCTCGCCTACATCCGTGCTGCTGTTATCGTAGTGGATCTCGTTGATGAATACATGAGTTTGGGCCGAGACTGTGGCCAGCGGAACGAGAGCCAGTGTCAGGACCACGACCAAAGCCAACAACCGAACCCGATTCAGTTTCAGATGCTGCATGATTTGCCTCCTTTATTCGATTTACTATGGATCTTCGGTCAACTTGAGGTGCAAAGGTTGTTCGACTGATGGGGAAGATTGACGAAGCACAAGCCCGTGGTGTAATTGCCCCTTCCCGCACGTGAGTATAGCACAGCCGGGCGGGGAAGGCAAATCGCTGCTGGGGGGTTCCCCCAAAAAGTTGTACCACTTGGAGCTGTGTTTATTGTGATCCTCTGGAAGTGTTCTGAGAGCACCCTGGCCACCAGTGGTTGGTCAAGCCAGCCCAAGGAAAGGGAGAAGGGAC
>Ga0315548_1004104_pt1 | contig 10620 bp, 6 predicted proteins | sample SalMarSW160110MG_2_FD_202540 | JGI IMG/M metagenome (GOLD analysis project Ga0315548, IMG submission 202540) | Salt marsh sediment microbial communities from the Plum Island Ecosystem LTER, Massachusetts, United States - Salt Marsh Sediment SW1601-110 ... | reverse complement strand
AGCAACCAGAAGGCAGAGGCCGGAACAGTAAAAGGCGCCTACGTCCAGGTTCTCACTAAATCAGGTGGCAACGATTTTAGCGGAGATGTGAATTTTTATTTTCGTAACAAGGATCTTCAATCCGACAACACTAAAGGCACCCCTCTTGAGGGAAAGACGTTTGTTGGGTTTAACCGGCAATTAGAGCCTGGATTTTCTCTTGGCGGGCCGATCAGAAAAGATAAGCTTTGGTTTTTCGTAAGCCTTAATGCTGACCTAAGCCAATCCTTCAGCCAGGGCTTTCCCGCAGCTCCAACTATGGGTGGGGCTTCTGTTCCGAGTAAACCTATCAATAGCAGTTTCATCCAACCTTTCTCGAAATTGACCTTGCAGATTGACGAAAAAAACAAGGTTGTGGCCTCTGGTTACATGAGCCCATGGTACTGCGCTCATCGAATCGCTTATTATAATCACGTAGAAGAGGCGACTGCCGAAGAAAAAAGCTTGGGTGCTCTGGGAACTGTTCAGTGGTCAAGAGTGTTCACCAACAATTTCTTCATAGACCTCAAAGTTTCCTATTACCATTTTCACCAGTATCTTTTTGCTCTGAACGATCAGCCCGCTCATATCGATTGGGTCGATAATGTTACACGGGGAGGCCTTGGCTGGGACTGGCTGGGCAGGAATGGACGCTTTTCAGCGAATGGTGATGCGACTTATTTTCTCGATAACTGGTTTGGAAGCCATGAGTTTAAAGGCGGCGTCTTTTTCGAGAGGGCTTCTAATTACTCAGAAGACAGATACTATTCGGACCCGCATCTTGAGGGCGTCTTTCCATCAGGGCTTTATGCTTCCGAGATTGAACTAGATAACGGAGTTCCCCAATGGGCCTGGGTCAGCACGGCACCGATAATTAAGTCCAATATCACCCAGTTGGGAGCTTTCATCCAGGATAGCTGGTCTCCCTCAAAACAGTTCACGATAAACGTTGGATTCCGTTATGACTTCGCTGAAGGCTCCTTCCCCCCTCAGAAAAAGAGCACAGGTGAATGGGTCAACGAAAAGACCATCAAGGCTCTGTCCTACCATATGTTTTCCCCGAGAATCGGGATTAATTATGATCCCCTTGGAGACGGCAAAACCGTTCTCAGGGCCAGCTATGGTCGGTATTATTCTCCGCTAATCACCCTTGTATTCGATAACTATAATCCCAACTCATACTCCGGTTTTTCGGCTAGGCTCAATCCGGATTGGTCAGTTGCTTATACCACTCCGCCCTCGGCACCATCTCTAAACACGATTGACAAAGATATAAGCTCTCCATATGCTGATCAAGTCAGTTTTGGGGTTGAGAGGGAAATCTCTGAGGATATCTCCTTTGCAGCGACTTTCATCGGAAAGTGGGAACGGAATCTGATGGAAGATGTGGACCAGGCCCATGTCGATATCGCAAAGTTCAAAGAAAACGGCGAGCTGGTTTGGAGCGGCTACCATCCTGTTACAGGAACGGATCCTGATACCGGGAGTTCTGTCACCTTCTACGAGATGAGCGATGATTTCGGCGATTACAGATTTATCCTTACGAATGTTCCTGGAACGTCCAGGAAATACAGAGGATTGGAGCTGAAGCTTACCAAGCGGATGTCGCACAACTGGGCGATGCAATTGAGCTATGTTTGGTCCAAGGGCGAAGGCATTCTCAACACCTCGCGAGATCAGTCCACAGGCTACTCCTCCTTTTATGATGATCCCAATGTCATGATCAATGCCTTCGGCCGTTTGGAAAACCAGAGGGAACATCAGGTCAAACTCTTGTTGACTATCCGGGCTCCCCTTGGAATTAATCTCGGGGTTTATTATTTTTTCGGTACCGGAATACCTTATACCAAGCGAATCAGAACTCTAGAGGCAGGAATCGGCTCGCTGTATCAAGGGGTTGTGAGCATCTTTGCTGAACCCAGAGGTTCGCACAGACTTCCATCCCAGCATTCACCAAGCATCAGACTTGAAAAAGGGTTCAACATCTGGAGGGGACAACTCAGCTTCCAACTCGATATCACCAATCTCTTCAACAGCAACCAAACGACTTCGATCGGTACAACGACCGGCTTTGATTGGCAAAAAGTCTACGGAATCATGTCTCCCCGCAGTATGAAAATTGGAGCAGTTTACAAGTTCTAGTTCTAAAAAAACTCAGATCTTCTTATGCCTCCTTTTGAATGTATTCATATCAGGCCGGCGCTTGAGAAATCGGGCGCCGGCGACTCTTTTTGTGGCTAGCAAATAAGGCAGTTTTTTTGTAAAGACGGGTTCGATTAGCTTCTCCTGAATCACAATGGGCTCCAGCGGTCGATGAATTTTAGGATAAATTGTCAAGATGAAATGAGCCCCTTCTTCATGAGCCTCATCTAATTCAGAAGCACAATATGGTGGGCGGATTCTCGTGAAGTGCTCAAATTCAAATAAGAAGGATGGCTTCTCTTAAGTAATGCAGTATGACAATTCAAATATAGCGTAACAGAATCCCTGATAATTGTTTCTAAATGAAAAATATATCATTGCAGGGCAGAGGTACATCTCAGAAACAATTGAGAGTCGTTATACGGTTGTTACATATTTTTAGAGGTCTGAGCGTATCTTAAATTGCTTTCTGTCGTTAGGGGCAGAGCCTATCCTCTTGCTGATGGATTTGTTTTTTTTGTTGTAAGGTCTCTATTTCTTTGCAAATTGACTGTTGTGTTTTACTTGAAATATATTAATTACAGAATGCCAGCAGCTGAAAACATGAAAAGATGTGAGGGATTTGTTGTGATCGCAAGAAGGAATTTCCTATCCATCAAGACCTTTTTAGTTTAAGTTATCGGGCTTTATTATAGCTCATAGTCTTCTTTAATAAACTTTGATTTATCAATCTTTGGCAATGCCTGCTCAATAAAAGTATTTTCATCATCAGGCAAACTATCTGCCTGGCTTTTTAAAATTTCAAGCCAGCTTAATTCCACTTCAGGAATTGATACTTCTTTATTTTTGTAAGCCTCATCTACAATTTCAAGCGTTTTAATGGCCACTGTTTTGGCCTGCTCATAATAATTTTCTTTTTCAACTACAGTTCTTGCTATGGTTATTACGTGTTCAGGGGCAAGTATAAAGGCCTGGGTATCCAGTGATTTATCAGAATCGACCATTAATTTACTGTATTCAACCGCCCATCCGGTTTTAGTTGCCACATTCATAAGCCTGCAATCGTATATTAACTGCTCCAGACTAACAATCGGCGCATAGCCTCCAAGAAGCTTTATGTTCTGCACCGATTCATTTGACCACAAATTACATGTAGCAGCTGCAATATTTCCAAGAGGACTTGTGTGTGCACAAACAGCACTTTTCCCTTCCATCGACATTGGGAATCCAGTAATGGCTTTCAAAAAAGGATTTTCATATCCACAATCTTTGCCCGGCCCGATAGCTCCCCTCTCATAGGCAACCAGGCTCCTGACTATAGAAATTGTTCTGACCAATGTAGCAAATATTTTAGGGATCATCTTTTTTTCTGCCAGAACCATTGCTGTGTTTCCAAACGCACATGCAGTATCGCCGGCTGCAATCGTATTGGTTTGATTCGCAATGTTAACTATCCTTTCCCACAAAAAATTCATATCCCGTGTACCCATTACAGCTAGGGCAAAGATAACCTGCTCGAGATCACATGATATTAACGCATCGTCATGTACTTCCTTCCCCCCTGTCGATTCAATTGATAACAATTCAGCTCCTTCTCGGGCACATCCTTCAAACGATTTAAAAATATCTGCCAATAATTTACCTGAGCGCATGAGCGGTGGGCGTAGTTTATGTCTGGTATCATTAGGTGTAATTCTCAATGCACTTTTTAGCCCTTTTTTCTGATAGAAATTTTCTAAGACTTCATTTATAATCCCAGTCAATTCAATTGAATAACGGGGCGTTAAGGTCATTTCAATCAGCGACTCGAATTCAATTACTATCCCATCACTTTCCAGTTCAAGTGCCCTTATGCAAGCATCTTCTGTAATTTGATGATACATCTTTCTTATGTCAGGAAAAGTATTATCATTAATCTGAATGGGCGGTAAAGTGAAATTCAGCTCAGGATAAACAATATTCCCTCCAATATTTAAACCTCTTCTTGTTCTCACCGGATAAAGAGACTTTCCGAAAATTAAATCATTTGGATCGTTAATAGCTAAAGAATTGTATTTTCTCATAAATATCATAACCTCTTTTCAATATATTTGTTATTTTGTTCAATTGTATTGATCATTCACTTTTGAGCATGATATAATCGTATCTAATCCATAGGCTACAAGTATAATCTTTTCCCATCCATTTTATCCAATCTTAATTAGCCTGATGACTGATTGTGCAGGGATCATTAATGGACATGTGGTTAAAAAAATCCCGATAAAATTATCTTGCAGAAGGTAAAAATTTTTTGTTGCTTTATTACATTCAAGTTGCGGTATAGGGACTAAAGCGATTAGTGATGGACTTTCCTTCTTTGTTCGCTATTTCTAACACTTTATCATCAATCAATCAACAACATTTTCAAGAGCCAAAAAGCCACGAGAGTAAAGATGAAAATTGTATCCGTCATTCAGAGCTGCTTATGCCTTGGAAGAAAGGTGTTGTACGAATTTGTGCGGATCAGCGAAATATCCGTCTGCACCGATTTTATTATTAAATTCCTGGTTTAAAGGCGCTCCTCCAACATAAATCTTTATATCGGGCAATTGGGCTTTGATTGTTTTAACCGAATCTTCCATATTAACCATAGTAGTTGTTAAAAGCGCACTTATGCCTACAATGCAGTGATCATTTTGGGTTACTGCCTGCAAAAATTTTTGTGTGGAAACATCAACTCCTAGATCTATAACTTTCCAGCCGTCGCCTTCGAGCACTAATTTCACTATATTCTTACCGATGTCATGCAAGTCACCAGCCACTGTTCCTAAAACACAAGTACCTTTGTATGAAGCTTTTCCGCTTTTAAAAAAGGGTTCTAAATGAACCATTGCCTTTTTCATGGCTTTTGCGGCCAGAAGAAGCTCCGGCATAAAAACTTTTCTCTGGCTAAATTGTTCACCAATTCGTCTCATCCCCACCATATAAGCTTTATTAATGATATCATTTGGAAGAACTCCATTGTCTAATAAACTTTTTGTTAATTCTGAAGCCCCGTCCTGGCCTTTCATGTCTGGAGGATAAGAAGTATTTTTATCTGTTTTTCCCCTTTCAACACAAATTGCCAGTTGATTTAATGTCTCTTGAATATTCATTTTTTTTATATTTCTCCTTCCTGATTTATCCTATAGCCAATCATTATTGACATGGTAATGACTCGCCCATCATCTCTGACCTTCTCCTACAGGGCATAAATCCATAAGAAGGGATACTTTGACTCTGGAAAGTATGTGTATTCTTCCCTCTACTGAGCTCCGAGTAAGTGATCAAGACGTAGCCTGGTTTGTTAATGAAAGAATTCCGTCTAGCATGGGCTTTCATGTTGTTATTGGTACCGAGGTTCGACATATCTAGAACCAGCCTCCTTGGATACCTTTTTATCCGCGTCAGCGTGTTGTAAGCCGGGAAACAGACAATGATCTGATCTTTCCCTTGATCAGTATGATGATCTTTTTTCATGGAGGTGAAGTTTTACCTCAAATTCTTCTTGAGAAAGTCTTTTTCTTTCTCAAAGGACCAGGAATCGACCGCGAAAAGCGAATGTCTGATTTGAGGATAGATCAAGCCCTTACCGAGAAACTCCTGGGCCTTGACGGACTTGACTAGATCAAGGGCAGCGTCGAGGCCGCCGACGCGCTTGACATATGTCCCGGGAGAGATTTCTCCCTGCTCGATAAGTTTCATTACGACCTGGACGTCTGAAGGCTCACCACCCGAAGATCCAACTATGGAAACGCTGTCGTAATGGATACGCCTTGCGTCAACAGTAATCAGACTTTCTTGAGCTTTTGTCCCGCCGAATAAGACGGCGATCCCTCCTTTGCTTAGATAAGAAATCGACTCTTCCTGGACTTTGGCAACACTCAGGGCGGAGATGCAGTCGTCAACACCACGGCCGCCCGTGATCTCATTCAACACTCGAGTGAGCTCTTGAGGGCTTGTTACTCTAAACACTACCCTCAGCTTTCTGGCCTTCGCTTCGATCATCTTCCAGGCCTGTTGCCTCCGCTCTTCCAAAGACTCGGAAATTATGATCGCTCGAGGGCGATGTATTATGGCCAGTTCGGCGTGCAGGATACCCATCGGTCCACCGCCGAGAATCAGGACGACACCACCCTCTTTGAGCCCGGCACGGACTTTCCGTGGATGCAGGGGCCCTTTTTTATAAAAGTGTGCTACTTGGTTCTGGGAAGAATAAACACAGGAGAGGGGCTCGCTGAAGGCTGCCGCAAAATAGGGGACTTTTGATGCATCAAAGCGGATTAGAGATTCAGTCTCGATGATCTCTTCGGTGATCAGGATATATTCGGCAAAAAAGCCGCCTAGTGTGTAACCAACGGCGATTTTTTCAATTGAATCGGAGTTTTGGTAGCGCTCCCGGTAGTTGATGGGCCCGCAATTGATGGCTGGTTGGAGGGCGAAGGTTTGGCCGGCTCGGAACATCCCTCTGAGATTTTTCCCGACCTCGACGGCTGTGATGCAGCCTTCGTGGCCGATCGACACGGGCCAACGGCGAATGTCCCAACCGTAGAGAAAAGGATGGGCCGAAGCACTCTCGATGAGCTTACTATCTGATGTGCATGCGCAGACGGCATTCACGCGGGCCAGAAACTGGTTCTTTCCCGGGCGTGGGACCTGGACACGCTGTAGCTTGAGGTTCACAAATCCCTTGCCCGAAAGGACGAGAGCACACATCTCTTTGGGGATTTTGGCTGACGACTTTTTCAGAGATTTATAATTGGTAAGTTTCAAAATAGAATCCTCCTCCCAAGATTATATCGAACGCATTTATAAAAAATCTCCACACATCCCAAGATCACGAGAGCCCCATCAGATCATTTCAACGGCGAGGCCGTAAGAACCGCCGCTACCGAAGCAGATCCCCACCGCGCCGAAGCGGACACCAAGGCGGGCCATAGCATGGAGCAAGGTTGTGAGGAGTCGGATCCCTGCTGAGCCGAAGGGATGGCCGAGGGCGATGGCCCCTCCGTTAACGTTGATCGCTCTTCTGGGGAAATTCTGCTCGAAAAAGGGAAGCTGGATTCCGAAGGCCTCGTTAATCTCCAGAAGTTCGAATTTTTCTTCATCATATCCTTTCTCGGTTAGAGCGGCGAAAAGCCCCTTTAGAGCCCGTACGGGTGAGTCGATGAAATCAGCCGCTGGCCCATCCACGCGGCTATAGCCTAGGATTCGTGCTACAGGCTTTGTCTGTCGGATCTTAACAAAACCTTCCGCTGAAAGAACTACAGCAGCGCCATTGTCTGCTGGAATCGATGTATTATAAGCACAAGCTATATCCCTCTGCGCTTCCTCTCTCATCTTTTCCAGCTCATCATCCGTTGGAAGTTCGTCTTTTTCAATATCTGCCATAGGAATAATCTCTTTTTTGAAGTATCCCTTTGTTTGGGCGGTTCGAGCCTTTTCATAACTCAGGGCTGCCTTAACGTTCACCGCTTCAAGCGATATTTTATGGGCCTTGGCAAAGGCCAGAGCGTACTCTCTCATGAATTTCTTTTCCACCGGCCAGTATAGGCCGTCATACGTTGTGGCATCGACAATGCTCGCGAGGCCTGCTTGCTCTTCCAGGTTCTCATCATACTGCCAGCGGTAGGCTCCAGCTTGGTATAATGAGCACCAGTTCTCATGAAGCAGGATTCGAGAAGATAGGGTGCATTCGTTCGCGATTCCATTCCCCCGGCTAGCGCAAGTTGCGCTCTGCCCAAGCGGAGGACATCCAAGGTTGAGACGAGGGCTTCTATCCCTGAACCGCAGACAGACTCGACGGTGCGGGAATAGACCGTAGCGGGAATCCCTGCGGCGAGAGCCGCTTGCTTGGCCGGTGCTTCCCCTAAACCAGAAGTCACAACACAACCCATAGTGACCATCTCGATCTCGCCAGGTGCGACTCTTGCCGATTCGAGGGCCCCTTCAATGGCTTTTCCGCCGAGCTCAGGTGCAGAAAAAGGGGAAAGCACACCATTGAAATATCCGATTGGGGTCCGCTGCGCTGAGAGGATGTAAACATTCTTCTCTAGAATGTCAATCATTGCCTAATCCTTCATTATGGTCATGATGCTCTTGAAAATCCGTTCGGGCGATGGGATGTTCTCATTCTCGAGGGGAGCGGCCATGGGCGGCGGTATGCTGAAAGCAGAGACTATTTCGACGGGCTTCTTCAATGCCGGAAATATGATCCGCTGGAGTTCATAGGCCACATGTTCAGCAAAGCTACAGGCGAGAGGCGCCTGGGTGACGAGGATACAGCAGCCGGTTTTCCTGACGGAATCGCTGACTGTCTTCGTATCCAGCGGAACAAGGGTCCGGAGGTCAATGACCTCCGCTTCCAGTCCTTCGCGCTCTTTTAGCAACTCCGCAGCCTTCAGAGTATTCTTCAGGAGGAAGAGATAGCTGATGAGCGTTACATCCTTGCCCTCCCGCAGAAGGGACGCCTGCCCGAAAGGAATAAGATATTCCTCCTCCGGGACAAAACCGAGGTCAGCATAAAGCAGCTGGTGCTCTATAAAGACAACTGGATTGTCATCACGGATAGCCGTTTTGAGCAGACCCTTGGCGTCGTAAGCGGTAAAGGGCGCAATAACCTTCAATCCCGGGAAATGGACTATAAGGGCCTCTAGGCTCTGAGAGTGCTGCCCTGCATAGCCCTTGCCGCCGCCGATCGTCGTCCTGATGACTAAAGGAATCTTCGCCTTCCCTCCGAACATGTAGCGCACCTTGGCTACTTGGTTTCCAAGCTGGTCCAGGGCGAGTGGGATGAAGTCGATATACATGATTTCGGCTACCGGCCGCAGTCCTGCCATGGCTGCGCCGCAGGCCGTCCCAACGATGGCAGCCTCGGAGATGGGGGTATTGAAAACGCACTTACGGCCAAAAATCTCCAGAAGCCCTGCAGTGACACCGAACGCTCCGCCGTAGTCAGCTACATCTTCCCCGTAGAAAATGACCCGGCTGTCCCTGACCATCTCCTCAGTAAGGGCTTCCCAGATGGCGTGACGGTAAAGGATTTTTCCGCCCGGCATCCTCTTGATCTTACGAAGCGGCCTGAGGAGCACCGACGGTGGCCTTTTTTCTTTTTCATCGACGGCAGCCATCGATGTATCCGCCCAGAGACCCTGCTCGATGTCTTCAACTCTTGGATCCGCAGAATTTGCTGCCTCGCACGTCAATTTACGGATCTTCTGACTGATTTTCTTGGCTATGTCGGCAGCCTCGATGGCTGTAAGCACTCCGGACTCAACAAGCTGGGTGTGGAAATGTTGGAGCGGATCTTTTTCCTTCCAGGCCTTCTCTTCTTCTGGAGAACGATAGCTCGTACGCTTGTCGCTTAGGGAATGGCCCATGTACCTGTAGGTCATGCATTCAAGAAGAACCGGTCCCTCGCCTTTACGGCACTTCTCACTCGCCCTTCGCACCGCATCGTAGACTGCCAGGACGTTCATTCCGTCCACGGCTTCGGCGTTCATGTTGGCTTTGTTGTATCCGGCTCCCCGCTGGGCGAGGTGCTGAACGCCTGTGACCTCGAGATACTGCTGGCCCGTCATACCGTACTGGTTGTTCTCCACGAGGAAAATCACGGGCAGGCCTCGTTCGAATTGACCCTGGACTGCGAAATTCATGGCCTCGTGGGCAATGCCGTTGTTGGCTGCGCCGTCGCCGACCATAATGACGACAATGTGGCCCGTTCCGAGAAGATGCTGGGCTAGGCCTGCACCAACGCCGATAGCATAGCTTCCGCCGACGATAGCATTCGCGCCCAAATGCCGGGCGTTGAAGTCAGCTATATGCATCCCCCCGCCCCGGCCGCGGCAGTAGCCAGCTTCTTTCCCTAGGAGCTCGCACATCGTCTTGCAGAGATGATGGTCGAGAGCGCGCTCGAGGAGATCTTCATCCTTGAGGTTGGAAAAATCGCCTTTTTCGCTTAAGAATTGAAGCCGCTCCTTCCGGTTTATGGCGTAGATCCGGTAAGCCCCTTTTGCAATCGAGTGGCCATGGCCCCGGTGGGTCGATGTGATGTAGTCCGTCCAGCGAATGGCCGCCATTGTTCCTACTGCAACGGCCTCTTGGCCTATGGAAAGGTGCGTGGCGCCGGTGAACTGGAAATTCTCAAAGGGAAGAAACTTCGCCTGCTTCATGTTGACGATAGTCTCTTCGAAGAAGCGGTTCATGAGCATGATCTTGTACATACGAACGGCCTCTTCGGCGGTGAGAAAATCATCCTTCAGGGCTTTACTGAGATTGGACTGATAAACAAACAGGGGGATGGGCTTAAATTCAATATAACCGGGCTTAAATTCGGGAAGAATATCAAAATTTTTCATTGCTAAATCTTCCTTCTAGAATTAATCATCGTGGAGATCGATGAAACACTTTATTTAAATTAAATCTGTCTTATATCTGCTTTTT
>Ga0315548_1004101_pt1 | contig 10633 bp, 5 predicted proteins | sample SalMarSW160110MG_2_FD_202540 | JGI IMG/M metagenome (GOLD analysis project Ga0315548, IMG submission 202540) | Salt marsh sediment microbial communities from the Plum Island Ecosystem LTER, Massachusetts, United States - Salt Marsh Sediment SW1601-110 ... | reverse complement strand
CGAAGCGGTAAAAACAACGACTGTAGTACGCAAGCTTTTCAGTGACATCGGGCCGCGCTATCTCGACAGAGCCGGCGGATATACGAGGATTATTCGTCTGTCGCTGAGAAGGTTGGGCGACAACGGTGAGCTTTGTCTGCTCCAGCTTGTGGGCAGCGAAGAAAAAATGCAAAAAGAACCAAAGGCTGCTAAAAAGTCTCGAAAAGTTGCTGAACCCGGAGCCGAAGCGACTCAGCCGCAGGAAGTTGTAGAAGCCAAGCAGGAGGCTGAACCTGAAGTTGAAGAAGTTTCGGCTGACAGCGAATTGGAACAGGCTTCTGGCGAAAGCGCTCAGCCGGCTGAACAGCCTGAAGAAGAAAAGGATAAGAAAAAAAAGAAAGAAGACAGACAGAAGTAATGGGTATGGACGATTGCATTTTTTGTAAGATTGCGGCAGGCCAGATTCCCGCAGTGAAGGTTTATGAGGATGACGATGTGCTGGCATTTCTGGACATCGGGCCTATAAGTGACGGCCATACTCTGGTTATACCGAAACAGCATTGTGAGAGCCTTGATGAATGTCCTTCTGAGATTTTAAATCAGCTTGCTCCTCGGCTTGGTAAGATTGCAAAGGCGGTCAAGGTTGCCCTCGATTCTGATGGTTATAATCTTCTGTGCAATAACGGCAGGGCTGCCGGCCAGCTTGTAAATCATCTGCATTTTCATATAATACCGAGAAATACAGGCGATGGTGTTTTTAACCGCTGGCCTTCGTATAAATATCCAGAAGGAAAAGCCGAGCAAATCGCCGAAAAAGTTCGTAAGAACTTGTAATTTTTTTAATGTAAAAGAGAACTGAAACTAAATACTAACGACTAAAAACTAATGACTAAGATGATCGCGGGGTAGAGCAGTCTGGTAGCTCGTCGGGCCCATAACCCGGAGGTCGGAGGTTCGAATCCTCCCCCCGCTAGTTTGTAATTCATTGGCTGCCGAGCGTTTACGTTTGGCAGTCTTTTTTGTTACTGTCTGAAGAAGGGACCTGCAACGGATTTGCAACAGAAATTCTGGACATTGCTCTGGCACTTGCCGATTTTGCTCGTCCAGAAGATCACTGCGAATTGCCAAATAGAAACGCCGTGTTGTCTCAAATGAGGAATGGTCGGCCACTTCTGCCGACGGTAAACACTCGCAGTCCTTCTATGACTATATGTATATTGTCATTTGCAGAGAATTTTCTGCGAGTTGACTTTTTGATTTGTCTTATTACATCTTTCGGTTCTGCCATTTCTTCAACTCCTTTCCGGGATCAAAGAATCCAGATTAGTTGAAGATTTTGAATGAACGGTTAACTTATATCTTTCAGTTTTATGAATCTCATTTATCTTTATTCAACAGCAAAAGTTGTTTTCAAACGAATATCTTTGGATGAACTGCCGACTTGAATCTCCCACTTTCCAGGTTCTGTTTTAAAATCGTTCGTTTTGATATCATAGAACGAAAATTCAGATGCTGGTATTTTGAATGATAGTGTCTTACTCTCTCCGGGGGCAAGTGTAATTCTTTGAAACCGTTTCAATTGATTGATTGGCACTTTTATAGATGCATTCACATCATGGACATAAACCTGAGCAACTTCATCTCCTTTCATTTTGCCGGCGTTTTGTATTTCAAATCGTATTTCTATCTCACCATCTTTTTTAATTTTATCAGAGTTAAGTGATAGGTTACTATAGGTAAATTGAGTGTAGGATAGTCCATGCCCAAACGGAAATAAAACGGGCTCGTCAAAATACATATATGTACGCGGATGATTAATAAGGTCATAATCAGAGAAAGGAGGAAGCTGTTGTGTTGATGCATAGAATGTTTCAGGCAGTTTACTGCCGGGATTAACATCACCGAATAAAACATCGGCAATTGCATTTCCGCCATATTCTCCCGCATACCATGCTTCTACGATTGCATTTGCTTTGTCTTCTGAACCTGCAAGTGCTATAGGCCCCCCGTTTACAAGTACAATAACAATATTAGGATTAACAGACGCGACTTCAGCGATTAAATCTCTTTGAACCTGCGGTAATTCAATTTCAGTACGGTCCAACTCTTCCTGAGAAATACCGGGAGAAATACCAAGTACAAGAATAACGACATCATTTTTAGCAGCAACTTCTTTACCTTTACTAAAATCCTTTTGACAAAGATCCCATGTTAATCTTGCACTTGCACCTAAAGCATTTTCAAAATATTCGAGTTTGACTTCATATTCCTTACCTGGTTTGAGTTCGGCTTCTGCACGAATAGGTTTTTCACCATGTTCGGTCCAATCATCAATTAATAACTTTCCATCTAAATAAAGGCGTGAACCATCATCGCAGCTGGTACCGATATGATGGATGGTTTTGGGAGGAATTATTTTACCTGTCCACCGGACAGAAAACTGATCTTCCGGAACACCGGGAGCAGGGGAATGAGTACCGAAACTAAAATCTACCATTGCATCTATTCTGGTTAGAACAGGTTTCCCGGATAAATTCATATTATCAAAATATTCACCCTTCATTCCGGTTTTATCAGCTCCTTCAACTTTAGCGAAATATTGCGGTTCAATGGGGCTTAATAATCCGCCGCCAATATGGCATCCCAATGTATATTCTACTTTAATTCCAAGAGCAGCAGCTTTATCTTTTATTCCTTCAAGAGGACTAACCCGAACATTGGGAAAGCCGCTGTAAATGCCTAACTGAGCTTCAGCAGCATGTGGACCGATAACTGCAATTGATTTTATTTTGCCCTTTTTTAAAGGTAATATTCCATTATTTTTAAGGAGCACTATTGATTTCTGTGCAACTTCGAGTGCAAGATCACGATGTTCTTTGCAGTCAAGTTTATCTTTTGTAATTGAACTATAAGATACCATTTCAGGTGGATCGAATTCTCCCAGTCTGAAACGTGCGGAAAGAACTCTTTCCAAAGCACGGTCTATATCTTTTACTTCCAACAATCCTCTATCGAGAGCTTCTTGTAAGTATTGACGATAGGCTGCACCGCAATTTAAATCGCAGCCGGCAAGGATACTTCTTGCAACAGCTTCAGCTCCTGTTTTGAAAAAATGATGTCCGTATAACATGTCAAAAATACCACCGCAGTCGGATACCACATACCCTTCGAAACCCCACTTACGCCTTAACAGGTCATTTAATAAAAACGTATTTGCATTGCAAGGAACTTGATTTAGTTCATTATATGCTCCCATTATGGAGTAAGCTTTGCCTTCAACGATAGCTTGATGAAATGCCGGCAAATAATATTCAAACAAGCTGCGCATGTCCACATCGGAAGAACCTGTATGACGGCGTTCTTCCTCATTATTCGCTACAAAGTGTTTTGGGGTAGAAACGGTTTTCAAATAATAAGGGTCATCTCCCTGCATACCTTTAATAAATGCGACACCCATAAGTGACAGGAGATAAGGATCTTCACTATAGGATTCTTCATTACGTCCCCAGCGTGGATCACGTGCAATATTAATAGTAGGACTCCAGTAAGATAATCCTTTGCCACTAATAACATTTAATGCACGAGCTTCATCAGATATAGCCGAACCTACACGATATACAAGACAGGGATCCCATGTGGAACCCATCGCAACAGCTTGCGGAAAGGAAGTCGCGCTGCTTGCTAACACTCCGTGTAATGCTTCATTCCAATAGTTGTATTTAGCAAGTCCTAATCGGGGAATTGAATCTGCTTGGTTAGTTAATTGCTTAATCTTTTCATCAACTGTCATCAAACTTATTAGATCAGCAAGTCTTTCTTTATAAGAATTGGGTTTAAAGACATTTACAATTACGGAACTGCTTACCGGGTCATTACTTTTACTGGAGAGAATTAATAAATAATAACCGGGACGGGGGAAAATAACTTCTGTAACAGGATTAGAAGCATCTTTAAAAACAACTTCAGAATTCTGCGGGCACGTCCATTCTGCTTTTATTTTGTTTGAGGACACACTTCCTTTGAGCTGTGCAGAGTGTGTCTTTTCCCAATTTATGATTTGTTTACTTCCTGCATTAATTGCAATAGTTTGAGCGAAAAATAAAGTAGGATTTAAAAGTAAGAAAACTACTATTCCGATAATCGATTTAATGATTCTCTGTTCCATAGAATTCCTCATTTTTTACTTGTTACAATTTTGAAAAGATATATTTTTCCCCTGGTTTGGTTTCAAAATCATAAATAAAAGTATTTTTTAGCTTAACATCTTTCAGAGTCGCCTTATTAGAAATTATAGGTTCTTTTATTCTTGGTGTTTGGTAAAAAGGATTTTGATTTTCACCTGTTGCGGATTTAAGACTTGTTTTACCTTCTGCTCTTAATTTTGTATAGGAACGAATCCTGCAGTTTCCTCCCAGGTTTGATTTAATGACTAACTTTGAGATTTCTCCGTTTTCCCACTCCATAGATTCAATTTCGAAACCGCCACGCACACGAATACCCTTTATACTTCCATTTTTCCAAATACCCGGTAATGCAGGCAAAACAAAAATAGAACCATCGTGGCTTTGAATGAGCATTTCAGTAACACCAGCAGTAAAACCAAAATTTCCATCAATTTGAAAAGGAGGATGAGCATCAAAAAGATTGGGATAAGTACCGCCTTTTTGTCTTCCACGGGGTTGGATAGAAGGTGTTAATTGGTCGGTAATTAGTTTTAAAGCATGATCGCCGTCAAGAAGACGCGCCCACAAGTTTACTTTCCATCCCATAGACCAGCCGGTGGATTCATCACCTCGTGCTATCAGCGATGTTTTTGCAGCAGAAAATAATTCCGGTGTCCGATAAGGTGATATCTGACTGGAAGGGTACAGGCCATACAAATGTGAGACATGGCGGTGTTTGTCGTTCTCGTTGTCCCAATCTTGCATCCATTCCTGTAATTGACCCCATTGGCCAATCTGCATCGGAGGTAAACGTTTCAATGTCTCTTTTATTTTTTTTACTAATTCCTTGTCAGTCTTTAAGATTTCTGCTGATTTTATCGTTTTCGTGAACAGATCAAAGAGTAATTGGTTATCCATGGTTGTTCCGGCCGCTATTGAAGACTCAGGATGAACTGCCGGAGAATTTTCCGGAGAAACGGAAGGGCAAACAACCAGCCATTTATGCTGCGGTTCTTCTACTAAAAAACTAAGGTAAAATTCAACCGCACTTCTCATTACAGGATATACTGATTTAAGATATTCACTATCACCATTAAACTCATATTTTTCCCATAGATGCTGACAAAACCAGGCACCGCCCATGGGCCACATCCCCCAAAATGATCCATCTATAGGTCCGTTCATCCGCCAGATATCCGTATTGTGATGAAGAACCCATCCTTCTGCGCCATACATATCCTTTGCTGTTTGTTTACCGGTCTGAGAAAGTTCACGTATCATTTGAATCAGCGGCTCTTTCATTTCGCTAAGGTTGGTGATTTCAGATGGCCAATAATTCATTTCTGTGTTTATATTTACAGTATATTTACTATCCCAGGGCGGATAAAGCTGATCGTTCCAAATCCCCTGTAGATTAGCGGGCTGACCTCCCGGCCGTGATGAAGAAATCAGCAAATAACGACCAAACTGAAAACATAATGCTACCAATTGCGGATCATTACCTTTGGCAAATTGTTCAATACGAACATCGGTAGGATTTTTTACAGAATCGGTTGTACCCAGATCAATGCTGACTCTATTAAAATAGCGCTGATAATCGGCAATATGCTCTTTTAAGGCTTTTTCATAATCATTTTCCAGAGCTTTTTGAAGATAGGCATTTGCTCTTTCACCGGCATTGGCGCTGATATCATTATAATTTTTAAAACTTGATGCAATTGAAATATAGAGGGTTGCAACATTTGCATTGTTTACAATTATATTGTTATTGGTTGCCGATACCGAGCCTCCTTCGGTTATTATTTTAACCTGTGCTTGAAACTTAACTGCACCTTTTACAGAATCGCAATCACCTGTTACTCCCGACATAATTAATTTATCATTACCTTCGGTTGAAATATCTACAGGTGCAGGACGATTCATTGAAGCCGTAAAATTAATTTTGCCGGGTTTGCTGGCTGTAATTCGAAGAATGATAACCTGGTCCGGAAACGAAGCAAAAACTTCGCGTTTATATGTCACTCCATCAACATCATAGCGTGAAGAAGTCACGGCGGTTTCAATATTCAGTTCCCGATAGTAATTTGCAAAATTTTCATGCCCCGGGAACGAAAGGTCAAGATTTCCAACGGTTTGATAAGGCATACCTTGAGAATTACGGCTGATAAATTTCCGGTTAACCAGATCTTGGGCTTCCTTGTATTTGCCTGCGAAAATCAGTTGCCTGACTTTTGGCAAAGCTTCCTTAGCATCCGGATTGTCATTACGGTATGGCTGGCCAGCCCAAATAGTATTTTCATTGAGCTGAAATTTTTCTTGCGAGGGATTTCCAAATACCATGGCGCCCAAGCGACCATTCCCGATAGGCAGCGCTTCAACCCATCGGTTAGCAGGTTGATTATACCATAGTTTTAGCAATGAGCTGCTTTGTGCTTGTACATTTAGTGTAAACAGTAAATAGAATATAAATAAGAAAAGAAGGAAACCCGGGTTCTTCAGTTTAGTATTTATCTGCATGTTGTTAACTCCTATTTATCTTCATATAACTTCTCCTTAGCTGAATCCTCAACCGTCAAGCTAAGGAGAAATATTGCCCCCATTTACCACATAATCCGAGGTTCAAACCTTAACAAGTCCACTGGTCAAACCAGTGGTTTATCCATTTCTGAATTAATTGTCATCCTGTACGACTTTAATCACGGCGTCAAAAGCCTGTTTGGGCTGACAGTTCCTATCAAAAAGCAGGGGAGAGCCTCCGATCCATGAAGTTGCATCGTAAACACCCCAAAAGGTAACGCGTGAAATATCCTTCTTGTGCTTAACAAACACTGAAAAAAGCTCGGCGTACTTCTCTGCGAGTCTTTGTTGTGTCTGCTCATTTTCAGCATTCGAATCGGACGTGCTTTCTCTGTTAATTCTGCTGATATCTGCTCCTCTGTAACCTCGTGTCCGCGTCCGGATATCCAGTTCTGTAATCATGACCTTTACGCCGGTATCTGCCAGACTCGTGATGGCGTACTCAAGACCCTCGATACTGGGGTATGACAGCCCACTGTGCAGTTGGATGCCGACGCCGTCGATGCGGATACCCTTTGACTTGAGATGCTTCACAATCGCGACTGCCCCATTGCACTTTGCCTTTGACGACTCGAGATTGTAGTCATTGTAGTATAGTTCGGCGTCAGGGTCGGCCTCGTGAGCCCACCTAAAGGCGTTCTCGATGAAATCGTACTGCTTGTCTTCGGAGCCTTCGCCGATGATTCTCAGCCATTGACTTCTGCTTCCCAGCTTGCCGTCCTCAGCGAGGGCTTCATTGACCACATCCCAACCCTTGATGCGGCCCTTGTAGCGGCCGACAACGGTCATGATGTGGTCCTTCATGCGAGCCAAAAGTGCGTCTCGCGTCAAAGTGTTTCCCGAATCGTCGCGAAACACCCACCGCGGAGTCTGGCCGTGCCAGACGAGGCAATGGCCAATGGGAAACATATTGTTTTTCTCGCAGAATTCCATGAAACTGTCCGCCGGCTCCCAGTTGTACCGGTTGAGCTGTGGATGTATGAGTTGCCACTTCATATCGTTCTCCGCGGTTGCCGTGCTGAATTGTTTCTCAGCGATAGCGGCCGCATTGGGGTCACGGCCTGTTACTACGCCTCGATTCAAAGCCCCGCCGATCAGAAAGTAGTCCTTGAATACGTCTTTTAGCGTGGGCATATTCTGACCTGCCGCAGGCTCGGAAACATCCGCACTTTTGTCGGTCGCTGTTTGCGGAATTATTTCAATCGCATTGATCTCCGGGTTTTCAATCTGGGTTGTGAAAACAATGCGGAATTCTCCGTTGGTCACTTCCACGGGCACCGTCTCAATGTAGGCGCGTTCGGGGCCTCCGGCCTTTGCCCAAATGTCGAAATCCTTGAACTCGTGTCCCTGTACATTGAAGGAAAAAACACGCTCGCCGGGGCCGTAAATGCCCTCGAACGTCTCCGCAAAGTAGAGTTTCACGATATACTTACCGTTGGGAATTTTGCAGGAAAAAGAGTCCATCGCATAATGCTCGCTCAAAAACAGCTCCGGGTCTTTGGTTCCGGCGATATCCAGTTCCGGATCGCGATCAATCGTGGCACCCCCCTCGAAACCCTGGTCCGGCTGCCAAACGTTGCCGTTCGAATCCGTAAATGGCTCATACGCGCCGGCCTTAATCCGGACAGTCGCTGCGGAAGGCTTACTTGTCTCGGCTGCTGTTTTCGGAATTATTTCAATCGCGTTGATCGCCGGGTTTTCGATCTGGCTCGTGAAAACAATGCGGAATTCTCCATTGTTAACTTCCACGGGCACCGTCTCAATGTAGGCGCGTTCGGGGCCGCCTGCCTTTGCCCAAATGTCGAAGTCCTTGAACTCGTGTCCCTGCACATTGTAGGAAAAAACACGCTCGCCGGGGCCGTTAATGCCCTCGAACGTCTCCGCAAAGTAGAGCTTCGCGATATACTTGCCGTTGGGAATTTTGCAGGAAAAAGAGTCCATCGCATAATGCTCGCTCAAAAACAGCTCCGGGTCTTTGGTTCCGTCAATCTCCAGTTCCGGATTGCGTTCAATCGTGGCACCCCCCTCGAAACCCTGGTCCGGCTGCCAAACGTTGCCGTTCGAATCCGTAAATGGCTCATACGCGCCGGCCTTAATCCGGACAGTCGCTGCGGAAGGCTCGGAGGCCGCCGTACTTGCTGCAAACCATAATACTGTTGAAGACAGAAAGATTACATAAAACAGTTTTTTATTTTTCATAATCTTCTCCTATGTTTACCTGGGGTTTTTCATTCACACTCTTTAACAACAGAATTTTCTCCGTATGATATCAAATATCTTACTGAAAACACCCTAAGCAGTCAAGAAATTTTTTCCAAAACAGTTTTAATGGAAGTTTCTATAAAATACAGTAACATTTTTATCGATATGAAGCAATTTTCTATCAAAGCCAAGGTAAAGCTCCGCGGCCTGGACAATGTGATTGAAGCCAATCCCCGCATCGGGAATTCAGATTCGCGGCGAATTTACGGAGTCCCGGTTTGGCCGAATATCAGATTTATGAGGGCATGTTTGTTTCTTGCCCCGTCATTCGTCACCTGATTGTCTTCAGTCCAGCTTGATGTCCACCTTCCAGTGTTCCGCGATGGCTTTCAGTTCATCCAGCGTCAGGTAAGTCACCGCGCCATGCTTAGGCCGCGAAAAGTTCGTTCCCTTCATCACGCCTTCGTTGAAGTGACCGATGTTCTTGTAAGTCACGAAGTCCGTGGTTTCGCTGAAGCCCATGTTGTTGGGTCTTGCGCCGTAGACATCGTACATCAGCACGTAACTGTTGGTACCGAGGCGTTTGAACATGTTGGGAGCTTCCGCGGGAACCGTCTCGGGATCGATGCGTTTGGGCTCGGACCTGTATCCCTGGTTGATCTTGTCGGAGACGGCATGCAGACCAATTCTATTGCGATGGAGAAGTTCTTGAACTTCTGAAACAAATTTAATATGCTGACATGTATGCGAAACTTATCATGTATATGAGAATCAACAATTCAAGGAAAGAAGGTAACCATGCATAAGCGAACAGGATTCACCCTGATAGAACTGCTGGTGGCAGGGTGACGATGCTATGCGGTGCCGAGGCGATCATAGCCACTGGCGCGGGGCAACAAAATAGAAAGGGAAAACTATGTCATTTCATTGGAGATATTTACGTGCATATTCAGTTGTTGTAATAGCTCTGGGGATAGCGACGATATTCAATGGCTCGGTGACACGTGCGGCCCGGCGCGGGCCAAGTGCTCAGGATGAATATGACGATCACCAGAATATGATGGACCAACTGGGAATCAAGCAATTACGTCCGGGTGCTAATCCGAACAACCAGAACGTCTTCGACGAAGCCACTGCCAACCCATACAAGGACAGCATGCCGGACGTCCTCACGATGAAGGACGGAACTAAGGTGACCAGTGCCGCGCAATGGCCTAAACGCAGGGTGGAGATCCTTGAGGACTTCGAGCGTGAAGTGTACGGTCGGATTCCTCCGAACGTGCCGAAGGTGACCTGGGAAGTGTCAGCGACGACCGAGGGCAACAGCGCTGGAATTCCAACGGTCACCAAGACGCTGGTCGGTCATGTTAACAATTCGGCATACCCTGAGATCTCGGTAGACATTCAGGTGATCTTCACGGTTCCGGCTGGAGCGAAAGAGCCGGTGCCTATGATGCTTGAATTTGGGTTCGGCGGCGGGTTTGGAGGTATACGAGGCAGACCGGGTGGCCCATCTTGGATGGAGCAGTCTATCTCCCATGGTTGGGGGTATGGTACCATCAATCCCGTAAGCATCCAGCCGGATAGGGGAGGCATGAGTCTGCGTCGGGGCATCATCGGTTTAACCAACAGAGGCGAACCGCGAAAGCCGGATCAATGGGGCGCGCTGCGGGCTTGGGGATGGGGTGTTAGTCGGCTGATTGACTTTTTCG
>Ga0315548_1004100_pt1 | contig 10634 bp, 10 predicted proteins | sample SalMarSW160110MG_2_FD_202540 | JGI IMG/M metagenome (GOLD analysis project Ga0315548, IMG submission 202540) | Salt marsh sediment microbial communities from the Plum Island Ecosystem LTER, Massachusetts, United States - Salt Marsh Sediment SW1601-110 ... | reverse complement strand
GAAAGGTCCTGCTCGAAGGCGTTGCCCGCTTGGGAACCAAGAAACGCCATTTGTCGGCCGTCGGCGTTGAATATATGATCATGGTCACCGAAGTAGTTGATGTTATTCGGCTCTGTGTTGATGAAAACGCCCGTGTTTTGACTTCCGAGAGTATCGATGTCTATCTCTGTCCAGTTATCTATATTGGGATCTGCCCCAAAGGGATTTAAAAGAGGATCTATCACCGGAAACTCAAATGAGGCATTCTCTATCGGGATAGATATTGGCAGAGCAGGTAAGGCAGCCCATAGGCACACTAAAATCGGCAAACTCAGACGAAAAATATAATGATTCATTGTTCATGTCCTCCTCAATTTTTTGGCGGCCCGTATAGCTTGCAAAGAACCAAAAAAGTATCGATAATTATGATTGACCATTAGATTTTACCTTTCGCTTCATCCATGGGCATGTCGTTTTCTGGGGGCATTCTTTACAACCGTGCTGGATAGAAACTAGTGGCAAAACAACAAATGCGTCCAAAGCAAAAATAATAAGCAGACCTAATAGTGACCAGGAAAACCTGCTTATGAGCACAGGGCTACCAGCCAGTATCGGTATGAACCACAAAGGCACAATAACAGGTATATGTTTTTTGAACTTCTCATTGAAGCAATCGACGGTGCTTTTAGTGCGAAATTTTGCGGCTATCCGACCATATCCGCAGGGGCACGATCTGGTATTCCAGTATTTACAATAGGGACATACAAAAACCATAATCCAGAAGGCACCTGCTATGCCATATACGAAATAGGCGCCGGCAGTCAACCATGCCAATACAAGATTATCAAAGGCTGTAATAAAAATTACCGTGCCTAATATCGTCATTGTTATATAGGGAATATTATTGATAAGCTCTTGTGCCGGTGAGTACTGTCGTATAGTTTGGTCGCTGATATTATCGCTTGGTTTGGCATTGTTCACAAATTTAATCTCCTTAGTTAAGATTTTCGGTCAAATGCGGAGAAATGTAATTTTTCATTCACTTTCTCCTCTTTTTTGGTTAGTACAATCCGGCGGTTTCTTGCTTAAATGATATTTGTTCGGATATAAATTGACTCATGCAATCACTCGAGTTTCCGGAAAAAATTTGGCCGGTCTGCGGAGTATAAGCAAACCTAATGAATTTACTGTTTTATATCATATTTTGTTCGTCTTTGCCTGAATATCAGTAAGTCAATACTCAATAATAAGGATATCTTACACTTAATTGTTAAAAATTCTCCGAATAATGTCTTCTGTGTAATGAGAACTGTGTTACTTTTTCTTTAGCTTGTCGGCTCTGAACAAGGCTAAAAAACTCAATCCCGATATTGACTGCGGCTGATTAGCTGTTTCCGCCGGCCCGGCCGAAACGGGCAAGCAGTTTCCAGCCGGACGGCAGCAGGGCGGCGGCCAGTCCTATCTTGACTAAGTCACCGACGATAAATGGATATACACCGGTTGCCAGCGCACTTGAAAAACCGACTAACAAAGAAAGCCACAGCAGGCCGAAGATATGAATCAGGACGTTACCGGCGAACATTGCGAAGATTGTGGTAACAACACGTCTGTCCCAACCTTTTTGCGCCAGCAGCCCCGTAACGAAAGCGGCGGCGATAAAGCCGAAAAGAAATCCTCCGGTCGGTCCGAACAGTATCGGCAAACCACCTCTTCCGTGTGAAAATACGGGCAATCCGGCAGCACCTTCGATTAAATATGCCAGCACGGCCAGGCTGCCTCGCCGCGATCCGAACAATGCCCCGACTATCAGCACGGCGAAAGTCTGCATCGTAAAGGGCACAGGCCAGCCGACGGCGATTTGCGCGCTCAAGGCAATAAGCAGGGAGCCGCCCAGGATCAATAGAATATCGTACAAACAGGCCCGTGTTTTCTCGTAGGGCCGCCAAATATCGGCTATAGTCGCATTCGTCAACATATCTGCTCCGCTGGATAAAACAAAATCACAATCCGGATACAAAAAAGTGCCGAAGGAGGGAGTCGGACCCTCACCCTGTTGCCAGGACGGGATTTTGAATCCCGCGCGTCTGCCAGTTCCGCCACTTCGGCTAAACCAAATCGACCGACTATTATTCAGATATGCAGACCTTTGTCAACTAAATTCGTCACGCACTTTGGAACCGCTGTTTCGCTGTTTTCTGCTCGTTTGACCCGCTGATTTCGACACGAATGCGCACATACCTAAAAACAAAAATCGAAAAAATGAAAATTTTTTTAATTTGTTCCCTACCGGTTGCTTACACTTGCGGCCCTGTTTCAAAACAGGCTTTTTTTCGACACGTTTGCGCACATAGCCACCATTATGGGGGCGGATGTTTTTTCGCCGGACCTCCGGGGCAGGATTTTGCAATGCCGCAAACGCCGGAAAAAAGACAATGTTGCAACTGCTGCTATTCACGACAAATAAGGCGTGATTTGCATTGTGTGAAGAATCCTCCTGCTGTTGCCGCCGAGACCGGTCTTGCCCGCTGGCCCATTGTCCGGCGTGATGATATTTGCGGCTGCTTTCGCTACGGCCGGGCCGAACATATCGACGACGACCTACCCATATACACAGACCGGTTTGGCGATTACTGCAAAATCCCGCTGACCCAGGGCAGATATGCTAAAGTTGACCCGGAGGATTATATCAGGCTTTCGCAGTTTCGATGGCATTGCAAAAGCAACTTGAAAACCATCTACGCCGTGCGGACCATTACCATCGACGGTAAATCGAAAAGAATCTTCATGCACCGATTGATTGCCGATACGCCCGCGCATCTGGTCTGCGACCATATCAACCACGACGGCCTGGACAATCGCAGGGCCAACCTTCGCAACTGCACCATCCGGCAGAACAACGTCAACAGCCGTGCCGCCCGAACCTCCACATCGAAATACAAAGGCGTCTCGTGGAACCGCCGCCGCAGTAAATGGGTCGCCTACATCAAAAAAGACGGCAGGCAGAAATTCCTCGGCTCTTTCACCGACCAGACGCGGGCGGCAAGAGCCTACGATCTCGCTGCAAAAAAACTTCACGGCCGATTCGCCACCCTTAATTTCCCCGACTAAAAAATATTTAGTTTCCGAATTCTCGCCCTGGGCCTGTCGAATGGTTTCCGGTGATTGTCTATCGAAATTTTAATAATTTATTTTGCCGTCACGAGCCGATAAGTATTAAAATTATCTCGATTGTCGTTTTGATGTAATTGAGATACGATTGTGAAAGGACGTCAAAATGTGCAAGACATGCGGATGCCAGTCAGGTAAAAAGAAAACCAAAAAAACCATTAAAAAAACTAAACCGAAAACCAAAAAGAGATAGTCCTTAACGTTCTTTCCAATATCGCCGGACGATACCTTCTCGTACTTCGAATGCAACCATATGTTCTTATGTCCTGTTTTCTTCGGTGACAATTACTGGCGGTATCATGACAAATTCGCTTTCTGTTCTCTTTGTGCATCTATAACGAAGAATCTCGCTGCCTTTCTCGTTTGTATATTGTTCGGTCGGTTCGCCGAGGTTTTCTATGAGCTGCTCCATTGTCGTTTGGCCGAGCTCAATTTCCCTGAGCTTGCTGTCTTCGACGCCGGAATAGTGGACGTCGTTGCTGCAAACGATACAGCCGGCCATCAGGATTGAAGTTAAAGCCAGTGTTAAATAAAGAATGATATCGTTGCATCTGTATTGTTTCATTTTTAGCTTCTCCCGTTTAAGGTTGACGTTGTCATTTTCTTCTCGGCACAAAACCTTCAAGCTAAACTCGGCTAATGTATAAGCCACCGTTCTTATATTATATAGGCGTAAAAACAGCAAAAAGATACGGAATTTTTCTCATCCGTCTTTTTTGTTGCGGCGTTAATATCTTCCTAACACCTCGTGTTAAAAAAAGTTAAGTGACTACCGTTTTTGTTAAATCTGTAAAAACTTACACTATTTTCTATGTAAAAGTCACGACTAACGAGCAAGTTTTACCTGTATTATTCCCTGTTGGTAGCTTAGCCCCGGATGAAAACATATGCACCCGGTTTAACGGGACGTCTGAATTCATAGGTAGAGTGGTCGAGTATGATGCGTCCCTTTTTAGGTGTTTCCATTTCAGGAGAGCCAACGATAAGGCCGTATTCATCCGAGACAAAAAACCAGATGATTTCCACGCTTGGCCCGTTTTTAGAAACGGAATTGCTAAATGAGATGAACCATGGTTTAAGTTTAACCAGGCACTCAGGCAATTCCTCAGGGAAACCGTCTTCAGAAATATAGTGTTGCCCGGCGTGCTTTGCTCCTTCGCTGACCAGCCACGTCTGGATTGCATCTATGTCCGCTTCTTGCAGGACCCATTGTTCGAAGCCTTTCAGGAAAACAGGAGATGAGGGTGTAGTGTAAAAAAGAGCAAAGCAAACTATGGCAGGACCGAGGAGTATCAATAAGAGCTTGAATAAAATCTGGCTGATATTGCGATGCCTGATCGCGAGACTAATTATCGCAAGGATAGAAGCACTCAGTGCGATGGGTGCCATAAGAGGGAATAATATTAAAGAAAGTCCGAAGCCATAAACAAAGCTATCGTGTACGTCATTCTGTGTACCGGCCAAATATTCGAATCGGTGAATGAGAATGGAGCCGCCGATTGCCAGAACTGCCAGAATAATAATGATGATGATATAGGCTATGCTCAAAGCTCGTTTATCTGTTTGAGTTTTTATGTTTTCCGGCATTGTGCAAACTTTCCGCATGGAGCCGAATAGGGCGGGCTTCGGCCCACGTAATGCTTTTCAGTGCCAAATTTTCAATACTCACTCGTTAATAATCGATAAAGACAATGTCTTCCGGGATAGCGACGACGTCACGATGTCCGGGGCCGAGGATAGCGCGTATCTCGGAGCTGTGCTTTCCGGCCAGGGCCTTTAGCTGGGTACTGGCGATACTGGTGACCGCCTTGGCGTTTTCATTTAGCATGACGACGTCACCGGCCTCGAATGTCCCTTTGACCGAGATTATACCGCTGGGCAGAAGGCTTTTGTGTTTTTTTATCGCCTGCATTGCGCCGTCGTCGATAACGATTGTCCCGGCGGCGGAGCTGTTGAGAATCCAGCGCGAGCGGTTCGAAAGTTTTCGTCTGGGCATGAAGATTGTCCCTATCTCCCGGCCTTCGATAATTCGCCTGATGACGTTTTTAATCCTGCCGTTTGCCAGGACGATTCTGCATCCGGCGTTGGAGGCGATTTTAGCCGCTTCCAGTTTTGTTTTCATCCCGCCGGTCCCGTGCGCGCTGCCCTTGTCGCCGGCGCTGCGAATAATATCGTCGGTAATCTCGTAAACGGTCCGGATTTGCCCGGCGTCGGCGAATTTTTTCGGGTTCCTGTCGTAAAGGGCGTCGATGTCACTTAGTATGATAAGAAGGTCCGCGTCGATTTTACTTGCGACCAGCGCGCTTAGCTTGTCGTTGTCGCCGAAGGCCGAGCCTATCTCGGCGGTGCTGACGCTGTCGTTCTCGTTCAGAATCGGCACGACCGAGAGTTCGAGCAGCGTCTCGATGGAATTGCGCAGGTTCAGATATGTCTTCCTGTTGCTTAGCACTTCGGCGGTCAGCAGGACCTGTGCGACGGTGACGCCGTAGCGCAAAAACGATTTTCGATACTCGGCCATAAGCAACGGCTGGCCGATAGCTGCGCAGGCCTGCCGCATCTTCAAATCCTTCGGCCTGTCGGCCAGTTCCATTTGACCGGTCCCCATCCCGATAGCGCCGGAGGAGATAATTACGACCTGCCTGCCGGTGGCCAGCAGGGCGTTGACCTGCCCGGCGACCGTTCGTACGTAGCCGGCATCGACGCCGGCTCCCTTGGTCAGGATATTGGTGCCGATTTTTATTACGATTCGTTTGACTTTTTCAAAGTTTCGCATTGATTTATCTTACGGCAAAGTTCCGGTTTCTGCAATAGTCCTGTCCCGCCCGGATTGGATAAAAATAATAGAATCGGTTTTGTTAGCATGCCCTTTTGACCGTATGCATTAACCGATAAAATACAAAATGTCATTCCTGCGAAGGCAGGAATCCATAGATTTTGATGTTTGGATTACGCATCAAGCTTGTCCTGAGCGTTGCCGAATGGGTGCATAATGACAGTCCAGCAAATTTCGTGTTACAGACTACTGCTGGTCGTCATCCCTGCCGTCTTGGGAAGACTGTTGAATCTGCTCGATGATTTTCCTGGCTTTCTCGGCGTAATTTTCCGGAACGAGCACACCCGGAACCATGCCGTCGAGGCAGTAAGCACCCTGCAAATTCTCGTTGCTGATTTGAACCGGGATTCCTTCGGCCTCAAGGTTTGCCTTTATCAGATAGGCAAACGTAATATCGCTCGCAGTAAAAACCTCCACGTATCTGTCCATACAACCACCTCTTCATAGCCAATGCAATCACCTTTTACTCAAATTGTACTGAGCTTCGGCCTTTGAGGCAATAAACAATTTAAAATCATCCCGCTCTAATAAAATGACTTATGTCAATAAAATAATAAACTGTCCCTAGTTTTACCAATATATTTTTCACCTGGGCTGTGAACTTCGTGTTCGCAGCCCTTTTTTTATATGTCTCTGCAAGTGCCTGTAAGATGCTCTAAGTCTTCAATCACTGAACTTTTTAAATCGGCACGCGGCTCTGACTCATCCTAATATCGCAAAAGCAAGGAAGGGGACAAGATTGAAAAACCAAAAGAAAATCTTATATAATCCAAAGAAGGAATAGATTGCTACGTTGAACGTCTCTCTGGAGATCGGGAAAAATTTGCTTTGCATTCGATAAACCCAGTCACCTGCAAAGGCACAGATAAGGAATGAAAAAACCAGTAACGAACCGTTGATAATCGAACACCACATGAAAAAATCTTGCATAGTATATCTCCTTTTTTCTGTTTGCATCGAACATGATTATATTCAACACGATGTGTTAGAACATAAGCTGTCATCAAAGTAATGTCAACGTTTCAATATAGCAGCTTATAGTTGTCTCGAGTGCGATGTGTTACACCAAACCTCTAAATAAGCTTTTTTCCTATAAAAGGTCCAACCGATGACCGTCTCAATGACAGCTTACATATTAAAAAAGGTCTCACACAAAGCTCGTAGTCCTTTTAGTTAGTCAAAAGGACTATGAGCCTGTTATATAAAGATTGGTTATGGTTTTGCTGCGTTATATAGATTGATTGCTGCGTATGGTTGGTTTAGCTTGTAGAGTATGATGTGCTGCTTTTCTAATTTATATTGTAGCGGTCATGCTTCGTACAAAAATCTTGGATTCCGCATTACGGCGGGTACGGCCTTCGCCGGGATATTTTATGCCGTTGCTCTGCCTTCTGACTCCTGCCTTCTGTATTCTGTTTTACATTGCCCAGCTTTACATCGTGAGCTTTGCCTGCACTGAGAAAAGCCGAAGTGTCGAACGGCCGCCATGAGTTGCTATTTAACAATCATCTTGGCATTTGACCTGTTTTTGCCACCATTGTTTGAATCTGTCTGGGATAACCTTCTTTCCACTGACTCTCCAATCGGTGAGCCGTTTCTTTGGTGTGGCACAGAACAAGACTTCCCATAATTGCCTCGCATATCCGGCCCGTGAACTCTTAGATGCTGAGCAACGCGTTAGAAACCAGTTACTAAGTAGGCAGTAAAAAGCTTCGGGCAATGGTTCAGTAGTGTTTTTCAGCCAATGCTTGAAATAATTAGATGCATCCTTATTGAATGGTTTATTATACTCAGGATTTGGTCGCTCAACATTTTCAAGCATATCCAACAATACCTTTTGCTTTACATACTGAGTGTTTACCAATTGCAGGTCAAAAGTATTGTCAACTCGTTTCCATTTAGATTTCTTATGATTCTTTGTCATTCTCGCCTCTCTATTTTATTGGCCAGCCGCTGGGGCATTGATTACTTCCTCAAAATATAACCAATCATCTGGTTTTTCTTTAAAACTTATATATTTTTCTTTAGAATTAATTCTAAAATGCTGCCCTTCTTTGATGACTAAACCACCGAACATATTTTTATCTTCTTCTTCTTTTATATATCTTTGTAGCGCTTCAGCTTTTAATTTGTTATCATCTTCATTATAACCACTCGCTTTGGTATCGAATATCCCCAGACTTCCTTCTTTGAACATCACTAAAAAGTCTGGTTGAAATGTTGATTTTGAGTTGTATTTTATTCCAAAATTAAGAGCCATATGTTCGTCACCGTTTTGCCACCACCATTTAACGATATCCCTTCTCTCTTCTAAGTATTCTATGAATTTCTTCTCGATGTCACTATCTATTTTCAGGTAACATGGTTTATATAAAAATAAAGAATAACCATATTGTTTATAAGTATTTGGATTATAGTTTCTGTTTTCAGCTATCTCCCAGTCATTTTTCCATTCCTCTATCTCTTCAATCTTTTTATTTATTTCAGTATCTTTTAAAGGAATGTACTTTCTAATAGCTTCATCGAACAACTTTGAAAAGGTTTCGGAATTATTTAAAACCACGTTTTGAATATAAACAATACCATTACCGACCAGCTTAATATTTAGATATTTTTTGAACCACCTGTACAAGGCTTGTTTTACAGTAGGAATTGACCTTTTATATGCAAAACCGTTTAGATTAATTCTGATCAAGTATTCAAAGAGATGATATAAATCATCTTGTGATAAATTTGCTTCCATTAGAGTGGCAGCAGAAAACAAACTTGCCCTTTCCCCTTTTATTACTTCTTCGGGAAGCTGATCGAATATTCTATTGTCAATTTGTTTGTTAAGAATAATTTCGTCCTGAGCATCTAAACCTTCAAGATCGATTTTTTGTTGAACTTTGATTTTGTTCTGATCAAAAAATTCATGTTTATCAAATTCTATTCCAAAATACTCGCAAAACACATTATCTAAAACACCATAAAAACTTTGAGTAATATCGCCGAAATCAATTCTATTTCGATAATATGATCTTAGCTTCAAAGGCTCATAAATATCTTTTCGTTTTACGACTACTGATTTTATGATATTAGGATTATATGTTTCTTTTTTAACTTCCAGACTTTTAACATTGGTATAAACATAGCCTTTGTTTAAATTATCATTATTATAATGCTTAGCTTCGGGCATTCTTAGTATTCTGCCGATCGTTTGTATTTCAAAAACAATACTTTTAATTTCTCTGAACCGTACAAGTATTTGTGCTCTTGGACAATCCCAACCCGTATCAACTGCCTGCTTAAAAATTAAATACTCAACCTCACTATTATTAGGCTTAATCATCCAATCTTCTTGATTGATCTTGTTTTCATCGCCTGTCATCCATAAAGCAAGCCTATGATTGTCATATGTTATATTTTTATCAGCCAGAAAACTTTCGATAAATTCCTTTTTATCCTCGCCAGCTTCACTTTGCGGAAGTTGTATCATTACTAATGGATTAATTGCTGTACCAGCCTTTTTATATTGGGATTTTAATTCTTCTCGTTTGGAAAAAGCTGATTGCATTATCAATTCCTGAGAGGTTATTTCGTCCTCTTTAATGTCATCTATATTTTCATTGATTATGATTTCCTTTTTTATCATCCCTTCTTTAATAACATCGTCTGGTTGAACAACAACTTTTTCGTTATATTCACCCTCACGCAGTACCGGTGTTGCACTCATCTCAATTGTCAAATCGGCATTCACAATCTCATCCCGCAACTCAATAGCTCTTTCACTTGTGGAATTTGAATGGCTTTCGTCAATTATCATTACAATTTTTGTATTTTCTTCTCTTGTATTTCTCAAAAGTTCTCTGAAATTCGTGGTTTCCTTATCTTTCATCAGGATATTTTTCCACTCACCCGTCTTATTATCTTTGCTTCTAAGCTTTTCCCAGTTGACAACCACAATTTCATTTTTTGCGATAGTTTCACGAGAACCGAAAAATTCCTGTTCCAACAGATAAACATCAGGAAAACCCTGTAATTCTCTTTTTAAGGAATTATAACTTTGAACATGAAGATCACCTTTACCAATACTTACCCATAAAAAACATAAGTCCATATTTTCAAGCTCTTTGATAAGTTGTTCGATATATTCAGTCATCATCAAAGTTTTCCCGCTACCAGTAGGCGACTGGAATACAATAGTTCTTTTTTCTAAGCTCTTACCCAAAAGTAGTCTTGTCTTTAATAATAATTCATCAACCGCTGTTCCCTGATATCTTGTTAATATCTTTGTACTCATATTATCACCTTACACATTATAGCTGTTCAGCAAAGACTGAATATGCTTGTAAAAATTCTCCACCTGTTTTAAATCGTAATCATCATAATAGCCATGAGCAGCATCGTTGCCAATTGCAAGATATGTTTTGTTTTCTTCCCACTCGATCTGTGTGATAATTTTTTGTTTGAAGAGGTTATCATTAAGCTTTGATATTTTCTCTTCCTTACCTTTGGGATTTAAGATATTTATGCTGTTATCCTGCGACATTTTTTGGATTACCTTTTCCAGAACTATCCGCAAAATCCTTGCCCCATCATCTTTGTCTTTATCAGTAAAGATTTCTGTCTTTGCTTTATTCAAATCGGTAAAGATCACATTGGTTTTTATTGG
>Ga0315548_1004099_pt1 | contig 10634 bp, 14 predicted proteins | sample SalMarSW160110MG_2_FD_202540 | JGI IMG/M metagenome (GOLD analysis project Ga0315548, IMG submission 202540) | Salt marsh sediment microbial communities from the Plum Island Ecosystem LTER, Massachusetts, United States - Salt Marsh Sediment SW1601-110 ... | reverse complement strand
CGCCATCCAAAATTGGATGGAAAACAAGGCTACGGAAACTTGACGATTATTCTGATTTACCTCGGAATTTTCACCATTTACAGCTACTTCAATTATCCAATATCGATTCAACGTCCTCTCCATTGGATATGGGCGATTGCTTTCGCCATAGTTTCCGGGACATCAGCACATTTGTTGTTGCTTCGTGGCCGTCTAAGAAAAAACCGAAGAAAAGTGGATACTTCACAATTCAGCGAGGACGATCATAGGTGGCAATTTTATAGGACTGCCTTAGATAATGAACTTGCAGAATACCGAGGTCTTCTCCATGATCTAATTTGGATTGGCGTTGCTATGGGTGCACTTTTGGTTTTTTTATCCATCTTTCAATACACGTTTTTTTTGCCAATAGACATATCCTTTTCAAACGAATTTAGCACCATCATAGTCATTCTTATCCTTAAGCTGCTATTACTGTTCTTCGGGATGATCTCAGGAGTAATGCATCAACTGGCGTCTGAGATGCATGACATTGCTGATCTTATCCGCAGCAACAACTGAAAAACGCTGAATTTATTCGATACTTTGACAAGTTCGCAGGAACAACCGTAATAGAGCTACGCCACTAACTCGGTTAATTCAACTTCTCAAACCTTTGCTTAAAACGCCTTTTGCCAGATTTTGCAAATTGCTGAAGTACGCTTCTCAAAAAGCTTAAAAAGATTTCCATATCTTAAAGCAAGTGAGGCATAAGTCGTAGAGAGGCAAATAAAGTGGAGAAAAAGTTTTCGCTGAAACGGCTGATTGAAAAACTCTTTGGCTTAGTCTCAAAACGGGGAAGAATTGTAAGACTCATTTTTGTAATAGTCCTTGTGGTGCTTCTGTCTGCACTTCTATGCGGGTTAATGCTAACCCAGCTTACGCCAAATTACCCGACAATTAGCGAGAAACCAAATCAAGTTGTGCCAAATCAAGTTGTGCCAAATCAAGTTGTGCCAAATCCTCAAGCAAACAGCACGGTCCCCAGCCAACCTGCGCCAAATTACCCAACAACCGAAACAATCTCCAACGTTGGAAGTTTGAAGACCATCGACATTGAAGCTTATTGGGATGCAAACTTAACAAACAGAGTGAACGGGATCAATTGGGGACTATTAGAACCAGGTGGCCAAAAAAGCTTTTCAATATATCTTCACAATGAGGGAAATTCCGCTGTGACTTTGAGTGAGTCTACATCGAATTGGAATCCGTCAGCAGCTGCCACCTACCTGACTTTGAGTTGGAACTACAATGGTCAAATAATCGAGGCGGACAAAAATCTCCAAGTTACATTGACTCTAAGCGTTAGCGCAAACATTACGGGAATAACCAGCTTTAGCTTCGATATAATCGTCGTGGGAACCGGATAGCAAGCAACAAATATTTGCGCGGTCAAAAAATCAAACGCTTCGTGTAAAATTTTTATTTTGCATGGCGTTTCTAACATTTTATATCACTTTGGTTTTCTGAATAGTTTAACGCCTTCTATGTCAGTGACGTACTCGAACCCTGCTTCTACTAGTTTCTTTGCTTCTTCTAAGGTTTCGGCTGTGGCTGAGTGATAGCTGTCCGCTTCAAAGTTTATCAGGTGTGTGTAGATTGTAGTCGTTAAGATTGATTTGTGGCCTAGGCGTTCTTGCACAAACGGTACGTTCTTTGTTTTATGGAATAACATGGTTGCGTACCAGTGACGGAAAGTGTGGAAGGTTATGCGGTCTAAGTTTGGATTCTGCATTTTAACGGCTAATCGCTTTCGCGTTCTACGGAAAGAATAGGCAAAATGCACTAGGGCTGTGTGTGTTGGGTTTTCGTGGAATATGTAGTTTTCAGATTTTTTGGGCAAGGCGTTAAGCATGGCGATAAGCTGAGAGTTTACTTTAAACTGTCGCGGTGTGCCATGTTTCAGTGTTTCGTTAATGGTTAGCGCGCGCGTGATACATGGGAAATCCCTAAAACGAACCGAGATACCTCACATCGACCAAAAAACGTAAGAAAGGGAACAATAAGAGTGCAAAGTCAGATTAGATTGAAATTCACTAAAAATTAATCACTCAGAAGAAATTAAACTTTCTGCAATGCGTATCGTGCGGCTTCTAAGATTAAAGTGTTAGCAATATTGCTAAGGTATGGATTTGTATTTCCGTGATTATCTATACCCTCATAGTAACCATTTATAGGATTAGGAAGGGCGTCCTCAAGCCAGACAACCATATTTCGAGCAAAACTTGTATTGTAAAGAGCCAAGTAACTGAAGGCAACTTTATTATAAACAATGGAGGGAGTAGTATAATAAACGGTTCCCGATGCGTTCGTTATAATCCATGGCTCACCATTAGGTGCAACTACCCATTCATACAGCCAAGCCCCACCATTGCTTCCTTCACTCGGAGCCATAAATCGACCAGTTGAATTATAATATGCTTCACAAGCAAGATATACCTGAGTCATTAAATCCATTAATCTAGGGCTATCGCTATTATCAAGTTCAAAAACTGCGCTAAGCAGAGGCTCATTACAAATTGAAGCAGTAGGCAAAGAAACCCCATAGGTCGTTATATTTTGAGAGTTAAGAATGTTATTTAGTATAGTACTAGGAACAGCTCCAAGTTGTTGAGGCCAAAAACTTGCAAACCCGCTAGCAATATAGTAAGCATAAATACTATTTGAATTGGCAGAATTTAAAATGATAGGTACCAAAGCAGTATAATTGGATCTTCCATTAAGAACAAATCTATTTATACGCGGCGCAAAAGCATTGTTGAGATTTCTAAGATTGTTGAGAGCAACAAATAGTCTTCCTATGTCAACTACATCAACGATATTTGTAGAATCGTCGCGCGCGCGCGGATAATACATATCTCCAGTTGTTGCATCATAGAATTGAAACGGATAATTATATGCGTTAAGCGGCCTAGTTTCCAAGAAATTTAGCACCGCATTGAATCTGACATAAGATCCCAAGTCTCCATTAATATCAATCAATCCTATTTCTTGCGCATCAATTATAGCTTGGATGTAAGAACCTAAATCCCAATCAGTAAAACCGCGAAAATCTAAACTCGCGGCGTATGGAAGCCCAGTAACAGAATCAACACCTACATCGAGACTATAGAATGCCCATGCATTTGCCGCCACCTGCATCCAAACACTACTGTTGATAGATTGAGCAGACTTTATTAAGCTAGGCTTCTTCGGAAAAAAAGTTGACATAACAGGTTGAATAATACTAATCAAAGAATCTGTTATAGATTCTTCTTTTGGTGCTTGAGGCTCAGTTGCATTTGCCTGTTCTGAGCTTGTTGAATCATCGGTTTTTTTCGAAATCACATTTGGATGGGTAACGCTTTTTTCGGACAAAAATCCAAAAATAGAAATCAGCATAACTGCTATAATCGCAATTACTATATAGCATTTCACAATCTTGAGTATCCGCCAATGTTTCAACTTAAAACGTTCCTTGCCTTTTACTCTTATGGAAACTTGTAATGAAACAAACAAAAATACGGGAAGGGAGCTAATTTTTTTGTAATTCACCATCAATTGTCTCAACACGACAGGTTGTCTATCTTAGCAAGTGCACATATTAGAGTTTTGCTGAAGTTAAGGTTACATTACTTGACCATATCATGGGGGACAAATACTTCAACGCTAGCGCGCGCGCTACCAAGAGTTTAATTAGCCCTAAGATATACACGCCTATTTTTCAGAACTGCCCTCTCGGTACATATTCGAAAAAAGGAGATATTTAATTCTTATTCCAAAAAATTCATTCCAGACCAACCAAATACTGAGCCGCGCAAAAATCGTTCGGTTTTTAAGCTCAGCTCCTGGAATTTTAATACTTGGCTCTACTTTCAAAAAGAGAAAAAGGGAGGTTGCGCGGGAGACATCGCCACGTTTTTGCTAAAATTTTTATTTATTACATAGTGCATAGGCTCTTAACGGAGAGTTTTGGAATGAGCGACAAAGAATTGCGAGTGTCAAAAATTAAGGATGGCACTGTTATTGACCACATAAGCGGCGGATACGCCTTGGACGTTGTTAAAATTTTGGGGATAACAGGGCGCGAAAAGAGGGTGATGACCATTGCCATCAACGTTCCGAGCAAGCGCTTCAGGGTGAAGGACATCGTGAAAATTGAGGGTCGTGCGCTTAACGCGCAGGAAGTTAACCGAATCGCATTGGTGGCGCCTCATGCTTCTATCAACATTATTCGTGATTATAATGTTGTGGAGAAGTTGGAGGTCAAGTTGCCGAGAGTGATAGACGGCATTATAAAGTGTGTGAATCCTGCGTGCATAAGCAACAGCAACGAGCCTGTTGCATCTAGGTTCTACGTTCAGAGTGAGGAGCCTCTGTGGTTGAAGTGTCATTATTGTGGCTACGTGTTGGAAAAAGCTGATGTGTTGCAGCAGTTGTAGGGTTGTTGTTCGTGGTCGGAACGGACAGTAAAGTTTATATCGTAAGATGTAATATTCCATTTACGTAATATGTCTATATTTAGACATATTGTATGGCTGTAGAACAAAAATACACAAAGTGAAAAAAATGATAGATACACCACTCATCCTCCTAGCCGCAATCTGGGCCTCTCTTGCAGGATACGCCGTGTGGTATTTAACGTCAGCTAAGCGTAATGTGCCAATCACGTTTGATGACGCAAAAACACTATGGAAAATCCACAAGAAAACCGCCAAATGCTCCAGTAACAAATGGCGTCCCATTTCACGCAGAGGCGGCAAAATTTCTGGCTTCGAATGCGAGTGTGGATGCAAGTACAATCAAAAGCGGCCGATAATATCCAGCATGCCTAAAAATAGCCACCGAAGCTATAGAGATCAGCCTGGTCTTCCGGTTACAACCTACTAAATCAGTTTGCTCTCTTCGGGTCTGCGATCTGTGCGCGTGCTAGTCGAAGCAGTTTTCTAAAATAGTTTTTGCTTAGCATGGGGCCTTTGTTTATGCCTGGGCATTCAGGCGTGTAAAGGAACGTGTGTTTTCCGCTGTGGGCAGTTTTGAGTTCGAATGGGTAGCATCTGCAGATCAGCGGTCTTACGGAGTAGATGGTGCAGCGGTTGTTTTTTAGGAAGATGCATTTTCCTTCTTTTGTTTTTTTTATTTCGTAGTTGTAAGGTGCTTTGTCTTTGATTTTTATTGTGAACTGTGAGGATGGCTGCGAGGTTGTTGTGGCGATTTGTTCCGCTTCTGTCTTCAGAAGGAGGATGTGTCTGGTTTTTTGTTTTGTGTCGCCGCAGCATATTCCGCATTTTGTGCATTGGAAGTGCACGGCAGTTGGGTAGTTGAAGTTCATTTTGTTTTCCGGCAAGGCATAGTATGTGTGAACGTGGATAAAAGTGAAGCGGGGTTACTTTTTTCGGTGTCCTTCGCCGTACTGGTGTGGTCTGTTGCGGTTTTTGGCAAGTTTCTTTTTGAACATGTCGTCCATGTTTATGGTGGGGCAGGCGAGGCGGCTTGTGTCTAAGATGTAGAAGATGACGTCGATGAGTTCTTCGGCGATTTTTTCTTCTGTTTCGCCTTTTTTCCAGGCGTCGCTTGCTTCGCCGAGTTCGATGAAGGCGAAGAGGAGTTTTTTGGGGATGTCTTCAGGCTTGTTGTAGAAGCCTTTCTGTATGACGAGGGATTCGATTTCTTTTTTCATCTGTTCCAAGTGCATTTTTTCGCTTTCTCCTAGCTGCTCGGAAAAGACTATAGCCCCCTATTTAAAGAAAATGACCTGTTCGGATATGACTGTGCAATCTAAGATTTGAGTGCGTGCCCGCAAAAAGGACAGTAATCAAAATTTTCTTGCAGTATTTTTCTTCCGCATGAAGGGCATATAAGGGCTCTTTTCGGCGTTGAACGCAGGTCTTTCATTAATAATGATTCTTTTCTAACGTTAGTAGTTATTGAATAAAGACCAAAAATGGCTAAAACTAAACCCCCGAAAATCAGCCAATACGATATCGAAGCGACAAAGAAATTAAAGCCAATACTGATTAAAACTGATCCGAAAATGAACTCTATCCAACCACTAACCTTTCCCCGTTTTGCTTTTTTAACTGCTTCTTGCAAATCCGCTGATTTTGCTTGTTTGATCATAGTATTATATTCAAAGCTAGCCAGATATATTGGTTCTCTTCGGCACTTCTTCCAGTTTTTTAAAGTAATATACAAGAAAAGTCAAAAAGGGCAATTGCTGATTTTCAGCCAATTAGTCTCTTCACGAGGGGTATCTTTTTCAGAGGGTATATTACTCCAAGGCAAATGAACAATGTCACAACTGTAAGCAGCGGAACTTCAAGAACTGGGTTCATCGTTGCTAGGCTTATCTGGAAACCGAAGAAACCTTTTTGGAGTGCTTCTAACACCATCACATGAAACAGATATATGGGTATGGTGTTCTGGCCTATCAGGCGTAGCACACGGCTACCGCGGGGAAAACGTTCTTCCAACATGTTAGACGGGACGGCTGCTAAGAGTAGGAACAATGCGGCTGAAGCCCCAATCATGCTGAAACTGTAGCCATCGTGGAAGAACTGGCTGAACCTTTCCCCAATGGTGCCAACTACAAGGTAGGTGCCGATAATTGTCCACGTCAACCCCAAAATCAGCAAAGTGTATAGGACCTTGGAACTCACGCGTACTTTTAGGCAGTACGCGCCTAGAAGATAGTAGCCCACCCATCCCGTCACTATGAAAACGTTGCTGTTCAGACTGTACGCTCCAAACAAGCCCATAAGAGGCACAATAGCCGTGCCCAAAAACCACAGTATCAAAAAGAACTGGAAAGTCTTCCGGTCAATATAAGCCACCAACACACGCAACACCGGCGTAATCAGGTAGAGACCAATGAGCAAGTAGAAAAACCAAAAAGGAGTGTAGGGTCCATTTAACACGCCCTGCAGGATGGAATTGGCTGAGAGGGTTTCGCCGTAGACGAAGAAGCGCCATGCAAAATAGGCTGCGCCCCAGAACAGGAAAGGTAACGCTATTCTGTTTAGCCGCTTCTTGAAGAAAACACGCAGAGGCTCTCCGAGCTTGACTGGTTGAAGCAGCAACGCGCCGCTCAACATTATAAACAATGGAACGGCTGGTCGAGCCCCGTCATACGATTGATAAGGATGAAGAATGAATGTTTAAATCTACACAAGAATCACGAGAACAAAAGCCTCGACGACAACTGCTACAGTAAGGATTCTATTTAATCGCTCAATTCTTTTAACTGTTTGTTCAAGAGTGCTATCCACTTCTTTCCCCACCCCCCTTTTGGCTATTTTTTCATTTCCTTCATCTTACAAGAACGCTATTCCTATTATAACAGCAAGGATAGCTACCCCGAGACCCGCTACCGCATAACCAAGTAGTTCAGCCCGCCTCATCGCTTTTTCCAATCGCGTAGACATGTCGCCGCTATTGGACTCGTTTGGCGAAGTAGGCGAGCCGTGTGAAGTCGCTTGAGGTTGAGCGGCTCCACAGTTGCTACAATAAACTGTCCCATCGGGAATTGTGGCATCGCAATGTAGACAAGTAGGCATTCAACTTTTCTCCTTAATATGCGTTAAAATGAAACAGAAATTAATCGGTAATTAAAGCTTTCTACTAATCAACAAGCGTTATCCGACTACTCTTAGAGTCTAGCGACTTAGGGCTAATGAAAACGATTGTTTTTAGAAAAACTGAGGCTTTTAGACTTTTAGCGCAAAAGATAAATTATTAGGAAAATGAGTTACTGTACCATTAGCTTCGATGCAATCATGGAGGAAGTCAATGAAGCTACCTCTCAACAAAAAAACTGCAATCATCTTAGTTATCCTGCTATCAGTAGTGATAAACTTCCAGATTTTTTGCTATGCGTATCCTCAAACGTTTGAGCCACAATCAGCCACCCTTGCGAGAGACTTTTCAGCATATTACATTGCGGCATGGCGACTGTTCCATAATCCGACAGCAGTTTATTCTGAAGGCGTTCAGCCTGGCGATTATCAGCTTCTTGGGCAGCCGCAACCTTTCAGGTATATTCCTTCCTTTCTGATACTGATTGTGCCATTTCTAACATTAAGCTACCAAAACGCACTTAACGCCTTTGACACTATGCAATTTCTTTCAATTCTGGCTCTAGCTTTCTTTGTCTACAAGCTTATTGAAAATAAACCTCTCATTCCCGCCTCTATAGTTGCAGAGATTGTTGTGGTTAATCCACTGCTTTTTCCGCTGATTTTTTCACCTTCAGGAGGTTACGGTCTCACTGACTTTCTTCACTGGCGTATTTTTAGTCTGCATGTCCAGACCATCTCGCCATGTTATTACTGTGGGTATGTCTTAGCAAATGCCCACATTCTCCAAAACACCCTTCTGGTAGGCGCTTTATATTTTGGGTTCGCCAAAAAACCATGGCTATCAGCGTTGTTGTTCATATTCGGTTCATTTGACCCAAGGGCTTCACTTTTTGCGTTGCCACTGCTACTATGGTATAACAGACAAGCCATAAGGAAGTTCATTGCGGGATCCGCTGCTTTTCTTGCGGCTACAAATCTGCCATTCTTCTTCTATTACGGTGTAGTCTTTGCATTATTAGAGACACAAGTTCATGCCTCGGTGGTCTCACAAATATTTCTGTATGATTGGATTCCGCTTTATTCAATCGCTGCATTGGCCATACTTGAAATAGTAACGGCTGTGTACAATCGAAAGATTCACTTCAAGTTTCCGCTGATCTTGAAAACTAAGCAGCAACAAGATGGAAAAGTCCTAAACCAGTAAGTTATGTGATCTTTGCATTTTCAAGTTTCTCAATTGTTATTCTGTAGTGTATTCTTCGGTCTTAGTGAAAGCGTTTGGTCGGGCTCTTTCGCCCTATTCTGCGGGAGTCGAGATCGTGTGTTTAGTTTCTTTGGTGGTTTTCATTGATTCTTTCAGCTTGTTTAAGCGTTTGGTTTTGGTGAGCGATAAAAGTACTGCTTCGCCTCTTGCTGTCAGAGAATAGAGTACTTTTATGTAGCTGTGGTTGTTTTCGACGAGTCGATTTTTTTCTAGAAAGTCTAATAGCTCTGTAGCGGTTGCGAAGTCTATGTTGAATAGGAATGCAATGTTGTCAACGCTGAGGTTTTGGTCGACTAACGCTGAGAGGATTTCTTCGTAGAGTTCGAGCTTGGATTTCTGCATTTTTCATTGCTCTGCTGTCTCGTTGTTACTTTTTTAATAAATCATTTGTGAATTGTGACTCTTTATTTTAAAAATGCTAATTTGCCTTAGGCAACACTTTAATCTAATTTAAATCTCAGCGCGCGCTTATTCTCTTAATGCGTAATGAAATCCAACAGCGTATGGACAAATTACGCGGTATTCCTTTATCCGACTGTCCGAGGACCGTTTGTAGAAACCAGTAATCGTAATTCTGTATTTTCCAATCGTTCCTGACAACCCAGAACTCAATTCTTTCCAACTCGACTTTCTATCTGCATCGTTGATTGCAACAACAATTTCCAAATCTCCTTCTGCCAATGCGTCTTTATCTGCATCGCTCAGTTTTGGCAAACCTATCGACTGACCCCATTGTGGATGAGAGTGAAAATAGCCGAGTTTCTCAAGATGAATCAAATTTGGGAGGATTTCAGTTACTTTTAATTCTCTTCTCCAGTTTGGAACCACCTCGTTCGGTTTTCTTTTTGCGCATTGAAAGGGAATAGCATATTCAACGACGATGCGGCCATGAGTTTTGAAGCCAAGAATAGCGCCGTGGCACTCGTTTCTATATACTTCCACAGCGGAAAGGATTATGCCTAAAAACGCCTTGTCAGAAAGAAATACCTCTGTTTCGCCGTACAACATGCTAGCACCTGTTCTATATTAATTGGTCAACAACTTATTTTTTTGGTATGCACGGCGCCGAGGTGCATGAACATACTATAGGCAAAACTAAAATGAGAGTTATCATCGAAATATCCCGCTTTTTTGCGGCTTCGTCTGGAACGTGCGAGGCGGAGCGCAAGCGACGCCGAGCCTTAACTTTATGGCGCGCGCTGAGACTTGTTTCAAGTCCTCTGTGTTAGTGTGCTTTAACGTTTCTTGCCCTTAGTGGGAAGTTGCTGTCTCGCCAGTTTCTTTTTTGCTTCTTTTTCTCGTTCCTTTTTTTTCTGTTGTGCTTTTTGAGTGTTTTTTTGTTTACGTTTCGCTACACTCGGCATAAACATCAGCTACAAATTAACGATAGACATTCAAACTAAAACACTTTTCGTTGAGGAAGTCAATAATATCCAAAACTGACGCCGCTTCCTTTCATTTCACTAAAGAAGCCAAAACGTTATGGTCAAAAGAGAAAAAGAGTTAAGCAAAGTTGGTTCTTGGGACTTAATGAGTCTGGGTTTTGCTTTTCCTTATGTTTCTTTCTTTTCGCGTCTCGTTCTTTTTTAGTTAATGGTTTTTCTTTTTTCGGCATTTATGTTCCCAGAAGAATGGTATGCCTAACAGTGCTTTAATAATTTTCGAAGGGCCTCAAAAAATAGCGCGCTATTTGAGTCGCAATAATTTAAAGAGAAAGAATCTGCTTATCGCGGGTGCGTGCTATATGTCTTAGCATTATAATGAGGGTTCTTAGTCCCGCAGGCTCCACAGAATTT
>Ga0315548_1004096_pt1 | contig 10639 bp, 7 predicted proteins | sample SalMarSW160110MG_2_FD_202540 | JGI IMG/M metagenome (GOLD analysis project Ga0315548, IMG submission 202540) | Salt marsh sediment microbial communities from the Plum Island Ecosystem LTER, Massachusetts, United States - Salt Marsh Sediment SW1601-110 ... | reverse complement strand
AGTCGTACTTCCTTTTGTTTTAGTTCTCTTTTTAGGTTTCGGCGGTCCGTTAATAACATTGGTAACGGCTTGCCATTCTTCGGAACCTACGGGAATAACACTCTTAATATCATCACAGTTACTCATAAGCGCAATCGGTTTAGAGTTTATCGGAGTTGTAGGATTACCTAAAGAAGGTATCTCCTTTCTGTAAAGGTTGAAAGCCTTAACCCCTTTCATTTGAGGCCATTTTAACAATATGAATGTATTTTTACCTTTATTTTCACTGCTTATAGCATAAAGAAAACCTGTCTCGGTTGGAGCAAAAAGACCTTTAAACATTAAAGGATCTTCAACTTTCATAAGTTCATTTAATTTACCTTCATACTCACTGACTAAACCCAATTTGCCGGCAACTGCCTTTACCTGAGAGACAAGAAGTGCTACCTTTCTATTAGTCAAGCCATCTCCATGCGCACCATCGTCAGAGATCAAGCCATCTCCATGCGCACCATCGTCAAAGACTTGTTTTATTTTACTAAGGACAAAATCAGCATCACCTCTGTTCCACTTATACCAGTGTTTCATTTGATCTTTTTTAAATTTTCCAAATTTTGCTGATTTTCCTTTTTCCATAGAGGCCATCTGACCCTCTCCCAGCTTTGTCTCTTTACCGGTTCCTTTTTCTTTGAAGTTTAAACTCCCTCCTAACATCTTACATTCTACTTTTCCTGCTATAAAAGATTGTTCGCACTCCGTACCTGTAATACCTGAAATGGAAACCGGGGTTGAGATTTCCAGAGACTCTCCTTTCACCAGCTTTTTGACTTTAGCCCAGATTCTTCCAAAGGAAAGAAAAACAGATCTCTTTTTCTCGCTGCTTGTAGTAGCAATACTGGTATTCGCATCCAAATACAGCATGGTGCTGTCGGAATAAAGAATTTCTGCTTTAGAACTATCTCCAACTATAACTGTATCGATATCTTTTAATTCCATACCAATGGTAGGAGTAATAGTGGTATCTGCTCTTTTAACTACCACATCGTTTGTGTAAACATTCAATACAGTTCCCAATAATATTATTAAAAACATCGATACCTCCTTACTCTACGTAGAACCCACGGTTTGAGTTCATTCCCGCAGTAATTTCTATTTCGCCGCAAATAACCCAGAGCACACATCCTCTAAGACCAAAAGTGCCCTCGAATCCTGTCGGGGTTCCAAAATACATCTCTAATTCTCCCCAGGCTGACGCAGAAACAAGACCCCAGAGTATTTCGCCGTATATGTAAACTCCGACTACTCCTACAATAGTGAAAAGTCCCTGAGTAGTTCCGTCACTTCCGGTATAACTGCCACCTATGAAGGCTCCAACACCTGCATATATTTCAACTCCGCCTTCGAGTATTCCAGCCACCCCTATAGATATTTCGGCATCACCAAAGATATAGACACCCGACACAGGGTCATTTATGTTATCTATATTAACACCAAACCGCCGGCTTCCGCTGCTCCCCTCTGTAATGACCCATACCTGATCCTTAGGAGCATTGTACCCTATGAACAGACCACCCGAAAGACCACCTCCCAATGTTATACTGCATATATTCACTGCCAATCTTCCCTGTATGTAATTCGCCTCGCCGCTAAAGAACCAGTTAGCCTGACCATCCGCCTCAAGATCCACACCTACAGCACTTAAATCGAAAGCTCCTTTTATTTCGCCTTCTACGCTTCCCGCAACACGGTCTGTCTTAAGAAAGACACTTCCGGACATCTCAAGATCGGCTCCAAGGACATAGAGATACATCATACCATCAGCGGCAAAAGTGGTTATATTCGGAGTAACAGCCATCTTGACCTCTACACCCACTCCGGCTTTAGGAACCAACACATCAAAACCTCCTCCGACAGTCGATTCCATCCTACCTCCAAGTGCGATGCGCTCAAGCTCATCTCCTTTAATAACCGCACATCCCCATATCTCACCAAGACTTGCTAACTCTACATCCAAAAGCAATAAATCATGCACCTGCGTCTCTAAAACACAAATTTTTATATACAAACTATCAAGTTCAATCTCAGCATCGACTGGAGAATTCGCAAAGAAATCAAAATCGACTTCCCCCGAACCTATAAACCCATTCTGATCAGCATCGTCATAACCAATTTTATCAAAATCCATATCAGCGATACCTGAACCCCAGTTCCTGAATAGACCAAATTCCTTTGGGTCTATGGTAATAAGACGCGAGTAGAAAGGTGCTCCGGACACAGTATGTTTCGCGTCATGTACCGTAATCAATGTATCCGGCTCTCCGAAGAAATTAAAGTGAATTCCGGCTCTAACTACAAGTTCTCCCGGCTTGCCAGAAGTAAATTTAGAAAGAGCAGCCGAATCCAGCGTAATCGGGAAACCGTCGAATTTCTGATGCGCCGCGTTGTGGTTGAAATAGAATTCTCCCAAATCTCCATCGGCGAGCATTTCACCCCAAATTATATTAAATCCTTGGCTGAAATGTACCGGCTCATGAATCTCGGCATTTGTATATATAATTTCTCCGATTCTGACACTGACAACGCCTCTCTCAGAAGTCAATCCTACTCCCCAGTAATCCAGCGTAAGTGTATCATCCGGGAAGAACGCGTTCCCTCCCGCGAAACTGGCGGTAGAAGTAACTCCAACTTCTCTGAACGGAGTTTTTATATTCGATGGATATGGAATCTTAAATGTTCCTCTTAAATCGGTGTTAAAAGAAGAATTACCCACAAACCAGAATTTCATGAAGGTTTCCAGGCTGTCAACATGAGTAAAGGCCGTATTGAAAGAAGTACTCGCCAAATAACCTGTTTTACTTGGTATACCGAGGCTAACATCCATATCCGGAGTTTCGACATCCGAAGACAAAAATCCTCTCATACCCTGCATTTCCAGATTAAACCAACCTTGATTCTTTTTTCCCGTACTAGGCGCTTTAACCTGCAAGTTAGCATTTTCACACGAACTCATTTTCTCAAACTTCAAAGGACTACTTGCGTCACCCGAATAAACTGTCAATACATCAGTATCTCTTTTTAGGCAGGGCACAATTAAACCTATCAAAGTATCCGGTCTTACAAAATTAAAAGTATCACTCTGTACAACCGTATGGTAAGCGTAAGGATTGGCAGGGAGTTTAAAATATGTATTGCTTGCACGCAATCCAAAACCACCCCATTTCATTTCACCGGTTACTTTAACCGCAGCTCGTAAATCCAAAAGGGAATCTACAAGGAGCGAATCATATCCTGCTGTAATTTCATTGCCCACATGGTTAACAACCCCATTACTATCCGAGGGAAGAACTATATTTCCGTTCGTGAACTTTCCTTTTTTCACTTTACACTTTTCAATTTCGAGCTCTCCCCCGGTCAAATTTACTTCGAAACCCATCGGAATCAAAGAATAGAATTTCCAGGGCTGGGCAAGCTCGAGAGTAGCGCTAAAACCACTCGGGGCAAACACCCCATCATCAAAAGTATATTTACCGTAAAGGTAACCTGTATTACAGGTATCCATCCCGGGCTGCTCGATTGTTTCCCCTCTTTTCATCTCTATTCCTACTTTACTGGGTGTTATTGTTCTACTAAGATCAACTAATATTTCTTTTTTAGATTGAATGATTATACCGGTTTCACCTAACCGGTAAGGCCCCCTATCCGCGACCGTGAGCTCTTTATGTATATCCGGAACAGGTGAAAGCCTTGAAGGGAAAGGGCCAATCTCCGCCGGTTCGCATCCGGTCGTGTCATAAAGACAAGCAACTTTAACACCAACAGAACCATGCGCGGAATCGGGCCACATATGAATATCATGAACTGAAATATAATAACCCTCGACTCCAAACTCGATTGGGGAAGAAAAAGTTTCTTCGATTTCACCGGAAGTAACATAAGCGGTATCTTCACCGGTCGTCCAGTCCGCCTGCAAATTTTCAAAATCCACATTAAATTTTATCTCGGCGTAAATAAACATCGGACCGCCAAAATGTCCGGGAAAAGATTTCTGCAAGAAGAAAGATTCTCCGCTGCCGGAAAGAGAATCCATCGAAGATGAATTGAAAGTTATATTTTTTATAACAAAATCACCTATCTTTAAACAATCAGGTCTTAATAAGGGTTTTATTTCTTTAATAATATCGGGATTAACTTCCCATACCTCACTCATACCCCGATCCCTTCCCAGAGGAAGACCATCTTCATAAACAGATTGAACCTGCCAGGCATAGCGTTTATCAGGATTGAGAGCTCTGGCTCTCAGCGGATACATGAAACTTGTTTTGTTTATTCTCTCTTCCTGATACCAGGTCGGATTCGATCTCATCGCTTCTTCTTTGGTTTGTCCTTTATATATCTCGACAATTTTAAATTTATAGAAGACCCTTTCATCCGCAGGTACGGGCGCGGGTTTAGTCCAGGTAAAATTTGGACGATCAACTTTTAAGCCTCTACCGGCTTTAGGAGATATCAGTCTTGGTGGGCTGGCTGGACGAACCACGATATTTAAACACTGCTCTGCCAATTGCCGCCCTGAAGAAGCATCCACAAGATAAAGACAGACGGTATAATTACCCGCGGGAACGCTTCCGGTTCTGAGTATAAAGGATTTATCTTGTTCTTTATACCATTCATCTCTCAATTCTCTTACATCTCTTGCTTTCACCCTCAATCTACCAGTTGGGGACTGGAACTCATTTGTACTGGCTCTGAACATTGGACCTTTTCTTGATTCCTCAATTTCGCCTCGCAGGTAAACCATACGCGGCTCGCCAGAATTGTTTATAATTTCCAGAGACCATAAATCTTCAACATTTAATTGATTCGGTGGTGGTGGGTGAATACGTAATGAAAACTGAGCTAAAACCGGGAGACTTAAAGCCAGCATTAGTACACCGGCTAAGAAAACTATCCTACCCTTCATAATTCCTCCTTACAATTTTAAATTATAATTTCATAAAAAATATTTATAATTCGCTCTTAAACCATTCTATGAGTTTTGATACCTTTTGTCAAGCGAAAATTTAAGGATTAATGGAAAATAAATAAAAAAACCGTGTTTGTCAGTGTAGATTTGTTGCACTATTAGATATTTGGTACCAGGTTGTGCTTCTTCGAATCAGTTAAATGGTCAAATTAAAAAATAGTCAAATAGGAAAAAAACTTAGCGTTCTTTGTGCCTTTGTGTGAGAAATAAGTTTTAGTTCTGACTTTGGACTATAGACTTTGGACTTTGGACGTTGGACTGATCTGTGTTCTTTGTTTTAGAATAATTATAGATTATCGATAATGTTCCACTTGGCGATCCATTTACCCTGTCTATCGCCGGAAGGATCAAACTTTACGTAATCTTTAGGAAGATATTTTTTCTGTATCTGAACATTGACACCTATATCTTCAAGCACATAACCTAATCGTGCCAGTAAACTTTTATTATGACATCTGACCGCATATTGTATTAACTTTTTTATCGATATATAATCGATGAGTTCTTCCAAAATGATCTTAAATTTTATAAGTCCGGGACCATAGGCTGTTTCTTCCAGGCAATCCAAGAGCGCTTTTTCTATTTCAGCCATCGCTACTCTATTCCCATTAATATTAAACTGACAGAAACCGAAAAATTTATACGGTTTTAGTGTAATGTACTTGAAATTATAGTTCTTAAATGCTATAGGTCTTTTCCTCTTAGGTGTGGCAACATAATAAATTTCATCCTTTGTGGTTTTTCTCTTCATATATACAGATAAAGCTGTATCAAAAGATATATATGAAGGTTGTACAGTTTTAGAAGCAATCAGAAACGGATATTCCGCTCCTTCGGGCAGCGTGTACTTACCTTTTTCTATTTCTTCTATTTTCTCGTCCATCTTGAGCTGAAATACCATTTGAGAAGCATAATTATGGGATATATCGAATAAAGAACATATATCCGAAATAGTAAAATAGCTCACTCCTGTTTTTCTTAAACTGGATAATATCAATTTCTTTGTAAGTGACATAGTCAATACTAACAGGGAAACCCCCAGTAGTCAAGGGGGTGGCTTGACTAATTTTCCTCTATAATTATAATTAAATAAACAAAAAGGAGGAAACTTTGGGAAAAGAACAAAAAGAAATTAAAGTTAGATTCCCTGAAAAAATAATGGGTGGCTCATACGCCAACCATATGATAGTATTACACACAAAAGAAGAATTTATTATGGATTTTATAATGGCATCACCTCCCGCGGGAAGCGTTACAGCGAGAGTCATTACCAGTCCCGGGCATATGAAACGTATTATTAACGCACTTTCCGATAACGTTAAAAAGTATGAAGAAAAATACGGAGACATAAAAGAAGCTCAACCCCCACAAGGATTTATCGCTCCGGAAGTAAAACCAGCATAAAAATTTAACACCCCACCCCTAACTTTACACTTTTGTCCCGGACAAAAGTGTAAAGTTAGAATGCATTATTTGACAAAAGGCGATAATTAAGTACAATTAATTATGAGAATACTGGAGAAAATTAGAACCCAGGAAATCAGCGGCTATTTAACTGTCAAAAAAAGGATCGTGTATCCAGGAGCAGTATACCATATAACTCAGAGGGCGCCCGGTAGAGAAATTGTTTTTGTGGAAAACGGCGACTATCTTAAATTCCTTTCAGAATTAAAAAAAACGGTTGAAAAATTTCATTTAAATCTTTTCTGTTTTTCCCTTCTAGAAAATCACCTTCATCTTCTCCTTCAGATAAAAGAAAGAAATTTATCCGAAGCAATGAAGGAACTTTTCGGAAAATATGCAATGTATTACAACTATAAGTATAAGCGAAAGGGGCACGTTTTCTGCGGAAGATTCCGGTCAAGTCTTGTCAATCACGACAATTATTTGCTTGCAGCTTCCTGCTATATACATTTAAATCCTTACAATGCCGGTTTAACAGAATATTTTGATAGATACAGGTGGAGCTCTCTTTCTCTTTACACAGAAAGCCTAAAAAAAACCTTTGTAAACTATGAAAAAATACTTAAGATGATGGACGATAACCCAAATATTGCGCGAAAGAGATATTCTGAACTTCTAAGACAATCATTGAAAATTAAAGGCGGAAGATTCATAGATGCTCAAAAAGTAAAACGATTCATTGAAAAAGTAAAGATTAAGGCGGTTAGAATTAATAGAAAAATGTCAGAGTTCGATCAGATGATTGAAAAGTTCAGAAAAAATTCGAGAATCAAAAACCCGGAAGAAAAGAAAGCAAGAAAATATCTAATAGAACAATTAATATCAAACGGCACCTCAATAACCGAAATAGCAGATTTACTTCATTTATCCCGTCAAACAATCCACAAAAACATCAAATCTCTCCCCTAACTTTACACTTTTGTCCCGGACAAAAGTGTAAAGTTAGGGATCTTTGGATAAGATTAAATTGGGATATTACATCCTAGAAAAACTGTTTAGATTATCCAAATAAGTTTTAACTTTATCAATTACCAGATCCTCATCAGTATAAATAGTCTTAATGACAAAAACACCTTTATCATTTGTTTCTATACTGCTGAATTTGTTTTCGAAAAAGTATTTTATCGCTTCAATACGTTTTGTGCCACTTAAATAAGAAATAACTTCATCGGGTTTATCCGAACGAATCAAATACTCCTCGTCTAAAGAAGCATCATTTAACTTAACCTCTTCTCCCCACCTGAAAAATACCTGATTTAAAGCCTGTTTCTGAATAATTTTAAATTTGAACCCTACGGGATAATGTAATTCCATAATTAAAAACGAGGGAGAATTTCCTCCTCCTAAAGTTATCTTAAATCTAATCTCGGGTCCGTAATTCAATATACCAATGTAAGTACCCGCTGTAAAAGAAGATTTTACTTCGGCATTAAGCATTTCAGCAAGGGGCTTAAGTTTTTTACTAAGTACCATGCCGGAAATTTTCACAACGATATATACAATTAATGTTACTGTAAATATAGCGAGTATAACAATTGTAGGTACATCTAAATTATCTAAAAGTTTTTCAATAAACATAATACCCCCCCTTTAAATGTCCCATGATGAGTGTTCCCGGTAGAGAGACATAGTTAAATTGTTGAATAGTCGATTCAGAAGTTAGGATTTGGGATTTAGGATTTAGTTTTGACTTTGAACGTTGGACATTGGACTTTGGACTAGCTTTTCTTTGTGCTTTATTCATTGCTCGCCTTTACCGTATCTTCCTTTTCACCAAAACAGTACAAATATCCGTTTCTCGAACCGACATAAATTTTGCCATCCCATGCGATAGCGGTTGCCTCGAATGACCCCATATATTTTTTATCCAAAAGTTCAAAATTCCCTTTTCCGTCGAATTCAAAAAGGTGTATTCCTCCGTATCCGGTAGCGACAAGTCTATTCCCGACAATAATGGGAGTGGAAATCGAACCCCCTACTCTCTTTTTAAATACAAGTTTCGGCGTCGGGTAAGTTTTTTTATTATTCGGTCCGTTTACCTTCCCTTTATTTTCGTCTATTTCTTTATGGTTGACAACATACAAATTCCCGTCGATACCTATAAAAGCCGCGAGGTAAGGATGGTTTTCGGGTCTTGTTCTGTCGTTGACACCGACAGAACCGACAACCCCTCCTTTCCACTCCGCCAATGTCGCATTATTGGTCGGAAAATACCACCGGACTGCTTCAGACTCACTCTTTGAAGGATCGAGTTTAAATACTCCCCCTTTTCCCGATATATACTGCTTCTCGACAGTAACAAGTATACAGCTATCTTCGGTAGCAACCGGAGAACCATCCATATCCGAACCTATGTAAAAATCCCAATCTATTTTCTTAGTGTCAAGATTATATCCGTAAACATGACCGGACCCCGCGGTTATGTAAATACGACCGTTCAAAAGACATGGTGAAGATTCTACAACCAGATTTCCTCTGTGTTTCGCGATATCCTTATTTTCATAAAGATTTAACTCCTGATATACCTTAGGCTGAACTATACCTTCTTTTTTGACAATGCTATCCGGATTCGGATTCAAAACAGTAAAAAGAGCGTTTTCCAACCCAATATAAACGGTATCATTAAGAATAACCGCCGAAGCATCTACATCTCTGCTATAACTTGCTGTTCTTTTTACGTTTAAACGCCAATATTCTATACCATAAAAATATGATACTGCTCTAAAACTCGGAACTATATGACCGCTAAAGGAATTTTTAGAACCTTTCCTGCTTCCCTGAAGTATTATAAGACTTTTACCGAAATTCTTAGCATATTTATTCGACCAGATTGTGCCTGTACCCTTAAGCACATCATCATATTCGTATTCCCAAATGGTTTTTCCGGTATTCGCTTCGATTTTCTTTAAATTATGATCGTACGCGCCCTGTATTAAATAGTATTCACCGTCTTCTTCTACCAAAAGAGGCTGACCTGTCCAGCCACACCCGGACCATACGGTCTCTCCTCCCTTATGAGGAACAAAAGTTTTTCCGCTGCCCAGATACTTTTTCCATAAAATATCGAGCTTAGCCGGAGCCTTATTACCGTAATAATTCCTCCCGAAATTTCCGAGAAAAGTCCTTATCTTTACTTCTACATCGATGAATTTACCATACGAAAGTTTTTCAAAATCTTGAGAATACAATCCCATAGCAAAAAATAAAAACAGACAGAACCCACTGAGTCTTTTTTGTTGCTTCATTCCAACTTCTAAATTCCAATTCCTAACTGTTAATTTACTAATTAACCAATTTACCAATTTACGGATTTGAAGATACCAGGACCTAGGACCCGGTATCTGGCAACCAGATATTGCCACAGAGAACACAGAATTTTTTATCACTCCTCCCTTAACAACCTCTTTTAAACAACAAATTGCAAAAAATTCACGAATGATTAGAAAAAATAATTTCTAATATTATAAAGAATTTGGGATTTTATTCATGTCATTAGCGCTATTCGTTGTTCCTTAGTTTTCTTATTCTTTGTTGTCCTTACTTCCTTTCATCAGCTCATCAAACTGAACAACTTTAACCCCCGCTTCCTCAAGAATTTCACGCGCAAACTCATCCGGATAACCATCTTTGTAAATAATTTCTTTTATTCCCGCGTTTATTAACATCTTAGCACAGGTAAAACACGGATGTGTTGTCACGTATAGAGTAGAGTTCTGTATTGAAATGCCAACTTTTGACGCCTGAATTATGGCATTCTGCTCAGCATGTATCGCTCTCGAGAGTTCCATTCTCTGTCCTGATGGAATATTTAACTCATCTCTGAGACAACCCCCTCTTTCTTCACAGTGTACTATATTTTCTGGCGGCCCGTTGTACCCCGTAGTCAATATACGTCTATCCCTTACAATAACTGCACCGACTTTTCTCCTGAGACAGGTTGCCCTGGTACTTACAAGTTCTGTTATCTGCATGAAATATTCATGCCAGGAAGGTCTGCTCATAATTCTTTTATTACCTCCTGTATTTCAGAATGTATTATTCCGTTCGAAGCAATAACGTTATCAAGTTTATAATTCCAATTATCCTCATAAAAATTTGTAATTTTACCTCCCGCTTCGGTTACTATTAACCCACCGGCTGAAATATCCCATACCTTAAGATGTTTCTCCCAGT
>Ga0315548_1004090_pt1 | contig 10646 bp, 6 predicted proteins | sample SalMarSW160110MG_2_FD_202540 | JGI IMG/M metagenome (GOLD analysis project Ga0315548, IMG submission 202540) | Salt marsh sediment microbial communities from the Plum Island Ecosystem LTER, Massachusetts, United States - Salt Marsh Sediment SW1601-110 ... | reverse complement strand
CCCCTATCATCCTGGCCCGTTACTCCTTCAAGCTCTATACGGATCTCCGCCAATCCTATCGCAACTCCATTACCGCTTTATCTGCCGCCTTAGATGCCAGCGATCCTTATACCCACGGTCACTCCAATCGAGTGGCGGAGAACGCGGAGAAGGTGGCCAGACAGATGGGGCTTTCCGAGGGAAAGATTGAAAAGGTAAAGTTTGCCGGACAGTTGCACGATATAGGGAAGATAGGCCTTGATGTCCAAATCCTTAACAAACCCGGTTCCTTAAGTAATCGGGACTGGGAGGAGATGAAGAAGCATCCAGCCAAAGGGGCTGAGATAGTGAAGGGGCTTAAGCCTGCTATTTATGACATAGTTATGGCCCATCAGGAGCATTATGATGGAGCGGGTTACCCTGCTAAGTTAAAGGGAGACCAGATTCCGGTGGAGGCCCGCATAATCCACGCCTGTGATGCCTTTGAGGCGATGACCTCTGACCGTCCCTATCGTTCTGCCCTTCCTGTCAGCAGAGCAATAGAAGAGTTAAAAAAGGAAGCAGGAAAGCAGTTTGACCCCAAGGTCGTGGAGGCCTTCCTCAAGCTGATGGAAAGGGGGAAACTGATAATAGAAAGCGAGAAAAAACACAAACTCACCGAAATAAAAAACGGCCTCACCAAAAATCTCATCGCCCCTAACGAAGCCTCCTCCTGGTCACGGGGCAAGCAACCCCCCTTGAGATAGATATCCAAGTCTGGCGAAGCTTCGGATGTAACATGAAAAAGGTTCTTACGGAACACTTTTACCGAGATGTAGCGATAGATCTCTGATAAACCATACAATGAGAGGCGAGGTGAGCTACTCGCATGAATGCTAATAACTCTTTCTACCTAAATTGCTATTAAACTAAGGTTTAAATAGGAAAAAGACTCAGGTGGCAACACCCCATTTAACCCCAGGAGATAACCTTTTTGAAAAATCTGGTTTCCTTCGGAGGAATGAAAAGGGTCTCCTTGAATCCCCATGAATCCATAAGCGGTTTAAGGTATCGAAGAACAGGGTCCCTGCGGGAGGAGAATATAACCCCTCCTTTTTCATTCTTCCAGATGACCAGGCCTCTGGCCTTTCCCTTATAAAGAAAACTCAGCCAAAGCTTTCCTTCCCTTTTGACCAAGAGAACCGAGGTATTTCCTTCTCCTTCAATCCTCTCCCAAAGGATCCTCATTGCCTTCTCCACATCTGGTTGAGAGGAGATGATCTCCTCGATAAGATGGGGAAATACCTCGGAGTCAATTAGTCTCTCAGAGGGTGATCCCAACCTATGGGAGAGGGAAAAGGAGCTGAAAAGCTCTTCGTAGTTAGCCAATTTTCCATTATGGAGAGATACTATCTGTATACCCTCTACGCATTCAGTTAAGTAGGGTTGGGTAGCTTCTGAAAATGGAATAGTCTCCTCAAACTCCTCGGAAGCTCTTCTTACATGGCCCATTATAAGGGAACTGGAGGAGAAACCCTGTTGAATCCACTCCTTCTCTACCAACCGACGCAGGTCAGAAACTGGGGATCCATCCCTTTTGCCTGATTTTAGCACCTCTAACCTTCCCTCCCTCATCACAGCAAAGCCAGCCCCATGTCCGCCTACCGGACTGCCTTCCATCTCCAACTTGCTCGTCTCCAATCTACTCAGCACATTTAAGGCGATATCCAAGCCAAGTGGATTTTGGAAGAAATAGCCAAATATCCCACACATCAGCTCAGCCCATCCATAAGTTGGTTACCTCTCCTTTCAGGGGATCTGCCGCTCAGTTGATATAATTCCGGAGGAAAGGTAGGAACTTGTCGCGACCTGCCGCGGGTGGTCGAGTGGCCTGTCAGCAGTCGGCCGTCAACGGTCAGCCTAAAGACATCTCCCTACCTAACCGATATAGGTGGGACTTTTTTGACAGGATTTACATGATTTTTATTTATCCTGATCATCCTGTCTATCCCGTCCATTAACAAAAGGATTTTCCTATACTTTCAAGATATTTTCGAATGAATGTGGTTAATACTTCTTTAAGATCATTTCCTTCTCATTCGGGTCAAGCGTTACGCGAAAATGGTGAAGATAATCAGTGCCCAGAAATCCAATTTCAGTAGCATAACTGCCTATCCTCATCCCCCTAACCTCCAGGCCTTTCCCCAAGGAAAGGTTACCCACTCTGGCCTTGAGGACCTTATAGGAACCTTCCAGACCCTCCATTTCCGTTATCTCCACCTGAGGAGAATCCTCCGTCAGACCAAGTTCCTCAAATATTCCCAGGGGGACGAAGCTCAAGGCGGTTCCCGTGTCTACCTTGGCGGGAGTGTTAAGCCTCTCCCCTACCCTCAGGTTCACGAAAGGGGTATGGCCACTCAGTTTAATGGAGACGATTTTACCCTCTTTCCTTAATTTCTTCAGGCTCATTTCATCTTCTATGATTAAACACCTTCCGGAAAAGTCTATGGTAAAAGGAAATTTATGCCAAAAATCTGAGCCCAAAATGCCGTCAACTTCTCCATAGGGTTCTTCTATCTTGTTTAAATCATAGATGCCCACCACAGAAAGAGGCGTCTCAAATCCCCCGATGTTCACCGAATTTAGTCTGGTGAGGAGAATATTTGCCCTCCTCCCTCCGGCCACTCCCCCCTGATGTGAGCCAATTATCCTACATCCCAGATCAGCAGCAAACCTTGGAATTATCACCGTGGCATCTGAGCCTGTATCCAGAAGAAACCTTCCATTCCACCTCTTATTGATGACAGCCGAGAGAAGGATATAACCATAACTAAGCTCAACCCCTAATTTTGTATTAGCCTTCTTCACAGCCGTAGATCCTAAGATTTCAGTTGACTTTTCTGAGTCATCAAAGGTGGGTCAACCATCCCAAACTATGTTGAGAGAAGAGAATTAAGCGAGCATAGATAATGAAGACAAAAACCCATCAGGTTATATTTTCCATAGGTCTCAGCTTGAAAAAAATGGAGAGGAGAATTACCCCCCCTCCATTTAAGATATAAAACCCCACATTTAACCTTTCAATCTTAACTATCTGAAAAGGGCCTTTATCTTACCCCAGGTGGTGCTGGTAATGACACCAGCCCTTGAGTTCAACTCCCTGCTTCCATCGGATTGATATACCCAGCGAATAGTTATCTTCATCACCGCATCCTCAGGCTTTTCATCCACAAAGAACTTGACATAATGGTTCTCTTTGGTGACTATGCAGTAGGTGTGGCCCTTTTTTACCGAAGTCCCATCAGAATACTCACCTTTGTGCGGTGCCTCCCTCACCTCCTCCATGGAGATTTCCCCCATATCTTTTATCACCGTAGGGGGAAGGAAGGTGGGGTTACCATCGTCGTCCAAACCTACAAGGAGATCAGCATCCTCGTCTGAATTCAACCTGCCAGAGGAGAAATCAAACCAGTCCCCTTGTGATATATCTAAAACAGTTGTACCTGAGAAGAGCTCGCCTTTAACCGGGGGGATAAAGATAAATAAGAAGATTGCTACTAACGGGAAGATAGGCTTGCTTAACTTAAGCATAATATCCTCCAGACAATTCTTGCGAATAATAATACATCTCCAAATCCCCGATGTCAAGAAAAAAATCAGATTTTTTTAACTGAGAACCCCACAAGCTTACCATAATCTGAAAGCTCCTTCAGGAGATCATCAAATTTTTGGGAGAAAGATCATATACACCCCGAAAAAACTGCCATCAAAAAACTGCCGAGGGGTTAACCCTTCGGCAGTTTAACTACTCCATCCTCTATATGGCCAATTGAACTATTTCAACAGGATCATTTTTTCCGTCTCTTTAAAATTTCCCGCCTGAACTCTGTAAAAGTAGATGCCGCTGGCCATCTGGCTGGCATTCCAACGGATGATCTTATATCCCGCCCCCTGCTGCCCATCTACCAGAGTGGCTACCCTTTGACCCAGGATGTTGTAAACCTCAAGCCTCACCCAGCAATCCTTGGGCAAGGCATACTCGATCTGGGTGATAGGATTGAAGGGGTTGGGATAGTTCTGGGAGAGCACAAAACCTTGAGGCAGGGACTTTCCGGAGAGGGGTTCTTCAACCCCCAGTGGCCCTTCCGACCAGGGGCGGTAGGCCACCCAGTCGGTGACCTTATCTCCTGTGCCTTCAGGATTGTAGTCTGGTGGCCCAGGGCTGGGATCATAAGGTCCACTTTTGGCTCCCCACCAGCAGCTCTCTGCCACTACGGTCACAGTGCTATCATAGTTGTAGATCCCCCATACCCCATTGCTGTCAATATCGCAAAGAGTAATCACCGGCGAGGAACCGAACAGGCAGATAACCCCATAGGTTCCACTTTTGAAGATTGTGCTGTTACCAGTTATCCGGGGAGAGGATGTTTCTTCACACCAGATTCCGGTATAAGTGCTATTTTCGATTTTCGTCTGCGAGATGAGGGGCGAGGAATTGTATAGATACATCCCATCATGGTTGTTGAAGAGGTTATTACCGGATACAATGCAGGTTGAATCGCAATCTGTCATATAAACACCGCACTCGCTGTTGTTCTTGAACCAGTTATCCCTGAGCTCCAGATTGGCCCCGTCCAGATCAGCCCCCACCGCACAGGAGTAGACATTATTCGACTCAATTGTCCCTGAGCCACCAATGGCGATTCCGGTCCCACAGGAGTGGATGTAGTTGTGGCTCACCTGGTAGATTCCCTCAGGGTTGCTCAATACGATGGCCCCATGAGGCATATTCCAGATATGGCAGTGGCTGATGGTCATAGCTTTCTGGTTCCCAGAGATTCCATAATTGCCATTTTGAATGTTGCAGTAACTCAAGATAGAGGAGTCACTGGCATCTTCGGAGAACCATATCTGAAACCATCCACCCTCATCTGAGGTAATGGTGATCCAATTGGTCAGCGTTCCCTGTGCCTTCAGGGTTCCCTCCACCTTCAGGGTAACCCAGGGGTCTGCATTCACCCTGGCTCCAGGGGAGATGGTCAGACAGACCCCGGGGTCAACCACCACCGGCCCAACCAACCTGAGGCTATCCTCCCAGGTGGTGTTGGCTGTGAGGTGGCCGGAGACCCCTCCTGGTGAGGGAGTTATCCCGTGATTGTCAGAGAAGGCGTGCAGGATATCATCCTCATGAGGAGTGCCGTTTGAGGGATCGGCATCACCATAGAAGAGATCGTCTGCGATGAGCACCTGATCGAGGTAGTCGGAGAAATACATGGGGATGCCAAAGAGGGCCTCAAAGAAGAGCCCATCGGTAAGAGAAGCCCCAAGATCGTTTCTCATATCCCATAGGGCGCCACTGATGATCTGACCATCGTGATGGGGCTCATAGATGAAGTCATCCGGATACCTGAGGCTATTCACCAGGTTCCTCCAATATGACGGATTAGAGAATACCCCTTCACCCATCACGGGATCCTCGTTCATTATGGCTGCCCAGTAGTCGGCAAACCCCTCGTGCATAGCATCCCATTGCCAGGTGCGGGAGATAAGCATTGCCTGGACATGATGGACAATGGCATGGCCATATTCATGGAATATGACATCGTTGTCTAAGGAGAGGTTCTGAATACCATATTCAGGGTCGCCTGCCCCAAAGTAGATGTCCCCCGTGCTGGGTTTATAGTAGGCATTCCCCCCAATGGGATCCTTTACCGTGGCCCACATCGGACGGTCATAGTAGTCCATAAGGTCAAAGAAAAACTGAGGTGGACTTCCAATGGCACCTTTTACAGTAGCGTAAATTTGGGTCGCATGGTAATACATATTCACCTCATCATCCAGCTCATCTCCCTGCTCCCCCCAGGTCCAGTTGTGTGGCCCATCGGCATAGACCCAGGCACTGTGCAGGGCATTGGGTATCCCCCAATAGGGATGAACCTTGACCACCAGATGTTGACCCTCCAGCCTGGACTCAAGGAGATAGGGCCCCACGGAGGGAACATCTATGCTGTAATAGCCACTCCAGTTGGTATGGGTGCTCTCCGGCGGATCGGTATAGACCTTCACCTTCTCTAAAGGGAATCGCATCGTTTCTGTGGAATCCGCTGGATGGTGAGGATAAATATCTCCTGAGACATAGCCCCAGATACGGTTGTCATCAAAGAAATCAATGCTGTTGAAGCCATAGACCACATCCCCACTATGGGCATCCACATAGACGAGCCACTCCCCAGGAGGATCTTCAATAGATAGCTTCACCTCCCAGGTCAGGTGGGTGGTTACTGTGGTGTCAGACCGATAGGGGAATATCGCCTTGGAGCTCCCTATCACCTGATCCTTGGCCGGATCGAAGGCCACCGCCTCCTTGGCTATCTCCACTGCCTCATCCTGAGATAGAAGGGGAACAGTGGATAGCCCGCTGTCGGGATAGGCATCAGAACCAAACTGGATGACCTTTCCATAGCGGTTGATGGTTAGCCTCACCAGACCAGAGATCACCGGAATCTCATCCTTCTCCTGCTGATAGCAGACATACCAGTTGTCATCCCTCTTTACCGCCTGCAAGAGATTCAGATCCTCTGGAGTGACCTTAAGAAGCCCGCTATATGAGGAGATGAAATCCCTGGTCCTCTCCTCTATGTTCCCCTCATTCAGGGGTAGAGGTAGTTGCACCCCGGAGCAGACAACATTATGAGGGCTCCCGGTCAGCTCGTTCCACCTTATCTTGAAGTAGTTCCCATGATCCTGGGAGATAAATCCCTGCCACTCCGGCAACTGACCAAGCTGCTTCTGCACCTCTGGATGCATAACCACTGGTGACATAGGGTTGATCACCTGCTCTTCCTCTGGGGCGACGAAGGCGGATGCCGTAACCGGCACCAGTATCCCCAGAAGGGCAAGGATCGCAAATAGAGCTAATACTTGACGCATCTTTCCACCCTCCGTTAAAAGTTTACGGTTAAAACCCAACGAACTGTTGCCAGGGTTTCTTCATCCTCCACCTCCTTTCTCATTAAATGGTTATCTTGGTTTTTCTGTGCTGTCAGGGCTCTGCCCTGACAGTCCCTTCTCTGTAGGGGTCGGATTTATCCGACCCGTTTTGCAGGTTCGATTTATCAGGTCCCAGGTTCGATCCCTCTTTCTCTTTTTGGTTGTATCCGTGTTCATCAGTGGTCTCACCCCAAAAAATGCTTGCATTATTTTTGGTCTTGGCTTATATTTAAAAGGGCATAAGAAAGGGAGTTCTCCCACCCTTTCTGTGTCTGCGGGGGTTATCAGTTGTCTTAGCTTTAGCGGGCCGGCAACTGGTAACCTCTTTTTTTGTAAAAGTTTACAGCAATGAGTGACCCTTGTGCTGTCAGGGCTACTGCCCTGACAGACCCCCCGATCCCTCCTCCAGAGGCGTCAGAACCCCGATTCTGACGCCCCTCAGATCACGCTCTACAATCCACGAGTAAGAAGCTATCCCCACCTTCGCCATTTTCTATTTTCTTATTTTCCAATTTCTGTTCCTTTTACCTGATCAGCAGCATCTTCCTTGTTTGACTGAATCTCCCTGCCTTAAGCCGATAAAGGTAGACTCCTGAAGGAAGCCCACTCTCTTTCTGGTTCGTCCCATCCCACAAGACACTGTAATATCCAGGTGCTTGCTTTTCATCTATTAGCGTCTTTATCTCCTGGCCGAGGATATTGTAAATCTTTAAGCTGACCGCTGACTGCTGACCGCTGATAGCTAACACCTGATAGCTGATAGCTGTATTTGAGTTGAACGGATTGGGCCAATTCTGACTCAGGTTGAACTTAGTGGGAAACCTCTCCTCCTCCCTTCCCTTCACTCCCGTCTTTCCCTCTACCTCCTGAGAATATCCACTGCCATAGCCCTTGCTGTTTACTGCCGATACCCGATAATAATAGGTCTTCCCATAGATTACCTGGCTATCCACATAGGCAGGCTCTCCCCCTACCTGGGCAATGAGGGTGGACTCCGAGGGGGAAAAGCCACTGGAATCTCCCCGATAGACCGCGTACCACCAGAGATCCGGCTCAGGATTTGATCTCCAGCTTAGACTCACTATGCTGTCCCCAGCCTCAGCTTCTATCCCCTTTGGATATACCGGGCGGGCCATATCAGCCCTGGGGCCACCATAGGCCCCGATGTCATTCCTGGAACTGTCCGGATCCCTGAACCCCCAGGCTGTATCCCCCCGGTCAATGCAGGGGGAGTTGACTAACAGATGATAGTCTCCCAGGGAGGTATCGGCAAACAGAGGGGCCAAGCTTATATCCCCTTCACCTGGTTGGCAGCCTGAATAGTCCCCATCGGTATTCCCCCAGACATCGTTGTAGGAGATTATGGGAGGTGCCTTCTCTATGCCTAAGATGCCTTCACCATCCCTGCTTTCCACAATGATATTGTTTGCTATGGTAGCCTTGGCCCAGTAGTCATATATCCCTCCTCCTTCTTCAGATGCCTGGTTATAGGCAATGGTGTTGTTGGTAATCACCGCAGTGGAGCCATAGAGGAAGAACCCACCTCCTGCCAGGGCGCTGTTGTCTGCTATCAAATTGTTGACGAAGGTGGGTGATGATCGGCTACAGAAGTAGGTGAAAACTCCCCCTCCTACTGTATCCGAGACATTGCTCACTATCTGGTTGTTAGAGATGGTTGCTGAAGTGATAGCCACTTGGAGACCTCCGCCCTGGTTAAATGCCCTGTTACCTCTGATGATGTTGCTTCTTATCTTTGGCACATTGCACACCACGGAGATACCCCCTCCACATACAGCCTCATTCCCCTCAATGATGTTCTCCTCGATAACGGTTAGGGTATCCGGACTACCGCCGCTTAAACCTATTCCCCCCCCTTCAAAGGCAGAATCTCCTGCTATGTAGTTGCCCTTTATCAAAAGTATTTTACAAGCGGTAAAATAGGTCCCTATCCCTCCACCTCGATCTGATGCCTTATTCCCGGTGATGATATTATCCACGATTATGGGGCGACTCCATAAGTCAGTGGCAATCCCCCCGCCATAGGATTCAGGGGAACGGAAGTTGTAGTTGCCAGAGATAGTGTTGTTTGAAATCAGAGGGGAGCCAGATTCATTTGTTCCTATACCGCCACCTTCATTATTCAATATCCTGTTGTTTATGATACGGGGGTGAGCACTTGTGTCGGCAAAGATGCCAATTCCCACCCCAGTGTTATCCGAAATCTCATTTCCCTCTATCAAAGGAGAACCTTCAGCACAGAATACACCTCCAGCACCGTTAGCCTTGTTCTGGGTGATGATGTTGTCCCTTATTATCGGCGATCCCATGTTGCAGAAGATCCCTGCCCCATTCCAGGGAACGGGAGGACAGGGGTCTTTATAGGAGCAGTTTTTGATGATGATGTTGTTTATTATCTTGGGGGAAGACCTCAAAAGGCACCTTATCCCTGCCCCTGTGGGAGCATATCCCCTGGTGATGGTGAAACCATCAAGAATAGAGTTTGTATCCTCTCCAGAGACAAAGCTTACCACCGGATGATAGGGGATGCTGTCCCCATCTATGATCGTGGATTCTGGACCAACTTCACTGGTAAGATAGATAGCCTTCCCTTTGAAGACCAGGTTCTCTAAGTATCTCCCAGTAGCTACCAGCACCGTATCCCCATCCTGGGCTCCATCTATCCCCCCCTGAATAGTAGCCGAATCAGCAGGAACCCTGATAATACTTGCTCTCAGGGGTGAATAGACAGCCAACCCCAACAGAACCCAGAATGATAAAACCCACCTCATTCTCTTTACCCTCATCTCAAATCCCCCTATCCTTCAGGATTTACTGAGGCCTTGAACACGAATCTCACGAATAGCCGAATAGCACGAATTCTAATCACTTGATGTGCTGTCAGGGCTCCTGCCCTGTCAGCTCCAGTTGTGGGAGAGATCTCCTGACCTCGACAATAATCGGCATCAAGAGATGCCTCCCACATTAGTTCATCCACTTATCACTTGTCTCTTGTAGCTGTCTCACCTGATTAACACCATCTTCCTGGTCTGGCTGAACCTGCTCACCTTTAACCTGCAGAAGTATATCCCACTGGAGACATCTTTGCCAAGATTGTCCCTCCCGTCCCAGACCACTGAGTAGTAGCCTGGAGCCTGCTCCTCATCCACCAGCATCCTCACCTCCTGCCCCAGCACATTGTAAATCTTCAGGGTGGTGCGGTGCGGGCTGACCTCTGACAACTGATAGCTGATAGCTGTAGTCGAATTAAACGGATTCGGCCAGTTCTGCCCCAACTCATAACCCATCACTCGTAACTTGTAACTGTCTTCCTTCTTTACCCCAGAGGGTTTGCTAAGCCAGGGCTCAAAATCAACCCAATTGCTTACCGTATCCCCCAGCCCTCCTGGATTTAACCTTGGGTGATAGGGCCCGGTCTTGTCCCCCCACCAGTTGCTGTCCGCATTCACTACCCCAGTGGTGTCCGAGCTATACAGACCAGAGTGGGAATTGCCATAGATGTTGTTCTCCGAAACCTGCACAGAAGAGCTGGAGGTATAGATACCCCCACCTGGGGAGGCTGAGTTATTGGTGATGGTATTACTCACGATAACAGTGGAATCGCCTCTGCAGCATATCCCACCTCCATCGCAGTTGTATCCGTGATTGCCGTTGATGGTATTATCTGCTATGAGGGTGGG
>Ga0315548_1004087_pt1 | contig 10650 bp, 6 predicted proteins | sample SalMarSW160110MG_2_FD_202540 | JGI IMG/M metagenome (GOLD analysis project Ga0315548, IMG submission 202540) | Salt marsh sediment microbial communities from the Plum Island Ecosystem LTER, Massachusetts, United States - Salt Marsh Sediment SW1601-110 ... | reverse complement strand
CAATTCGAACCGTACCTGGTCATTGCCCTTGCCGGTTGCGCCGTGAGCGACCATCGTTGCGCCTTCTGCGTGAGCGACTTCGACCTGATGTTTTGCAATTAAGGGCCGGGCAATGCTGGTTCCGAGCAGGTATTGCTTTTCGTAAACCGCGCCGGATTTGAGCAGCGGCCAGAGGTATTCTTCGACAAACTCTTTCCGCAGGTCTTTCACGATGCACTTGGCCGCTCCGCTTGCCATCGCCTTTTGCCTGATGCCGGCCAGCTCATCACCCTGGCCGATATCCGCTGCAAACGCTATCACCTCGTAGCCGTATGTCTCTTTGAGCCACGGCAGGATTACGCTGGTATCCAGACCGCCACTGTACGCCAATACTACTTTTTCTTTCTTCGCCATCTTTAACCTCAAAAAAACTCTTATCTCAAACCAGGATTATACAGAAGATTTCCCACAAAGGCAATCAAAAGTATGTGTGAATATCCCTCAGATACGTGGGGAATTGGTGAATGTCTAAGTGGAAGCCAAATAGGAAAAATACTTGATATACGGGAGTTTGTTGGTAAACTTTCGACAATTGCTTGTTGAGTGCGATACATACCGCATAAAGGCAAGCACACGATTTAGATGGAAACGATACAGAACCAGGCATAAATGAAAATACTTTAAGGACAATAAACAATGGCTGATTATTCAGTAAGTCCGCAAGGCGAAAAATTTACTATTCCTCAGGAAAATGAGTACGCTGCGGAGCTCAAGCGAATTGAGTCGCTGGTGGAAGCAGCGCGTGGTGAAGGTAAAGAAATCGTGGTGGTAATGGGTGTCGGGTTTGTCGGTGCGGTTATGGCAGCTATCATTGCTGATACCGTCGATAAGAAAAGCGGCAAACCCAGCAAGTTCGTCATCGGCTGTCAAAGGCCCAGCACACGAAGCTACTGGAAGATACCCCTTCTGAATCAAGGTGTCTCGCCGGTGAAGGCCGAAGACCCAGAAGTCGAACCGATGATTGCACACTGTGTGCGTGATAAGAAAACACTGGTAGCTACCTATAACAGCGACTGCCTTAAGCTTGCCGATTGTGTGGTTGTGGATGTGCAGTGTGATTATACAAAAAATGACCTTGGCAATATGCGGACCGGCAAAGCGGAAATGGCTGCTCTGGAAGCAACGATAAAAACCATCGGTGAAAAGATTCCGCCGAGCTGCCTGACACTTATAGAGACGACAGTGGCGCCTGGGACAACAGAATTTGTGGCTTGGCCGATTATGAAAAAGGCCTTTGCGGCACGCGACATAAAGACAGAACCGCTGCTTGCGCACAGCTTCGAGCGGGTTATGCCCGGCAGACAGTATGTTTCATCGATACGGGATTTCTGGCGGGTCTGCTCCGGATGTAACAAAGAAGCAAGGCAGCGCGTCGAAAAGTTTTTACGCGAGGTCCTAAATACCAAAGAATATCCGCTGACAGTTATGGACCGGCCAATCGAATCAGAGACAACCAAAATTGTTGAGAATTCTTACCGTGCAACCATCCTAGCATATCTTAATGAGTGGAGCTTGTTCGCAGAACGAAATGGAGTTGACCTTATAAAAGTAATCAAGGCGATAAAGATGCGTCCCACTCACAATAATATGATATTTCCCGGCCCGGGTATAGGCGGCTACTGTCTGCCTAAAGACGGAGGGCTCGGATACTGGGCATACAAGCACATTCTCGGCTTCGATGACGATATATTCAAGATAACAACAACGGCGATTGATATTAACGATACCCGCGGCCTTCATGCAGCAGAGTTGACAAGAGATGCTCTTCGAAACATGGGCCGTCAAATAGCCGGCGCAAAGATACTTTTGGCTGGCGCCAGCTATCGCCAGGATGTCGGTGACACCCGTTACAGCGGCTCTGAGATAGTCGTTCGAAAGCTGACCGAGATGGGAGCTGAAATGCACGTGCATGACCCCTATGTCGAGCACTGGTACGAGCTGGAAAAACAGGATACCTACCCGTCACCCGGACATTCCCTTGCAAGATTTTTCCGTAACCAGAGCGAGCTGGTCAATATTCGCGTCCAGCACGACCTTGCTGCTGCACTGTCAGGCGCCAAAGCCATGATACTGGCCGTCCCGCATGAACCATACTTGCAGCTTGAGCCGGATAAAATAGTCGAATGGGCGGGAGCTCCTTTGGCGGTAATCGACTGCTTCGGGATATTGAGCGATGAGAAAATCCGCCGATACTTCGAGCTCGGCTGCGAAGTAAAAGGTTTAGGCAGAGGGCATATTCAGAGAATAAAGGAGGAAGTGAGAAAGAACAAATGATATGGATATCAGGAACAAACGAATAGCGATTCTGTCGCCGGTAGCGTGGCGGACGCCTCCACGAGCATACGGCGCGTGGGAGACCGTGGCCAGCAATATTACAGAAGGTCTTGTAGCACGCGGATGGAAAAATGTAACGCTCTTTGCCACAAAAGAATCTATAACAAAAGCAAAACATAGATATAGGTTACGAAGAAGACAAAACACAAATCCCAAAGGTCTCCGAGTGTCTGCATATTTCGAAGGTTATGGAGAGAGCTGATGAATTTGACCTTATTCATAATAATTTCGATTATCTGCCCTTAACCTATCTGCCGTTTATAAAAACACCGATGCTGACAACCATCCACGGCTTTTCCGACCCGGATATCCTGCGTGTTTACCACGACCACAAAGATACTTACTACGCTTCTATTAGTAACTCCGACAGAAACAAGGATTTGCCTTATCTTGCCACTGTTTATAACGGCATCGACCTTTCCAACCTTACATTTCGAGAAACACCGGGCGACAAGCTTGTCCACTACGGACGAATACATAATGATAAAGGAACGCATCTGGCCATTGAAGTTGCAAAAAAGTATGGCATGGACTTGCTCATAGCGGGCATAATCCAGGACCAGAGTTACTTCGATAATCTTGTCAAGCCGCATCTTAACGACTCCTCGATTCAGTACATAGGCCCGGTCAATCCTGTTCAGCGTGATGCGCTGCTTAAAGAAGCATACACGGTGATTCATCTTAATCTGATACCCGAACGATTCGGCCTGGTGATGGCGGAATCTATGGCTGCAGGTGTACCTGTTATTGCGATGGATTTGGGCTCGTGCCGAGAAGTCATTTCAGACGGCCAGACCGGTTATCTGGTTAATAATGTGGAAGAGGCCGTTGAAGCCGTTGGCAAAATCGATAAAATAGACCGTAAGAAATGCCGCCAGCATGTCGAGAAAAACTTCACTATCGATTGTATGGTCCGCGGATACGAAAAGGTGTACGAAGAAATCTTCCGCAGAGAAGAACAAAAGAACAAAAAATAAATTCTATAGAGATGTGTTCTATGAAAAAAACGTTTATTACGCGTTACAAGGATAATCCCATTCTGACGAAGGATGATGTTCCTTATCCTGTTCAGACGGTTCACAATGCAGGTGTTACGAAATTCGACGGCCGATACATAATGCTGTTCCGCTCGCACCTCGATACCGGCAGGAGTATAATCGGCATAGCTGAAAGCGAAGATGGGTTCAACTTCAAGTCTCGGCCTGAACCCTTTATGGTTCCAAGCAAAGAGCCGCCTTTTTGTGAATATGAAGAGTTTAGCGTCGAAGACCCGCGCATTACTAACCTTGAAGGTGCATACTATATAACATACAGCGCATATTCGGCACACGGCGTTCGCATCGGCTTAGCTAAGACAATCGATTTTGAATCGGTCGAAAGAGTCGCATTTATTACCGAATCCGATTATCGAAATACAGTTCTTTTCCCTGAAAAAATCAACGGTCAATACGTTCGGTTAGACAGACCCCACTGCGAGATTAGCCCCTGGTCAATCTGGATAAGCTACTCGCCGGACTTGCGACACTGGGGCGATTCGAAACTAATAATCAAGCCGGTAAAATATCACTGGGACGAGATGAAAATCGGCCCGGGCGCTCCGCCAATCAAAACTGATAAGGGCTGGTTGAATATCTATCACGGCGTTTTCCCGACGATGGATGGCCATGTTTATCGACTGGGAGTTGCTTTACACAAGCTCGATGACCCTGCTGTGGTTCTCGGTGTTGGCGACCGATGGATTTTACAGCCGGAGGACCCGTGGGAGCTCGTTGGCTACGTGCACAATGTAGTTTTTACCTGCGGTGCGGTGGCGGAGGATGATGGCACCTTGAAGCTTTACTGGGGTGGGGCCGATACGGTAATGTGCGCCGGAACAGCAGCAATTGATGAGCTTGTCGAGCTTTGCCTGACAGATTCAAGGCCGCCAATATAAAATTGTGTTGAAGAGCAGGTGCAAGACCACAACAAACATAATGTATTTTTGGTTTATGTGGTGCTGGTTCTGGCAGTCATTATTGCTTTTGAGCCGGTTCGCCATAACGACTTTGTTGACTACGATGACCAACGCTACGTAACTGAAAATCCACACGTCAAGGCGGGAATAACGCGCGAATCTATTGCCTGGGCTTTCACCAATTATCATTTTGGTATGTGGCACCCGTTGACCACGCTGAGTAATATGCTGGATTGCCAGCTTTTCGGGCTGAATCCCTTCTGGCATCATTTAACAAGTTTGCTATTTCATATTGCAAATACATTGCTGTTGTTTTGGGTTCTGAAAAGAATGACCGGGGAAGTTTGGCCCAGTGCCTTTGTTGCTGCGGTCTTTGCTCTCCATCCTCTTGCTGTAGAGTCTGTTGCCTGGCTGGCCGAGCGTAAGAACGTCCTGAGCGGATTTTTCTGGTTCTTGACCATAGCCGCTTACGTTAGATATGCAGAACATCCGGGTATAGGTAAGTATTTGCTCGTGATTTTATTTTTTTGCTTTGCGTTGTTGGCTAAACCTATGGTGGTGACGCTGCCCTTTGTTTTGCTTCTGTTGGATTACTGGCCGCTGGATCGGTTCCAGTGGGGCAGTCAAAGAGAAAATAAGGATTTGCCGAAATATAAATCGAAAAAAGTCAGGTATCAAAAATCATCGACCTTGTCTTTGGTCATAGAAAAAATACCCTTATTCGTGCTCTCCGCGGTTTTGAGCGTCATCACCGTATTCGCCCAGCGAAGCGAAGGGGCAATATTTCCAATTAAACGTTTGCCTTTCGATTTTCGCATAGCCAATGCTTTAGTTTCCTATGTCAGGTACATAGGCAAGATGATTTACCCGAGTAAGCTGGCAGCTTTTTATCCTCACCCACTCGATAAATTGCCATTGTGGCAGCCAATGGTCTGCTTTTTAATACTGATTGTTATATCAGCGCTCATACTTATCAGTCGGAAGCGTCTCGGCGAAGCGAGCCGTAGCCGGAAGCGTTATCTTACGATGGGCTGGCTGTGGTATCTTGGAACTTTAGTGCCTGTTATTGGTTTGGTTCAGGTGGGAGAGCAGGCCATGGCTAACCGCTATACCTATCTTCCATTGATTGGTATCTACATTATAGTTGCCTGGGGTGCTGCTGAAATTTTTGCTAAATGGCGATATCGAAAGATAGCTCTGGTAGTAACAGCGTGCATCGTGCTTGTAGTGTTGTTGATTGGCACCCGGATGCAGGTCCGGCACTGGCAAAACAACCTTACGTTGTTTGGACATACAGTTGCTGTCACTAAAAATAATTATAAGATGCATAATGATTATGGAGCCGCCTTGCAGAGAGATGGCCGGCTCGATGAAGCTTTTACACAATATACAGAGAGTCTGCGAGTCGCCCCGCAGTATTTTCGTGCCCGTAATAACCTGGGTGCGGTTTATTTTCTAAAGGGAAAAATAGAGCAGGCCATCGCTTGTTGGAACGGGGCATTAAGATACAAACCCGACAATGTGGAGGTTATTAACAATCTGGCCTGGGTCAGAGCTACCTTGGGAAACCCTGAGTTTCGCAACCCGGATGAAGCTGTCCGCTTGGCCACACGAGCTTGTGAGCTTACCAGCTATGCTCAACCCGATATACTTGATACTCTGGCTGCCGCCTATGCTGCAGCAGGTAAATTCCCTCAGGCGATAGAAACTGCAGAAAAAGCGCTCAAATTAGCAGGAGATGCAAAGAGAGAAGACCTGGCCAAGGAAATTCAAGGACGGCTGCAATTATATAAATCAAACCAACCCTATCGCGAGAAATAAAAATTAGACATGGATTTACACTGTCTGTTAATCTTGTTCCTATAACTGTGCAAATCTGCGTTAATCCGTGTCGTTTTTGACTTTTTTTGCGTCTTTTTGTGGCTAATTTTCATTTATTTGTGTCTTTGTGTCTTAGTGGCAAAAACAGCAAATCTTGAAGGGAAATAAAATTTCCTTGATTTTGTCGGGTTTTTATGTTAAAATTTCTTTGTTAAGTAAATTGGATGGAGGGCAAATTATGCGGTTTATAAAGAGATCGCGTGTTTACCTGATAATGTTGGGGTTGTTGGTTTTTGCTGCCGGTTTGGCCCAGGCAGGGGTTATTGAAGAGTGGGCCAGGCGATACAATGGGTCGGCAAATGACTTTGATTATGCAAGCTCAATAGCAATAGATGACTCCAACAATATCAATATCTATGTAACAGGCACAAGATACGATTCCGATACCTGGGAGGATTACGCCACAATCAAATACGGTTCGGACGGCAACCAGATTTGGGTTCGTCCATACAATGGACCGGGAAGTGGCAATGATAATGCAAGAGACATCGCGTTAGACAGCTTTGGCAATATCTATGTGACAGGCAGTAGCTCCGCTACCGGTACAGATGATGATTACGCCACAATCAAATACGATTCGGACGGCATTCAAAAATGGGTTGCCCGTTACGATGGGCCGATAAGTAACCATGATTATGGAAATGCCCTTGCGATAGATAGCTCCGACAATGTCTATGTGACAGGAATAAGCATCGGTCTCGGCACAGGCGGCGATTACGCCACAATCAAATACGATTCAAACGGCAACCAGAAGTGGGTTGCCCGTTACAATGGGCCGCAGGGAAGTGGCTATGATTGGCCAAGCGCCATCGCAATAGATGGCTCCGGCAATATCTACGTGACAGGCAAAAGCACCGGTTCCGGCACATCCTACGATTACGCCACAATCAAATACAATTCAGCCGGCGTAAGACAGTGGGTTCGCAGGTACGATGGGCCGGGAAGTGGCGGTGATGAGGCAAAAGCCATTGTAATAGATGACTCCGACAATATCTATGTGACTGGCAAAAGCACTGGTTCCGGCACATCCTACGATTACGCCACAATCAAATACAATTCAGCCGGCGTAAGACAGTGGGTTCGCAGGTACGATGGGCCGGGAAGTGGCGGTGATGAGGCAAAAGCCATTGTAATAGATAACTCCGACAATATCTATGTGACTGGCAAAAGCACTGGTTCCGGAACAGACTACGATTGCGCCACAATCAAATATGATTCGGCCGGTGTAGAGCAGTGGGTTGCCCGTTACAATGGGCCGGTAGATGCCGCCGATGGAGCAATCGCCATCACATTAGATAACTCCGGCAATGTCTTTGTCACGGGCGAAAGCATTGGTTCCGGCACAGGCAACGATTACGCCACAATCAAATACGACCCCAATAGCAGCCAGCTTTGGGTTATCAGGTATAATGGGCCGGGAAATGACAGCGATTATGCAAACGCCGTAGTAGTAGATAGCTGCGACTATATCTATGTGGCAGGCGGGAGCAGCGGTTCCGGCACGGGCCTGGATTACGCCACAATCAAATATAATCAATATCCTCCGTTTGTTTTGACGATGCAGACAGAGCCGCCTGAGGTCAACACCGTAACGCCGTTGCCCGGAGACAACCTGTACGCTCAGAATGTAACGGCGAATATCAGCGCACAGCGTTTTGTTGATTGTCCGAATGTGTATGTCTTTGACCACTGGGAAGGAGATGTGAACGACCCGAATTCGGCCAATACGACAATAATTATGGACGCAAATGAGACGGTTACGGCGGTATTTGTAGATGACCGGCAGTGCGGAGATGAGTGTCATCCGTATCCGGATGGAGACACTAATGAGGATTGTGAAGTTAACTTCAGGGACTTTGCTTTATTTGCGGTTCAATGGCTGGAATGCACCAAGCCGGAGTGCGATTAGGATATTGCTTGCCTTCCTGCCACGAAGGCACCAAGACACTAATATAAAGTAGTCAGTCATTGCGGGCAAAGCGAAGCAATCTATCCACTATTTAACTTCTTTGTGCCTTCGTGTCTTTGTGGCTAAAATTCTCTGTGGCTATTGCTGTTACGAGCGGCGGAAGCGCTTATCCATAAAGAGAGTGACTTTATCGTACTTGTCTTTCGGCAGAGACTCTTTTAATATCTTGCGGATATCCTGCATCGGCGTTCGCTGCGTTGCGTGCGTGATAATAATATGCTTGTTATTCAGATTATTTAACAATCCTGCGAATTCATCTATGTGCATATGTTTGCCTGCTTCGGCCCTTACGGTATGCTCGTCCTCGTAGAAGGTGCACTCGGCGATTAAAATCTTGCTGTTAACGATGTATTCTAATTGTGAAAAATCAACGTATTGCGTATCACCCGAATAGGTAACAATCGGAATCTCCAGCGGATTGTCGATTTCAACTCCCTGCTTCTTCAGCTCAACGATTTGCGCTCTTGTAAGGCCAAGGTATTCTTTTTTTAGCTTTTTCCGTTTTTCAACGAGGCAGTAACCGACAGAGCCTTGTGTGTGTTTTGTGGGAAACACTCTGGCAAAAAGATTTGGTTTTATTTGATATTCATCGCCGGGTTTTACTCCGACCAGATTAGCCGGTATCTGGTTGCCGTCCAGCCGGGTCCAGGCATCGATAATCTCACGTATTGGCCCCAATAGATTTTTGGGCGCCAGTATTGTGCCGGCCGATTGACCGCAAAAGTTCCGCTGCGACAGGTAATATGCGATACCGGCTGCATGGTCCATATGTCCGTGCGTGAGCAGGACATGATTTATGGAAATAATCTGGTCCGGTGCCTTGCCGACATCGAAGCAAACATCTAACTGTGGTATCGCCACGACGGTCTCTTCGCCGGCAACCGAATAGCCGATGATTTCCAAATCGTCTATCTTTATATGTGCTAAATTATGACTGGCCATAAAGTCGTCCTAATTAAAAGGTGCTATGAAAACCTAATAGTAGAGAGAATAGATGTTTATGTCAATTCGTTTTTGACATTATAGCAGATGTGTGTACACTTATATCAAAGCATCAAGGCAATATACTATACAATCTTTCACGTAACATTGGTCTTGCATGTGTTAAATGTCTGAAAAACAAAAGGACAGAAGAAAAAATCGAGATAAAAAACGCTGGTCAAAATATCCGGCATGGATATTCGGCGTTATTGTTTTCTCGATACTTATTATCATCATAATCGGTCATTTCTGGCTTATTCCAGCCAAAGTGCATCGGGAAATAGAAAAGGCACTTTTAAAATTCTGGGATGGACAGGTGGATATCGAGGGTATCGAGGTCAACTATTTGCAACCGATACATCTCACCAAAGTCAGTTTTTTAGATAAGGCCGGCCGAGAGTGCCTGCATACCGGCAGAGTAGAAATGGTCTTTGAGAGATGGCCGGGTTTACATCCTGTCGTAACAGAGATAAAAATTGAAAAATTATGTTTTCAGTTTTCCGCTTACGACGGCAAATTTACACTGCCGTTTATAAATCCCTTTCAACAATCGCCAACTCGAAAAAAGAAAGTGGACATACGGAAACTTACTCTAAATGATGCCGAAATCACTGTAACCGATGCAATGGGGGAAAAGACGCTTTATGACAATCTGCAATTATTCGCCGATAAGAAGGGCGGCCTCTACGATTTTACATTGAACCGAATTGGTTCTATACCTTCGGAATCGCTGCTGGCAGAGGGCAAGTTCGACTTAAAGACACTTGAAACAGAGCTTTCATTGCAGATAAAACATACGGTAAAAAAACCGGAAATGGCCTTAGTGTTTGCAGCATTGAGTATTCCGAAGCTATCGGCTGACGGCAAACTCGAAGCGGATTTGACAATAACCGGATGCCTTAAAGAACCAGGCGGATTAGAACCAAACGGCATAGCCAACTTTGACGGCTGGACAGTGGTTAAGAATGACAAAATCATCACTAACAATCTCACAACCAAAGCTAATATGTCAAATGGACGTTATGCTTTTGAGAGTATTTCGGCAAACGTATGCGGGGGCAATGCCACGGGCTCATTATTCGTCGAAATCAGGCAGAACCAGCCGACAGAATTTAGCGGTCAAGTCTTAGCGCAGAATATGAGTTTTGTAGAGCTGACATCTGTTCTTGGTGGTCCCGGCAAAAAGGCAACCAAAGGCACAGTTACATTTAATTACAGCTTTTCAGGTAAAAACAAAGACTTGCAAAACCTTATCGGCGAAGGGCAAATTTTTCTTGATGACGCTGATATCACCGTCATTCCGATAGTCCCGTATATATTTAATACTATTGGCCTATCGCAGCTTGACCCTCTGAAGATGTCCGATACCGAGTGCATGTTTACTACGACCGGCCCTGTCGTAACTATCAAAACTGCCAGTATAGCCAATCGTTTCGCTGCCATCAGAGCAGAACCGGGTGGAACAATCGACCTGCAAACAAAACAGATAAAC
>Ga0315548_1004086_pt1 | contig 10654 bp, 4 predicted proteins | sample SalMarSW160110MG_2_FD_202540 | JGI IMG/M metagenome (GOLD analysis project Ga0315548, IMG submission 202540) | Salt marsh sediment microbial communities from the Plum Island Ecosystem LTER, Massachusetts, United States - Salt Marsh Sediment SW1601-110 ... | reverse complement strand
CTGGTATCGCCAATCGGCAACTGGCGTCGGATTGCCGGGTTTTGCGTATCACCCACGACAAAGGCTGGTTCAATGATGACGACCCCGGTGCAACGTATCCCGGATGGATTCGCCGCTGCAACCTGGGCACAGGTGATTTTAACAACGACCTGACCACCAGCGACACGCCCGGTGATGTCTGGAGTTGTTCGTTTACCAGCAGCAGCGTCGCGGTCATCGCCCCGAAGGAAGCTGGGGCCGGAAATATCGAGGTTCAAATTGACGGTGAGATTCGCGCGACGGTGGGTTTATCCACTATGGGCATGCGTCAGGCCCAACAGAAGGTGTGTGAGATTACCAGCCTGGCTCCGGGCAAACACGCTATTAATATTGTCAATCGTGGTCCGGGGCCTGTTGCTATTGACGCTATCATTGTCCGGTAAAGAAATAAGGAACATTGAATTAAAAGGTCGGGAATTAGTGAGTAATCAATTCTTTACGGCAGAATGTGAAGACAAATGAAAACAAGAACAAACAAGGTTATGTTGTCAGTGGCAATTCTATTTGTATTTGGTTCTTTAATGAACGCTCAAGAGTTGTATGTCGGTGCCAATTATCATCCTCATGACGATAAGAACATCGAGAAGATCAAAACCGATATCGAGCTGATGAAAGCCGCCGGATTCGATGTAGTTCGTATGGGCCATTTGGCGTGGGACAGCTACGAACCGGCGGAAGGGCAGTTTGACTTGGAATGGTTTGATGACGTCATGGATTTGATGTATGAGGCCGGGATTCAAGTGATCCTCGATATCGCTATCCGGCCCGCACCCATCTGGTTGCACCACAAATATCCTTCCATTAGCATTACCGATGAAAACGGAAATGTACAATATCCCAACCATCGCTACATGGAAGACATCGGCGACCCGATGTACCAGAAATATGCCCTGCGATTTACGGATGTGATCACCAAACACTATGCCGACCATCCGGCATTGCTGGCCTTTGGTATCGACAACGAATCGGGCGATGGGCGCATTTCCTATTCCGAAACCGCCAGGCAACGTTTCATTGGGTGGTTGAAGGACAAATATTCAACTATCGATAACGTCAACAAGGCATGGGCTACCCAACGCTGGTCGCGCAGGCTTAACCAATGGGATGAAATTGGCTTTCCACCGGGGATCACCAGTAACGATATGCCAGAAAAGATGCTCGACTTCCGGCGGTTTGTGTCGGATGAAGTCAATCAGCTTCTTTTTAAGGTGCTCGATGTCGTCAACACCAATGCCCCCAAGGTCCTGACCAACACCAATGCCTGGTATTTCAGCTCATTGAAATATTTTGATTATGCACCTATTGCGTATTCCGGCAAAATGACCCGCGAAGGTTGTGGTCTTTATCCCGGTCTTTCGCTAACGACTAATTGGGGCGTGATGAATGCAGCGTTTGGCATCTCCCGCATTCAGTTCGAAAGCACGAATCCGTTCTGGTGCAATGAATTTACCACCATGACGGCCGTGCCCAATTCCATCAGAAAGTCGGCCTATGCCTCATTGATGTATGGCAACCAGATGGTGTGCGGCTGGACCTGGCAGAGCATGTGGGCCGGCGAGGAACAGTATTTGATCGGCATGCTTGATTGGGACGGCGTGCCCAACCGCAAGTACGATGAATACAAGCAAATCGCTGTGGAATTCAAAAAGATCGAGAAATTCTTTCCGTATCAACTGAAGGCGGAAGTCGGGCTGGCCTTTTCGTTTCCCAGCCAGATTGCCAGCAAGGTTTTCCCGGAGCGACACGACAACCAACTGCAGGCCTGTTGGGATCTGTTTTACTGGCGCAACATGGATTCCCGCATCGTGGAAATCAGTCACAGTCCATTGAACTATAAATTGTTGTTCATACCGGGCGTGGCTGTCATGGATGAAGTGACGGCCGCCAAGATTCGCGACTACGTTAAAAACGGTGGCACGGTGGTGATGACAGGCAATTCGGCCATCGTGGACACAAACGGACAAGTCTTCAAGACGACCCGCCCAGGCATGTTAAACGATGTGTTCGGCATACGCCTGGGAAGCTTTGAAGAAACAGAAGCCATGAACGAGATTTCCAGGAAGTCCTACAAAGGTAAAAGACTTGAATTTACTTACAAAGGTAAAGCCGTCAACACGGAATTGACCAGGTTTGACATTGTCGATCTCAAAGGGGCCCAAGTACTCGGCCAGATTACCGGTCTGGATAAGGATTATCCCATCATGACATCGAACACCTATGGCAGAGGCAGGGCGATTTATGTGGGATTGCCTGCCAAGGGCGAGGTACTTGGCTGGTTGCTCGACGATCTGATCGATGAATTGGACATCAAAAAAGGCCCTGATGTGCCGTCCGGTGTCATGGCCAGACAGATCGATGACTCGCATTTCTTATACATGAATGTCAGCGGCGAGCCCAAAGAGATTCAAATGAAGAACAAGTCCCGGAGTATCCTTTATGACAAGGATTACACCGGCAATTTCACGATTGCACCGTACGAACCCGAATTTATCGAAATCAAGTAATTTATCTGGAGTTCAATATGAATCAAGCGAATAGCATGGTTAGGTTTGTTATATGCGGAATCGTTCTTTTGATGTGTTCGACCGTCTGCATCTCTGCCCAGATACAAGTTCCGGCCCTTTGCGGCCCGGTTCCGTCGGAGAATCAATTGCGATGGCAGGAACTGGAATATTACGCGTTTATCCATTTCTCCTTGAATACCTATACGGATCAGTCGTGGGGATATGGGAATGAAGACGTCAACCTGTTCAATCCTACGGAATTGGACTGTCGTCAGTGGGCCCGTATTTGCAAGGAAGCCGGGATGAAAGCCATTATCCTCACGGTCAAGCACCACTGTGGTTTTTGTCTTTGGCCTTCAAAATACACGGAGTATTCCGTAAAGAATGCTCCCTGGCGTGACGGTAAGGGGGACGTGGTGCGTGAAATGGCCGATGCCTGTAAGGAATACGGTCTGAAGTTAGGGATCTATTTGTCACCTTGGGACAGAAACCATCCTGAATACGGCAGACCCGAATATATCACCTACTTCCGCAATCAACTGACCGAACTGCTGACCAACTACGGCCCCATTTTCGAGGTGTGGTTTGACGGAGCCAACGGCGGTACGGGGTACTACGGCGGCGCCAATGAGAACCGAAAAATCGACCGTACTACCTATTACGACTGGAGCAATACGTACAAGCTGATCCGCGAGCTGCAGCCTGATATCGTGATATGGAACGATGGAGGCAACAGGGCCGATCTTCGCTGGGTAGGAACCGAGGCGGGATTTATTGGCGAAACCAACTGGAGTCTGCTCAACGCCACGGGTGACGTCCCGTTTAACATGTTGCATCATGGCGTGGAAGATGGAGATTCGTGGGTGCCGGGCGAAGTCAATACCTCCATCAGACCGGAATGGTTCTACCACCCCAGTGAAGATACCAAGGTCAAAACCCTGCCACATTTAATGGATACCTACTATAATTCCATCGGGCGCAACGCCACCTTGCTTTTGAACTTTCCCATCATGCCCAATGGCCTGATCCATGAAAACGACGAAAAGGCAGCACTTGATCTTGCCAAGGCCGTGAAAGAGGCATTCGCTGTCAACCTTGCCCGGCAAACGAAAGCGGAGGCCTCGAACGTTCGCGGTAATGCCGAGGAATCTGCAGCAGACAATGTCATAGACAGTGACAAAGACACCTATTGGGCCACTGACGATGACGTGACAAAGGCGTCCTTGACACTGGATTTTGGCAAACCCACCACGTTCAACCGTTTCATGGCGCAAGAATACATCCGTTTGGGACAACGCGTGAAGGCCTTTACGATTGAGGGCCTGATCGATGGGAACTGGAAAGAACTGGCCAAGGCAACCACCGTCGGATACAAACGCATCCTGCGTTTCCCCACGGTTGCGGCCACACAACTGCGATTCAATATCAATGACGCCAAATGTTGCCCGGTTATTTCCAATATCGGCGTTTACAATGCCCCGCAAATCCTGACGTCTCCGACCGACTACATGCCCACGGCCTTCGATCTGAAAGAGATGGTCGGCTACACCTGGGCGCATTTGCTGGCCCAGGCCGTCAATATGACCTCGCCGCTGCTGCACTTTGCCGGAAAATATCAGGATTTTATCGGCAACCCGGCCGAGAATCTACTGCGTCACCTGCCCTCGACCTGGGACGAAACGATCGTGCTGTCGGGTAGTGAGATCGGCAAGACTGTCGGTTTTGCCCGCCGACGCGGTGACACTTGGTTCATCGGCGTGCTCAATGGCGGTGAAGCCGCCACGCTGCCGATCGAACTGTCCTTCCTGGAGCAGGGCACTTGGCAGGCCGAGGTCTTCGGAGATGATCCCGGCCATCCAGCCACCTTCCAACGCCAGAGCAACAATGTCCGTGCAAGTGACTCGTTGACCGTCTCGATGAGTCCTCGCGGCGGGGCCGTGATTGGGTTGACAAAGACCACACCGTAGACGTATATTTTGTTTGAATGCTATAAATACTTATGCAAAACAATTGACAGAAAAGGAAGAGATCAATGATGACACACTGCAAACAGATGCTTTATTGCTGGATGACTGTGATTGTCCTGTTGTGCTTTTGCCCGCTGCTTCCGGCGGCACCCACCGGTCTGGATGACAACGGGCACTTAAAGGCCGTCGAGGCCAAGACGGACGGATTTTCATGTGTCCGTCTGGAAAACGGGGTTCAACTGCGCGTCGGCAAGTCCGTGAAAAACGTGATTTTCTACGGTCCGTCCACGGTACGTGTAAACGAGAACCTCGGGGAGAACTATTGGAAATACCCCAGTATCGTTGTCTTGGGTAAGCCTGCGGTGATCCCGTTCAAGATTCAAGAGGCCGGTGACAGTATCACCATTGTATCGGACAAGTTACGGATCAAGGCCGACAAACAGAGCGGGGCGTTGACGTTCATGGATGCCGACGGCAAGGTGCTGACGAAAGAGCGGGCCGAAAACCACGCCACCCTCAAGCAGGTGGAGATTTCCGGGGCCCCGACCTACGAGGTGTCGAATACCTTTACCCTCAAGCCGGATGAAGGCTGGTACGGATTCGGATACATCGATGCCGCTCCGACCAAAATCAACCGGCGCGGGCAGGAACTGCTGCTGATCCAGACCAATTTGGGGATCGTGATTCCCATGATCGTGTCCACTGAACGCTACGGTGTTATGTGGGACACCTATTCCATCATGAGGTTCAAGGACGATGCGAGCGGGGCTACACTGTGGGCCGAGAGTGCACCCGGCGGGGTGGATTACTATGTTTTTGCCGGCGACACCATGGATGACGTGATTGGCGCCTACCGCGATCTGACCGGTGATGCACCCATGTATCCCAAGCAGGCCCTGGGCCTGTTTATGAGCAAGGAACGCTACCAGACTCAGGAACGCATTGTCGAAGTGGCCAGGACCTTTCGCCAGGAGAAGTTCCCACTCGATTACATTGTGCAGGACTGGCAGTACTGGGGTTCCGACAAGGACGGCACCTGGAGCGGCATGATCTGGAACAAGGAACGCTATCCCGATCCGGAGGGCATGACAAAGGCGATCCACGACCTGAACATGAAGCTGATGATCTCGATCTGGCCGTCCGTGGGCAACGACACACCCCTGGCCCATGAACTCGACCAATACAGACTTCGTTTCGAGCCGCTGCACTGGATCTCCAGGAAGGCGCGTATCTATGACGCTTTCAGCCAAAAAGGGCGAGAAATCTACTTCAAGCATATCAAGAACGGCCTGCTCGACAAGGGCGTGGACGCCCTCTGGATGGACGGCACTGAGGTCGAGGTCGGCTCGGCCTGCTGGAATCCCCGTGAAGTTGCGCGGGACATCAAGGGGCTGGGCACCAATGCCATGGGCGATTTCTCCCGTTATCTCAATCCCTATACCCTCATGACCACCAAGGGCACCTATGAAGGCCAGCGTGCGATCAACAACCAGCGTGTTTTTACCTTAACCCGTTCGGCCTGGTGCGGGGCGCAGCGTTATGCCGCTGCTTCGTGGTCGGGCGATTCGTTCGCCGGTTGGGACACGCTCAAGGCCCAGATGGCTGGCGGACTCGAAGTGACCTTATCGGGCAACCCCTGGTGGACGCAGGATATCGGCGGTTTCTTCGTCAACAACTACCCCAGCGGGGAACAGAATCCGGCTTATCGCGAACTCTTTACACGCTGGTATCAGTTCGGGGCCTTTAACCCGATCTTCCGTATTCATGGAACCAACATTGAGCGTGAACCCTACATCTTCAAGGAAATGGACCCGGAGATGTACAAGGCCCTGTTGGATATTACACATTTGCGTTACCGCCTGATGCCGTATATCTATAGCCAGAGCTGGAGGGTCACGAGCCAGGGCTACACCCTCATGCGGGGCTTTCCCCTGGATTTTCCGGATGACGCCAAAGCGCGTGACATCAGTGACGCCTTTATGTTCGGCCCAGCATTTCTAGTGCATCCGGTGACCCGTGCCATGTATCGTATGGGCAATCCACCGGCGGCGACCCTGCCGACGAAGTTCCTCCGGACCCCGGAAGGCAAGCCCGGCCTGGCGGTGCAGTATTTTGCCGGGACAAACTTTAACACGCCCAAGGACAAGGGAGTCGACCAGATCGTGGAACACGATTGGCCCGGACCGCCGCTGGCCGAGCCTCCCGGTGGCTTGGACAGACTCAGTAATTTCTCCGCGCGTTGGGAGGGAACCTTGCTGGTGCCCGAAGACGGCGAATATGAAATCGGAGTTGAAGTCGACGACGGTTTTCGGCTCTATCTCGACGGTGACAAGGTTCTGGAGGACTGGAACCAGGGTGCCAAACGCTATCGCAGTACCAAGGTGACCTTCAGCAAGGGGCAGGAAGTGCCGCTGAAGCTGGAATTCTACCAAGGCGGGGGCGAGCGTGTCATCCGTCTCGCCTGGCGTACACCCAGTGATTTACTCGAGTTGAATAATGCGAATCGAGAGATTGACAATGTCATGGAAACGTATCTGCCGGCCGGTGCGATTTGGACCGATTTCTGGACCAACCAGACCTTTACGGGCGGCCAGACGGTCAAGAAGAACTGTCCGCTCAATATTCTGCCCCTGTACGTGCGCGCCGGATCGATCGTGCCCATGGGGCCGGTGATGCAGTATGCCACGGAAAAACCGGAGGCCCCGTACGAAATCCGCATCTATCCGGGTGCCGACGCGAAGTTTACCCTGTACGAAGACGACAACGAGACCTACAACTACGAAAAGGGCGAATATGCCACGGTTGACCTTGCCTGGAACGATGCGACCAGAACGTTGAGTATCGGGCCGCGCCGGGGGTCTTTGCCCGGCATGATCGCCGAACGACAGCTCAATCTCGTGATCGCCACACCGGATCGCAATGCCGGTCTGGCGCAAGGAACCGTCAACGTCAAGACAATCCGCTACACCGGTAAACCGGTAGTGGTGACATTCTAACAAAACGAGGATATTGGAAAACCATGATGAAGAAAATGGATATCAGAATATTGATTGTGGTCCTTGTGGCCGGCTTAGGGACGCTCTGTTATGCAGACAATCCGATCATACAGACAAAGTATACCGCCGATCCGGCCCCACTGGTCTATAACGATACGGTATACCTGTATACCAGCCATGACGAAGACGATGCCGAAGGCTTCAAGATGTTCAATTGGCTGCTCTATAGCTCAACGGACATGGTCAATTGGACTGACCACGGCATTGTAGCAGGTGTTCGGGAACCTCATAAAACATTCAAGTGGGCGGACGGTTTTAACGCGTGGGCGCCTCAATGTATCTTTAGGAACGGTATGTTTTATCTATACTGCCCCTTGGTACGCAACGGACATATGGATATAGGTGTGGCCGTTTCAGACAGCCCCACCGGGCCGTTTACCGATGCAATCGGACGGCCTTTGATCCATAATCCGGATTCCGGGGATGACATCGATCCCTCAGTCATGATCGACGATGACGGACAGGCCTATTTATACTGGGGACATCAACGTATCTTTTATGTGAGATTGAATCAGGATATGATTTCTTATTCGGGAAACATCGTTGAGTTTCCGAGACCGAAATTGTTCGAAGAAGGGCCATGGATTTATAAGCGAAATGGTTGGTACTACCTGGCATTTGCGTCCTACTGTTGTCCCGAGGGCATCGGTTATGCGATGAGCGATAGCCCTATCGGCCCCTGGACGACCAAGGGGTATATTATGAAGCCGAATAATGCCTCCTCCGGGAATCATCCGGGCATCATCGATTACAAGGGGCAGTCATACGTTTTCGGCTTCAATTACGTCCTGAATTTCGCTGAAACGAACGTTCATCGTGAAAGGCGTTCGATCTGCGTGGAAAAATTGAACTATGACGCCGACGGCACGATTCCTACGCTGCCATGGTGGTCCACAACAGGTGTGGACCAGATCGGTACGTTCAATCCGTATGTCAAAACCGAGGCGGAAACCATCGCCTGGAGCGAGGGCATCAAGTCCGAGCCGTGCAGCAAAGGTGGGATGAATGTCTATCCAACTCGAGATAGTGCCTTCATCAAGGTCAAAGGCGTGGATTTTGGTGATGAGGGGGCCGGTACCTTCACCGCCTCCATCGCCTGCAACACCCAAGCCGGAGTCTCGAAAAGCGGAGCTATCGAGCTTCATCTCGACAGCGCGGACGGGCCGCTCGTCGGCACGCTTCCGGTCACTTATACCGGCGGCCAATGGAAAACCGAAACCACCGCGGTCACCGGCGCCTCCGGCGTCCACGACCTTTTCCTCGTCTTCAAAGGCGAGACAGCCGGCGATCTTTTCAAGTTCGACACCTGGCAGTTTACGAAAAAGACCGCCGCGCCGCAGTTAGTCGCTCTGGATGCCACGGTCGATCGCTACAAGATCGACTCCGCCCCCGGTGCGGCAAACCGGGTTCAACTGAAGGTTTTTGCGATCTATTCCGACGGCACGAGCAGAGATGTCACTGCCCGTGCCAGGATTACGGTGCAGAAACCCGGTGTCGCGTCCGTGAGCAAGGGCGTAATCTCCGGCGTGACTGCCGGCCAGACATTGATCGACGTCGATTTTGAAGGCAAGTCAGATGCCCTTCCAGTTATCGTGAAGGATTTAAAGAGCGAATTCATCCCCGGGAAGGTGATCGTCAGTGTACCGAATACGAAGCTCATCGCAGGGAACGCGCAGGCCTTTACCGCAACAGCGGAGTTCCTCGACGGCCACACCGAAGACGTCACGGACAAAGCCGTCTACACCGTGGAAAATCCAAAGGTTGTTTCCGTTAAAGACGGTCTGATGACCGCCCTGGAAAAGGGTGACACCACCATCCGTGTGGTGTTCAAGGGCGAGTTTGGAAATCCGGTCACGGCCCTGATTAACATTGCGGTTTCCTACCGTGATCCCTTCGTTCAGAACAGCGCTGCGGAGTTTAATGAAGCGAAGGGGATCCAGATTGAAGACAGTTCTGAAGGCGGTAAAAACATCGGCTTCATAGAAAATGGCGAGTGGGTGCGATTCAATAGGCTCGATTTCGGCGCCGGTGCCGGCACTGTGGAACTCCGCGTTGCCTCCGCGACCAATGGCGGCACAATAGAAATCCGTCTGGACCGTGTGGACGGACCGCTCGTCGGTACCTGTGAGGTGGGCAACACCGGCGGTTGGCAATCCTGGGTCACCCAAACCTGCGAACTGAGCGGAGTGAAGGGCCAGCACGATGTCGTCTTCAGGTTTGTGGGCGGTTCCGGTTACCTCCTGAATATGAATGAGTGGAAATTTAATCATTAGAAAGTAAGTGAGATTGATTATGATGAAAGATAAAATATTACTGGTCGTAGTTTTACTGCTTCAGAATTGTCTGTCTGCTCAAGAGAACGATCAGGTCAGTACAGGATCAATGGATCAACATTCTGTTCAGACGCAGAAGCAGACTTTTCAACCTACCCTTCAATCGTTGGAGCAGTCAAATCCCGCCCCCGAATGGTTCAAAGACGCCAAGTTTGGCATCTATTTCCATTGGGGAGTTTACTCTGTTCCGGCGTTTGCAAACGAATGGTATCCTCGCAATATGTATATCAAAGGATCTACGGAAAACAAGCACCATTTAGAGATTTATGGCGACGTGTCTGAGTGGCCGTATAACAACTTTATCACCGGAGCAAAGGACAAACAAGGGCGTTTTGTGCAGTTTGCACCCAAACTCAAGTCTGAAGGCGGTCGGTTCGATCCGGAAGAATGGGCACAGTTATTCGCCGATGCGGGCGCTAAATTTGCCGGGCCGGTGGCTGAGCACCACGACGGCTTTTCGATGTGGGCCAGCAAGGTCAATCCCTGGAACGCAAAAGACATGGGCCCGAAACTGGATCTGGTGGGATTGTTAACGGATGCCATCCGCAAAAAGAATATGAGAGTCATTCTTTCCATGCATCATGCGTACAATATCACCGGATATTATGACGCTGTGCCGAAAACAAACGATCCAAAACTTCAAATGCTTTACGGGCAGCAGGGAAAAGAGAAGAACGAAGCATTATGGTTGAGTAAGCATCAAGAAATCATTGATATGTATCAACCCGATATCATTTGGCAGGATTTCAATCTGC
>Ga0315548_1004085_pt1 | contig 10656 bp, 10 predicted proteins | sample SalMarSW160110MG_2_FD_202540 | JGI IMG/M metagenome (GOLD analysis project Ga0315548, IMG submission 202540) | Salt marsh sediment microbial communities from the Plum Island Ecosystem LTER, Massachusetts, United States - Salt Marsh Sediment SW1601-110 ... | reverse complement strand
AAACAAAATTAATCATGTAAATACACTCGATAGTGAAGGACTGAAAAAATTATATAAATCCACAATCACTAACGGCCGCTTTACACATAAGGGGGGAGCCGGACTGGGTTTTATAGAGATGGCAAAAATTTCGACTGAAAAAATACAGTACAGTTTTAAGAAAATAGATGACGATTATTCAATGTACAGATTATGCATAATTATTGACGAGGATTATTATAATAATAATGATAACAAGGAATAAATGGAATCTTTAGTTTTGGAATCCACTGAATTTACACCAAAAGTAGAATTAAATACAGATACCCTGATTTTTGAAATTGCAGGTGTTTCGATGCCCGAAGATGCCTCGGCTTTTTACTGGCAGATACTGGACTGGATGAATGAATATTATGAACATATTGCCAAAACGACCACGGGTAAAAACAATATTATCAGGCTGAACTACAGACTAACATATTGTAATTCAGCTTCTGCCAAGTTCCTCCTTTCAATCATGGAAAAACTTAAAACATTCAACGATCTGGGTATATATTTTGAAATAAACTGGTATTACGATGCAGGGGACGACCTTATGCTTGATGACGGGAGAGACTTTGCGGAAGCTTTAAATATGTCATTTAACTTTCATCCTATAGTTAAATGAATCTTTCCAGACAATACAATTGCAAGTTTTAACTGTCTGTCATTATTTTTTTAATATCTGCAATAATACTTTCCGCCAATTTATCAGCAGCATTTTTTGTCCTGCTTTCCGAATATATTCTCATTATTGGCTCTGTATTGGATTCTCTGATGTGAACCCACTCATTATCAAATTCAATCTTTAATCCGTCAATGTCAATCAACCTGTTACCTCCATACTTATTCTTCAGATGTTCAAATATCTTCTGCGGCTCCATCCCGGGAACAAGATCGATCTTCTTCTTGGACATGTAATAATCAGGGTAGCAGTCCCTGAGCCCGGTGCATTTTTTGCCTGTCTCTGCCAGGTGCGATAAAAACAGGGCTATGCCAACAAGTGCATCACGCCCGTAGTGCAGTTCAGGCAATATTACCCCTCCGTTGCCTTCACCGCCAATGACGGCGTTATATTTTTTCATAGCATACACAACATTTACCTCTCCAACTGCCGATGAGTGATATACACCCCCGTATTTCTCAGTAACATCCCTCAGTGCTCTCGTGGAAGACAGGTTTGAAACACTGGCTCCTGCCTTCTTTTTAAGTATATAATCTGCCACGGCAACCAGGGTATACTCCTCTCCGAACATTGACCCGTCCTCGTTTATAATAGCCAGCCGGTCAACATCCGGATCAACCGTAAAGCCAACATCGGCTTTATGCTTAACTACTGCCCTTGATATATCAGTAAGATTCTGCGGAAGAGGCTCGGGATTATGGGGAAAGTCACCCGTAGGTTCACAGTATAGTTTTATTACCTCCTTTACCCCCAGGGCTTCAAGCAAATCAGGAATCACAAGTCCCCCCACGGAATTAACGCAATCAATAACCACCCTGAAACCTGCACCGTTTATAGCCTTCCTGTTAACTGTTTTAAGACTGGCAATTTTATTTACATGTATCCTGCCGAGTGTATCATCCTTTTTGATAACACCAAGCCTGTCAGCACCGGCATAGTTAAAATCAGCACTATCTGCCAGTTTTAATATTTCTTTGCCTTCTTTATCTGACAAAAATTCCCCGTCCGAATTTAACAGCTTCAGGGCATTCCAGTTCCCGGGATTGTGACTGGCTGTAATTATTATCCCCCCGTCAGCTTTTAGTCCGCTTACTGCTATTTCTACTGTCGGCGTAGTTGCAAGTCCGATATCCATCACATCAATACCAAGCGCAACAAGCGTATTGCACACAATATTGTTCACCATCTCACCGGATATGCGTGCATCACGCCCCACAACTATTTTTATTTTCTTCTTCTCCGAATGTATCCTTATCCATTCTCCGTACGCTGAGGTATATTTAATAATATCAGGCGGCGAAAAGCTGTCTCCCGGCTTACCTCCTATTGTCCCCCTGATACCCGATATTGATTTTATTAAAGTCATATTAACACTCCGGATTTTAAATATGTTAAATTTCTTAAAAACAACTAAAACAGTCTTATAATATTTATTTCAAGCTGCGCCAAGTGATTTAACTTATAAATTTTAATATAATTATTTGATTTATTATATTTCTTGACCTAATTTATCAATTATCAATTTAAATTTGGAATTACTTTTTATTATATTATCATAACTAATCTGGAAGTATTCTTTTGTCTTCTTTCTTAACTTATTCAGTTGTTTATATATGACCTCACACTTTGATGCCTCATTAAATAAAAGATATGCTCTTTCATCTCCTGTATATTTTTGCGATATTTTAATTAATGGTATAATATATTCAAAATAAGTAATTTCAACATTTGGAATTACCTCACCATATTTATTAATGAGTCCTTTTCGAAGTGAAAGTACACTTTTTATATATTCATCAGAGTTTATACTTAGGTTTTTTCTTTGGTTATCGCCAATAAATCTATTAATATAACTAAATATCTTCATATAACTTTCATCCCATTTTTGACCCAAAACGTCAAGTTCATTGATTGAACTTAGACTTCCTTCAAATATAAATTTTATACTTTCAGAGAAAAAATTTATAGTGCTAGTTATTTTCCTATACTCTTCGATTTTAGTTTTATCTTTTCCTTTTCTATTAATGACAAGAATTTTAAATAAGTCAGACATTTCAATAGCCTGTATATCTTTAATGGCATGAGTTGATATTTTAAATGGTAAAATGTCATCATTATTAAAGTCTTCTAATTTATCAGCCCTTTCCTTTATTTTGTTTGCTTGTTTTTCAACTTGCTCAGAGATTTGTCTAAGACTTAAAACAATAAATTTTTTAAGTTTCCTCAATCGATGATTCTCTTTAAAACTCTCAGCTACAGGTATAAATAGCATGCCTATAAAAAATGTAATAAATGGTATTGCTATATTTATCCATCCAAATAATTCAGCGCTTTTTATACAATCTAAAATCATATTATAAAATTAATGACTTATTTTCTTTTTAATTGTTTCAATTCTATTATTAAGAATATCAAGTTCTCCTTGCGGCACAAAATACTTGTATAATTGTGCAATTATTAATTCTGTTTCTAAATCTCCCAATTTTCTTAAAATTATCATAAGCCTTTCAAAATATGCTCTTGCATCAGTTCCATCCGAAATAATATTATACCAATATATTTCAGCAGCTTTACTAATTTCACCGTGTTTTTCAAGATTATGTGCCTTCACGTAATATTCATAGTATCCCAAAACATACATTCGAGATATTTTGTCTGCCTCTTCAATATTACCTTGGTCAATTAATAGCATAATCTTTTTATAATTATCTTCAAATGTTTTCTTATTTTCTTTCCTTTTGTTTTTGATTATAGATATTAACGCCGCAATCGAAACGTTCTTAAGATTATTAAGCTTTAGATGATTAGACAGGTTAAATTCATTCATTTTAATATTGCCTTAACTTTATTATATTATTTATGCTATTCCTAAAAAGGTGACCATTGATATTTTTTGTTTTCCACCAGTTCCCAATCAGTAGGATCTCCACACATTGTATCAGTTAAAAAATTATACGGAATATATTCCCGTATTTCCTCACTGTTTTTATCTAAAATTATACAACAAAAGCGATCCTGAAAATCATAGTTTAATCCAAAGCCTTCACTTTTACTTTTTTTGTCGAATTTTTTTAGTTCACTAACAGCCTGTTTATATAATTGTGCTGGAGGAATTTCAAAATTAGATGATAATCTTTTTATGCGACCACCATAATTTATAAAGGTTAGGTTATCACGGATAAATCCCTCATTCTTTATTTCATATGTGCTATTATTTATTCTTTCAATCTCGTAACATTTTATATTTTCCCTATTCATAAGATATGCGTGAGTTGTTTTATGAGTAGTAAGATTGTTATTATCTTTTTTTTTATCAGATGCAAATTTAAATTTTTCTGCAGCTCTTAAAACGTGTTGAAAATCCTCAGCATTAAAAAGATTTAACATATTGTTTTTATATTTTGACCAACACTCAATACCATGTATGCCTGATAAAATATTTGAATCACCGACAATAGAAACATATAATTTTAGATAATATAACTCATAAATCTTGTCTGCTAATTGACAATCTCTATAACTTCTTGTATCATCATGTTTAGTTACAAAAGCATCGGTTAACATAAAATTAACCCTTTGCAAGTTACCTGCTATTATTGCTGACATTTAAAATATAATATAATTTGATTATTTCCTTAACTTTTATACTAAGATACAAATATTTGCTGATACCATTTTAAAAAACTAAAATCACTAATATTCTTACAATTCGCTAGAAATGAATTTTTTAAAAATATTAAAAAAATAGGTTTATTTATATTGATTATTAATAAGTTACAGAGTTTTGCTTAATAAAAGTTATTATATTTGCTTTGAATTTTAATAAATTTTCTTTGAGGACGTTAATCAAACGTCTCTGACCGTTCGGTCTGGAAGAAATCATGAAATTTTTTCTCGAATTTTTAAAAAATATTGTATAATATAATATAACAATGTCATGCAAGGTTTGACGAAAATAATATAAATGCCGGAATCCACTTGCTGCAAGGCAGTGGCAGGTCTCAAACGCCTGATGACATTCCAGTATTTTTTAATTAAGTGAAGAAACGTAAGCAACATATAATATTAATTGCAACAAGCTTGAAGGATACAATAAAAGAGTTTGAACAGCATCCACCGCCGATTGCAGGTTTTAAAATATTCCGTCTGCAATACATTATACATCTTATATTGTCACACCGTCAGAAAAAACGTCCTGGGTCATATTCTTTGCTGAATATGCAGTACATGTCAAATGTTGTTCCGCAGGCAAACCAGTACCTGAATTTACTACATAAGCAGAGAATAATCCAATGGAAAAATTACAGCGCAGGACGCAATAGCCGTCTTTACAGGCTTCGCAAGGTAAATCCCACGGAGTTTCGCACAATAACAGACCAAGCTCTTATCCGCCGTATAGAAAACAGCAGGTTAAGCAAGCATAACAGTTGCAAGTATAAACACCTTAACCGCTCAATAAAGAAAATTGAAATAGATGTTAAAGGTGCACTGAGGACAATTCGGCGTCATTACAACAGTGATGTCTTTGATAATAATCCTGAGGCTGAAAGCCGCAGGACATATTCTCAGGCTGCTGTGGCACGCATCGCAGCACAAGACTTTTACATTTCAGTAAATACTACCAATTATCGTTTGGATAGCAACTTAACAAACCTGCCCAGTGAGCTTATTAAACACATCACGATAGATGGGTATAGACTTATAGAGATGGATATAAGTAACAGCCAACCATTTTTCGTTGCTGCACTGTTTGACCCAACGCCCGGAATACAGAGCGTGACAACAAGATATTTAGGTAAAAAATTTGCCACGTCAATAATATCGCTGCAACTATTGCAGTATGAAGGTGTTAAGCTATACAAACATTTAGTGACTTCTGGCACATTCTACAAGTACATGGCCGAAAAATTCAAAGAGAATAACATCTCTTTTCGTGATAAAAAGGATTTAAAGCAACAAATTTTTGGAGTATTCTTTGGCTGCAAGTATGCACACAAATACAGGCCAGCTGCAAAGGTATTTAAACAGTGTTTCCCAAATATTCACAAATTATTTACCATGATAAAAAAAGATGAACATAATCGTTTAGCTATATTACTGCAAAGAATAGAAAGTTATGTCATGCTGGACAGAGTTGTAAAAAACATCCATGACAAGCTACCTGCTTTGGATATATTGACGAAGCATGATAGCATTCTGCCAGTGCATCTATATGTTAATAGAGAATGTGAACGGGCGAGGCGGATAATGATACGCACAATACACCGAATTACAGGCATGTATCCACAAGGGAGGATAAGAAAATATGTTAGAGTTTGACACGTTTGCATTTACTGGTTATCAGTCAGTTACAAGGTTTTTATAGACATAATGATATAATAATATAATAATAACAATAAGATAAATTATAAGAATATAGTAATAATGATATGCATCAAACATTGATTTTTTGTCATGGTGGAGGATGAATAAAAAATATATGGACATAAATGTAACTACATAATCATCCATTTACTGTAGATTTATCCATAACCTTGCTTACGTTCTTAATCAAAATAATCCTATCCACTAACATACATTTTCCGGGTCATAAAAAAAGGGGCCATTAAGGAATTCATAGATGAAAGGGATGAAGTTTCATTTTCAAGGTCGTTATAGGGGCTAATAGAAAATCCTTCCATGATACCTATGCAATTTTAATTTTAAGGTAGTCAAACAGGGCCATGGACAATCGTTGTTGGATGAAGTTTAATTTTAAGGGTATTAAAAAAGAGCTATAGAAAAATTCGTGGACATTATTCACATGATTGATTAATATTAGGGTAGTAAAAAAGGCTATTGAAAATCCTTGAATCAAATGGATACAAATTGTAATTTTAGGGTCGCTAAAAAAAAGCCACTGAATCATAAATCAGAGAATTGAATTCCTGAATTTATTAAGAATAATCGAAAGTAGTTTTAAAAAAGGATATTCTATCTTTACTTAAAATAAACCTAGCTTGTATATAGATAATATAGCATAAATACAAAAGTCGCTCAACCGTTAATTTGTTAATTTCTTCATCGGGAAAGTATATTTCATTTAGTTCTATCATAACATTATTATGAAAATCAAATTGTGTATTACGGTTTTAGTATATAAAAAGTTGGGCTTTCGTGTTGGCTTTGTGTTTTGCCAATGTGCCTTGCGGCTTAGGGATGGTGTGTGTTTGAATCATTTGTTTTCAATATATTTTATGCAGTCGTCACTTATTAACTCAGATATGTCTTTTATACAAATTGGAATACCAGGTGATTGAACAAAATTACCTTTGGTTTCTTCTTCGGAAACATGTAAGTTTAAATTATATAACTGCGTTAATAAATTTTGATTTAAGTCAAATTCAAATGCTTCCATTACTGTTTTATCGAGTTTCAATTGAATATCTTTAAGTGGATTATTGCCAGGAATCTCTAACTGTCTATAAATATCTCTAAGAGTGATACTATGCTTTTGGATTAATTCATTTCTATAATTACGTAATTCTCTTGAATAATTTGCAATCTTTTTAATTCTTTTAACATCAGGATTTTGAGGCCAAGGAAATGTATCCCAAACAGTTTTAGTCGTATAGCGATAATCACTTTTTAATGTTGAACATTTTTCTTTCCACCATTCCCAGTGTAGACTAGAATTAATAATTCCAAAAGAGTAATCATCCTCAAATGTGAAACACATTAGAGCGTCATTGGGCCTAATATCAGAAGAAACAAACTCGAAAATTGGACGAGATGAAACCCTAGAACATGCAATATATCTTGTTAAGGTTGATAATTTCTCAATCAAATCACCTTTTGAATAGGATAATTTCCACCAGTTATTATAAAAATTAATGTGGTGTTTGTTCACTTTTGCATTTGGATCTTTTTCTAAAACCTTTTTGTTTTCTTCTTCCTGTTCTTCAGCACTTTTTTGTCTATCAGGAAATACTTTATCTTTAATTATTCCAAAAATACTTTTATAAGTTGCTGCTTCATTAATATCCAATAGTGAAAAATCAATTACATGTCTTTTTGGTTGAGAATATTTATTACCTAACAATTCATCACCTGTTAAAAAAGGAAACAAAACTTTTGAGTTATTATGATTTTTTTCTATCAATTCTTTAGCCATTTTATTTGGAACTAAAAAACCTTCGTTCCCATGTGTTTGTCCTTGAAAACAACCTTTTATGTCAATATTTACTTTCAGTTTTCGTGTTTCACTTAAATCAATATTACGGCTTAAACTCGAATTAATATTCTTCAATTTGTAGACTAGAAGGTTATCATTTTCATAGAAGTATAAATGTTTTATCTCATCATAATTACCTTTCCTCCATGAAACAATAGAAACATGTACAACGGCTTCTCCTTGCCATTCCTCAGATGAAACGGCATCAATTATTGTGCCTCCATTTTGAATAATAAAATCAAGGCCACTTTGCCGACTGTTACTTTGTCTAATTGTATTTGTACCTACTAATCCAGCATAAGCCCCTTCTTTTAAATGTTTGTGAGCTTTATTGAACCAATAAACACAATAATCCGCATATTTATTTATATAAGGATATGCATTCCACAAAGTATTTAAATATTCTCTACCAAATTCCTTCTGCATTTTGTTTTTGCTCTGATAAGGAGGATTACCAATAATTGCATCCACAATTGGCCATTCTCTTTCAGTACCATCATCATTTAAAAGAGCATCAACAGCTATTATATTTGCATCCAAATTTTCAAGCGGTAGAGCATGTTCTTTATCAAATATTTCTCCAAACTGAGTAGCCCACAACTCTTTTGCAATCATCAAAGTCATCTTGGCTAATTCAACTGCAAATGAGTTCTTATCTAAGCCATAAAATTGTTTTGGGCTAACATATTTATCTGAAAGTAGAAATTTTTGAAGTCTTGTCGCATGCTCCCTTTTGGTACTATTTTCACGGATAAGGCCTAATAGTTCTTTTTCGAGTACTTTTATTTCACGATAAGCCACAAAAAGAAAATTACCACTACCACATGCAGGGTCAAGAACCTTAAAGTTTCTTAATTCTGTTATTAGTTTATAATATTCTTCCAAAGGCTCATCAGAATCATGAGCTATTTCAATCTTCTTCTTCCAAGGCTGAACTATTACTGGGTCAACAATTTTTTTAATATCAATTTCATAAGTATAGTGTGCTCCATAAGTATGTTGTTCTCCTTTATCCATTCCCTGTTCGAAAATACTTCCAAAAATAGCAGGGTTGACAACACTCCAATCTTTCTCACAAGCATTATCAAGTAGGTCAATTTCATAAGCTGTCAATTCAATAGGTATAATATCTTGAAATAAACCACCATTAAAATAATCAACTCCTTTATATCTACCACCTTCTGTGATACCTTGTTGATTCATTTCTCTAAATAGATTTCCAATTAAATCAAATGAAATGTCACATTTATCAGGCCCTCCTAATGAATTATCTTTTGCATAATCCAAGCATTCTTTAATAATACGACTAAAAATATTATTATGTAGTAAATCAACATCCTCAGCAAACATTGTCAATATACATTGCATACAATATTTTATTGCATGTTCCCTTTTTACTACTCGATTAATTAATGAACGAAAAACACCTGCAATTAAATAGGCAACATTTTTGGTTGCTTTTTCTCTATTAGTTCCAAAAACAGGTGTTTGGGGTTTAGGTAATAAAAAAGAAATTGATGCAACCCGTTTAGGTAAGTCGATAAGATTTAATATATCAGCTGGTTCGGATACATCTTTTTCAAAATCATAAATCCAGAGTTCATCGAAATTACATAATATTACATATTGAGGTCTTTGACCAGCAAGTTTCAACCAATATGAAGTAACTTGTTGAAGATGTTTATTTAGGTCCTCACCACTCTTTTTCATTTCGATAAGGACTCTTCTTGGCCAAAATAAATCAGCAAAACTTGTACTTTTCTTTTTTTCGTCTCTAATTCGAAATTCTAAATCTGCACCAGCACCTTTTATCCCTTCTTTGTATCCTAATGCAACGAAAAATCTATCAAGAAATATTTGGGCTTCTCCTTTTTCATCACCAGAAATGTGGTTTTGACAATAATCAACAAATACTTCTATATTTTCATCCATTAATCAGTATATATTAATTCCTGTGCAAAATACAATTTTTTAATAAAGGACATTAACAAACTTATCAGCATGTCAAGAGCGACTGCAAAGAAAGCAAATGTGTGGAAGCGAAGGGACGATCGTGGGATATGCTGTAACACTCTTTCTTTGTGTATTGGTCTTTAATTTAATCTTCAACTGAAAACTCTTTCCAAACGTCAATTTCATTCCAAAAGTCACTATCAATGTAAAAGGTAGATACTTCCAATGGTAGTCGGTTCTTCTTGTCAAAATTTAAAATGATGGTGTTGTGAATATCTCCATAGCCATTTAAGTGTTGTGTATTATATGGTGGAGCACAGAAGTAAATTAGGAGACGCTCAGCTAAGTTTATTCGTCGGCTCCACTCGTCATCGTCAATATTCTTTAACCCACCAAGTTGTCCCAAATAAAACTCTGTTGCTGATGCTTCCCAATCAATCCAGTCTTGTTGTTTTAGTCTTGTTGAAAAAGTCTGGTCGCATGCCTTGCCAATATAAAGTAGTGTACCTGGGCCACTAATATTATGAGTCCCATAAATTTGATAAAGTCCATAAGAGGTATATGAGTTGTCATAATCTCTTTTAATATCATCCATTTTTAGTGGCCCGTGCCACCAGATTTCAATTTTGTTTAATTTGTTCATTTCTCAATTTTTTATGGTTTGGCAACTATGCGTTATTAGCTATAATCAATGTTATTAAAATCAAAAATCTTGGCAATTGCTGATCTAAGATATTCTATGAAAATAGGCATCCTAATGATTAAAGGATTCTCTTTATTATAAAAT
>Ga0315548_1004084_pt1 | contig 10657 bp, 9 predicted proteins | sample SalMarSW160110MG_2_FD_202540 | JGI IMG/M metagenome (GOLD analysis project Ga0315548, IMG submission 202540) | Salt marsh sediment microbial communities from the Plum Island Ecosystem LTER, Massachusetts, United States - Salt Marsh Sediment SW1601-110 ... | reverse complement strand
GCGGCCTGCGAGGCGCTCATGATGCCTTACCAACCGCGGGTGGCAGCATCTTCCGGGGGAGATATTGGGCGTTACTTGAGTCCCATGAAGATGTTTGAATATATGGCCAGTGGACGCGCTATCCTTAGCAGTGATTTACCGGTTTTGCGGGAAGTGCTGACCTCACAAAACGCGCTGTTGCTACCGCCAGAGGATGTGGTTGTGTGGGTGACGGCGCTACAGGAATTAAGGCAGAATCCCCATCTTCGAAATGGCCTGGCAGAACAAGCTCGCCGGGATGTGGTCCGCTTCACCTGGGAATCTAGAGCCAAACGGGTTTTAGAAGGGATTTAATCGGTAGCTACACCAGCCCAATCAACAAAGTCATGCGACAGATCCTACGAATTCGTCTTGGGAAGAAATTTGGAGGGACGGTCATCCTGCTGGCGGTTGTCGGCATTTTGGCTCTGCCCAGAGTGGTGGCATTAGGTCGCTTCGTTACCGCAGACGAGCCAATATGGGGTAAGCGTTCTGCGATTTTTTATTATGCTCTATCGAATAAAGATTTTGCTGCTACATACCAGGTTGCTCATCCAGGAGTCACGACCATGTGGGCAGGAGCAGCCGCGTATCGGATCAAGTTTTCAATCTACAAGAATGTTGGTCTGGTAGAGCTCGGAGATACCAAACTTTTTCAGATATTTCAAAGGCATGGACCAAATCCGCTGGAGGTCTTAGCCACAGCGCGTCTTTTTGTGGTGCTCATCAACGTGGCAACCCTTACTATAGGATTCTTTTTTGCAAAAAAATTATTTGGTAGCCTGATGACAATTTGCGGATTTATACTGATCGCCTTTGATCCTTTTTTCCTGGCTCATTCCCGTTTTTTACATGTGGATGCGTTATTAAGCAGCTTTATGTTTGTGGGCTTGCTGGCATATCTGGCTTATCTGAGGGATCGTAAGCTCTTTGAATTGATTGTCTCTGGAATATTTGTTGGATTAAGTTTGCTGACCAAAACACCCGGCGTCATACTTATTCCCGTGGTAGGGCTGCTAGCCATCATAGATTGGTGGATGAAATCGAAAATAAATAACAAGCTGAGGTTGGGAACCTGGCTAGAAAGTGTTGGGTGGCCATTGATCGCCTGGGGGGCGGTCGCTGTAGTTGTGTTTGTTGCCCTTTGGCCGGCTATGTGGACTGACCCGATTGGTACGCTTTCAAGAATGGCGCAATATTCCATGGAATCGGCCCAGGGAGAGGTAGGGGGCGCTCAATTCGTGCAAGCATTCGAAGAGGTTGGCCAACCAGGTGCGAATTACCTGAACTATTACCCGCTGACTTATTTGTGGCGGAGTACTCCGGTTGTGCTTATTGGGTTGGTGGCAGCCCTGGCAGCTGTTATCAAGAAGAAGAACCGGATGGTAAGAGGGGAGGATGGTTTTCCGTTGTTTGGCATGGCTCTCTTCGTTGCCACCTTTACTGTGGTATTGAGCTTGAGTTCGAAGAAATTTGACCGGTATTTATTACCTGGATATCTCCCGCTTGACTTGATGGCCGGGATAGGTTGGGTTTCCCTGGGGAAATGGGCGATAGAAAAAATTCCACCGATAAGAAAAAACATGGCTCTCGGGCTGATTCTTGGAGTTGTTTGTGTCGTTCAAATTGCTGGAACAATGGGGCATTATCCTTATTATCTTTCATATTACAATCCATTGATGGGCGGCAGTAAAAAAGCGCCTGAAACGATGATGATCGGTTGGGGGGAGGGGTTAAACCAGGCCGCGCTTTACCTCAAGGGGATGCCAGACATCAAGGACAAACGGGTGATTTCCTGGTATTCATTGGCCTTCAACTGGTATAGCTCGAGTTTAGGGATTGAAGCTGACCCGATACCCTTCGCCGTACTTGACGAAGAGACCTATTACCAGGAATTAGCGGGCGTAGATTACGCGGTGGTATATGCCAATGAATGGCAAAGGCAATTACCCCGGCAACTGTTCGATTACCTGGATGAACGCAAACCAATTCAGTCTATCTGGATCAATGGTTTAGAGTATGTGCGCATTTATCAATTGGGACCAAGATAGGATAAAGTGATTAAACCCTATAATGATATTAATAGCAGTTACGCAGTTCAGGGGAAAATCGGGGGTGTCTGGGCGGGTAACACCCGCCCAAACACCCCCATCCTCCCACCAACTGCGTAAGTCCTAAATAAATTCTAAAGTGAGAAAAGAATCATTTGTCCCATGAAAAAAGGATTCCAAGCGGCTTACTTGGCAGGAATTGATTTGCGATGGGCTTATTGGTCTGGCATTGCCCTCAGCATAATAGGCAGCTCCCTCGGGTTGGCGTGGGTCTCGAGCAGGTTTGCAGATATCCGAGGCTTTGGCTCGTTCGGGGGTGTATTTGCTATCGCAGCTGGAATTTCCTTGGGCAGCTGGTATATGTTGCGGAGAGACAAGGTTCTAAATATACCGCTATGGCTGGGTTGGCTGCTACTGGTGGGAGTGCTGGTGCGGCTGGCGGCAGGAGTACTCTGGTTTACTGGTATGCCCGACTTAGGTCATGGCACCGCTGCAGAACAAGCGGGTTATGTGATGGCAGATGCTTACCAGCGAGACCAAGCGGCCTGGGAGCTGGCTAAATCCCCCAAACCATTAGAACGAGCTTTCCTGGGTTACCGCAGCGCCGACCAATATGGCGGTCTGTTATTCATAAGTGCGCTGGTATACCGCTACCTGGGTGGGCAGGTACACCAGCCTTTGTTGATCGTGGTGCTGGCAGCAGTGGCTTCATCCTTAGCGGTATTGTTTACATGGGGTTTTTCGGTTCGCGCCTGGGATGGAGGCGTTGCCAAAGTGGCAGCCTGGGGCGTGGCATTATATCCAGAAGCAGTGTTACTAGGCAGCTCCCAAATGCGAGAAGCTTTTACGATAACCCTGGTCGCGATAAGTTTTTATGGATTAGTGCGCTATTGGCAAGAACGAACGTGGCATGGGTTGCTTTGGTGTTTAGGCAGCTTGATCCTCTGTATACCATTCTCACCTCCTATTGCAGCCTTATTGTTGGGTATGCTGGTTGTGCAGGCAGCCATAATGGGAAAGTGGCGGGTTTCCGAAGGGGGAAGGTTATGGCTGCTGTTAGGCATATGCGCCCTGGTGGTGGTGGTGGCTCTATGGGTAGCGTGGGCCCAATTTGCCCCCCAGAGTGTCTCAAATCCAATCGGGATTGTGAGTTGGTGGTTGCGGAAATCAGCGGATTGGCAGCAGTATTTGACCGAACGAGCATCGGGATGGCTGCAAAAGATCTTCGAGTATACCCCGATCTGGTTTCATGGACCTTTTCTGTTGGTTTACGGAATAGTGCGCCCATTCTTACCAGCAGCTTTAGTGGACAAGAGTGTCGCGATTTGGCAAGGCATTGCTATCTGGCGGGCCGCGGGCTGGACTTTGTTGCTATCTTTTTTGGTTTACGCGCCGGTCCGGGCGATCCGGGGCATCCCAGAGCGCAGGTTTGTGATGGGCTTGAGTCTGGTCGTCTGGCTGGGCATCTTGGTCGCTTCTTTCAGAGGAGGCGGTGATCAATGGGATAATCCGCGTTACCGAGCGGCGTTTGCCAGTTTGCAGGTGGCTTTGGCGGCATGGGTCTGGTCTGGACAATGTCGCCGGGCAGATCCCTGGTTTAGAAGGGCTTTGATCGGGGTGGGTATCATCCTGGCGTGGTTCTTACCCTGGTATTTAAGGCGCTACACTGCGTTCACCTGGCCTGTTGTGGATTTGTTCAAGACGGTTGGTTTAGGGGTGTTCAGCGCTGTGTTATTTTTCGTTTGGGATTGGGCCAGGGCAGGAGACCATGACACTGGGGGTAAAGGTGCAAATGGAAGGCTTTGATTATTCAACCTAAGTCTTGACCTTATCCTGGGAAAGGTTATAATTCAGCAACTGAATTTTAGATACAGGAGATACCCATGCCAACGGCTCTGATTACCGGCGTAACCGGTCAGGATGGTTCATATCTGGCTGATTTTCTGCTAAGCAAAAACTATGAGGTGGTCGGGATGGTTAGGCGCTCGAGCACGGTGACCTTCGAGCGTATCCAGCATATTCAAGACGACATAGCCATCATTCAGGGGGACTTACATGACCAGAGTTCTCTTGTGGATGTCATCGAACATTACCGCCCGAAAGAGGTTTATAACCTGGCGGCTCAATCCTTTGTGCCGACTTCATGGAATCAACCTGTGCTTACAGGAGAGGTAACCGCTCTAGGTGTCACCCGGCTTTTGGAGGCGACCCGATTAGTCAATCCAGAGGCGCGCTTTTACCAGGCTTCTTCTAGTGAAATGTTCGGAAAGGTCCGGGCGGTTCCGCAGAACGAGAATACCCCTTTTTACCCTCGTAGCCCTTATGGGGTGGCGAAGGTGTATGGTCATTGGATCACGGTAAATTACCGCGAATCTTATAATCTCTACGCCGTTTCCGGCATCCTGTTTAACCATGAGAGCCCTCGCAGAGGTTTAGAATTTGTGACCCGCAAGATCTCCGATGGGGTGGCAAGGATAAAATTTGGCTTGACCAAAGAGCTGCGGTTGGGAAATTTGGAATCACGAAGGGATTGGGGTTACGCCGGAGATTATGTGGAGGCAATGTGGCAAATGCTCCAGCAGGATACTCCCCGAGATTATGTTGTCGGGACGGGAATGACGCATTCGGTGCGTGAATTCTGTGAGATTGCCTTTGATTGTGTGGGATTAGATTACCACAATTTTGTAGTGCAGGACGAACGCTTCTATCGCCCGGCTGAAGTGGATTTATTGGTAGCTGACCCAGAAAAAGCCAATAAGGAATTAGGTTGGAATCCTCGTGTGAAGTTTGAAGAACTGGTACAAATCATGGTGGAGGCAGATTTGAAGCGTTTACGCCGCGATTTGTATTAAGGCGCACGTTATCAGGTGACTCGACTTTTGTTTGGCGGAAGGATGTTAGTAAGAGAAGATCTAAATAAAGACCGCCTCAAGAAGCTCCTTGAGGATTCTGGCGGTTCCATGTTATTACATTTAACCTCTGCATTTGGACCCTTCTGGATGATGCCCGGATTTGAAATTCCCAGCGATGAGGTTAAGGTGTGCCTTTGAAAAGCTTACTGGCGCGGATCCAATGCCTATTTTCCACTTTGTGGTTCCCAAGCGTCGTTGCAATCATAGGCGCGGGTGTTTTCCTGTTGCTGTCAGTCAAATACAGCCACACACAGGCCTCGCTGCTGGATGAGGGTGCCTATCTGCTCAAGGGATATTATTTCGCTACCGGCAAATACTGGCCTTATCAAGATTACGGCCCCTGGACGAACCATATGCCGCTGGTCTTCCTGATCCCAGGTTATGCAGAGAAAGTGTTTGGGGCAGGATTGAGGACCGGCAGGTATCTTTCCGTTGCTTTGGGATTGTTGACGGTAGCGGGGTTGTGGGTGATCACAAAGCGTTTAGGAGGGAAATGGTGGGCAGCGCTGGCGGTATGGGCGATGGCACTAAATCCAGCAGTTATCAAGTTGTATAGCCTGGCGAACTCGCAATCCCTGGTGGCCTGCATGCTGGTGTGGGCGTTGGCCCTGACCTTGGGGGAGAATAGACCCGTATGGAAGTTGCTGGCAGGCTGTGGGCTGGCAGGTGTCTTGTTGATGACCCGGGTTAATATGGCTCCAGTGCTGTTCGTATTGACCGCTTATGTTTTCTGGGAATACGGTTGGAGGAGGGGAAGCTTGGCAGCGTTTGCAGGCGTGGCTCCAGTTTTGATCGGTCACGCGATTTTCTGGCCGGGGATTTTAAGGATTTGGGCTCACTGGATTCCGGAAAGGCTGGTCCCTTTTTTAAAGCCCTGGGCTCACCCGCCAGGATCGACGCCGAGCTGGAGCCCTGCTGTCACCCTGCAGATGCGGGTGATGAGCTTCATCAACGGCATTCGCTTTCACTTCGTGGCGTTGGTTGGCGCAATCAGCGCTTGGCTGTTATGGCCATGGCGGGAAGGTTGGAAATCAAAAAGCCAATCACGGATAGCGATATGCCTGACTGCCCTGCTCATCTTGATGGTTTTTTCCCATATGTGGGCTTCTTTAGGCAATACTTATTGCATATTCTGTTACCCGGTTTATCTTTCCTTCTTCTCGATGGTTGGTTTGATCCTGGTAGTGGTAACGATCGGCGTGTGGAGGCGAAAACCAACCCCCTGGCATGACAGAATGATCGGGTTTCTAATTCTGGTGTTATCGCTAGCGTTGGGTTATGGGGCCTCTGGTGAAATCGGGAGTAGTTTGCTGCCGGTGCTTGATATCCCGGTCCCACGCATGCGCTCACTGAGGATCCTCCCTGGTACTGTCAGACTGGCAGGTCCACTACAGAGCAAACTTGGATTAACACCGGAGAGATTTACACAATTGGCCCAGGTTGTGCTACCCGCTATTGCGGGCTTATTGGTCGGTGTGATTGTGCTACTATTAGCTTACTGGGTGGTACGCTACCTCTCCCGAAAAAATGCACTTTCTCAAATGTCTTTTGGCACAAGCGCCCTGTTATTATTCCTGACTCTGGGGTATATTCTGGCTCCGACAGCTGTGTTAGGAGGTGGTTACAGCACTTATGATTGTGGCGGTGATGTCCTGCGCAGCTACGAACGAGCTGGAGCGTCTCTCGCAAAGGAAATCCCTAAAGGCTCGCTAATTTATTGGAGAGGCGGCGATTCGGCTGTGCCGTTGCTCTATCTTCAAGATGTGAAAATCTTTCCAGCGCAGATAAACGGCGATTATTCTTACCGCCTGGGCGGGGAACCAGACGCTCTGGAAAAGTACGGATTTTGGAGCGAACCTCTGGCACAGGTATGGGCCAAGCAGGCTGACTTCATCTTGATTGAAGAAAGCCTGTATAGCGATAGCGGCTGGTTGAGTGAGCTGGTTGAATCTGGCAATTATGATGAATTAAAGCCAACCCCGAAAGTCCTTCCCTGTGAAAACGAATCCAGCATTCATATCTACCAACGAAAACAGTAAACATAGAAAAACGTCAGTTTGGGATAACGGTCATGACCATTAAGAGAGGAGCAGCTTTCTGGGTTTTTAAGGCGGAATGCGTCCAAGAAACCAGACAGGGTTTACCTTTCTGGCGAGCCGGCGGTAAACACAAACTTCTAGTAGAAAAGAATCGACCCAATCCGGAAGGTTATGTACTGGTTTAGAACAGATACCCCGCTTATTTTTTGCCTGTGGCTGGCAGTGGCAATCATCTGGGGCCTGGGAGGTTGGCTGCTGGCCTCCCAGGCTTTCCGATTGGAAAGGCACGAGCGCTTGCTGGTCGGGTTCAGCCTGGGATTGGCCTGTTATTTATGGTTTATCAACCTCATCGGGCGTTGGCTGCCACCTACTCTTACTTTCGGTTTGGCTGGTTTATTGGTACTGATACTGGGTTTGTGCTATACCTGGAAGGGCGAGAGGCCCATATTGGACTGGGAGGATTTGAGAATCGGATGGTGGTTACTGATCGGGTTGGTATTATTCTGGGTATTCGCCCGCACAGCCAGAGGGTTAGCGATTTTCGATGACCGCAAGAATATTTCGATCGTTTCAACTATGGCTGCTGGAGATATCCCACCTCACCACTACATGAATGCAGGGGTGTATTTCGCCTACCATTATGGATTTCAAATATTGGGAGCCAGCTTGATGCGCCTGGGGGGATTGCTACCCTGGAGCGCCTATGACCTAAGCAAAGCGATGTTGGGAGCTAATGTACTCCTGTTGGCGGGCTTGTTAGGAAAACGCTATATTGACTACTCCCGAGCTGGCCTGGTAGTTGCTGGGGTATTGGCATTTTCCACCGGGACTCGTTATCTGCTGCTCTTGGCGCCGGCTGGTTTGATGGCGCGCCTCGATCCTTTGATTTTCGTGCGTTCGGTCGACCAGGTAGTGGGTATGCCCTTGTCACAAGCGATCCAACAGGGGCTAATCCTCGGGGATGGGCCGCCAGCCCCATTTTTATATGCTTTTATGAATGGAATCGGCTGGCCAGTGGTGATGGCCATCCATGCCGGTCCGAGCACCATGTCTTTGACCTTGCTGCTGTTGACCTGGTTAGTAGTTCCCCGGATTAAGCGACCAGCAGCCCTATTCATCTTGGTGATAATGTTTTCCTTGTGGGCTCTGGTGTGGGAATCAAGCTACGGGGTATTTCTGGTGGCAGGCTTAATAGCAGGATTTTATTGGTTATGGCGACGCTCTGAAGGCCCAGGAGAGATGCTTAAATGGGTGGCTGCAGCACTGCTGATATCAGCCCCGATAGCGCTATTTCAGGGCGGTACGATTACTGAAGTCGTGCGGAATATACTATTCAGATCAGGAAGCCTGGCATCCAATATGGTGCAACAGGCAGCTATAGGGGGCGGTTTTTCCCTTCGCTGGCCGCCGGCCATCTATTCAGGACATTTGAGTGCGCTGTCGATTTTTTCACCGCTGGAGCTGCTGGTTGGGATCCTAGAATTAGGTCCAGTTGTGTTGTTCACCCCATGGATCAGCTGGTGGGCCTGGAAGCGCTTCAAGCAAGGCGACGGGATATTAGGTACAATGGTTTTGAGCGCCTGGCTTGGTTTTGCCTTGCCAGTTTTCTTTTCATACGAGTACGACCGGGATATCGTCCGGTTCACTAAACACGGCTTGTTGATCTGGACGCTGGTTTTGACGATCATGCTCTGGGATAAATCCCTAAGATGGATGAAGGTATTGCGATACCCGGCGGTGCTAGGTTTGGCTTTGATGGTTTCGGGTGGAGTTGCCATCGCCGGCACAGAACTGACCGCGGCCAGCCAGGCAGTGCTGACAGAAAATGGTATCATCGGATTAGATTCCAGTATTGCCCAGGATGTCTGGGACCAGCTACAAACCGGGAGTGAGGTGTTTGACCCTCAGACCTGGCGCGCAACCATGCTGACCGGACGGCTGACACGGGTGGTAACAGGAAACATGTCCTATGATTATGACCACTCCGCAGCTTGGGAACAATTACGAGAGAAACCATCTGTGGAAGGATTGCTGGCTGATGGTTTTCGCTATGTCTATATTGATGAAACCTGGTGGGGAGAAATCCCGCCAGAATCACGCGCTTCGCTATCTGAGAGTTGTATCCGGATTGTGTCAGAGCACCGCGATGCAAACCGAGAGCAATTCCGGCGTTTAATTGATCTGGCTGGCTGCCAGCCTTAATTGTAGTAGTTACGCAGTTCAGGGGAAAATCGGCGGTGTTTGGGCAACGCCCGCTCAAACACCGCCATCCTCCCACCAACTGCGTAAGTCCTAAATTAGATAAAAGGCAAGTGAGCTGTGGATTTAGATCAATTGGCTCTTTCAACCGACCAAGATGACATGGATGTACCCTCTGAGGTACAGATGAGTGTTTCGATAGTGATCCCCGTTTTCAATGAGGCCGATAGCCTACCGTATTTACATGAGGCACTGCTCAAAGCTTTTGGCGACCTTACGATGCATTGGGAAGTGGTTTATGTTGACGACGGCAGTGCGGATAGAAGCTTGGCTGTGTTGGAAGAACTGGCTTCTCAGGCACCTGAACACACCTGTGTAGTGGTGTTACGTCGAAATTTCGGGCAGACAGCCGCCATCGCGGCCGGGATAGACTACGCCCAAGGGGATATCATCGTGCTGATGGATGCCGATCTGCAAAATGACCCCTCTGATATCCCTATGATGGTCAAAAGAATTGAAGAGGGTTATGACGTGGTCAGCGGTTGGAGGGTGCAAAGGCAAGATAAATTCCTGACCAGAACACTGCCCTCCCGCATAGCAAACGGATTGATATCTCGGGTTACCGGGGTGCACTTGCACGATTACGGATGTACTCTAAAAGCTTACCGGCGGGAAGTGATCACCGGCTTCCGCCTCTATGGTGAAATGCACCGGTTTATTCCGGCATATGCCGGCTGGGTGGGGGCGAAGATCATTGAGGTGCCCGTGAAACACCATGCGCGTAAATATGGAAAAACGAAGTATGGGTTGGAGCGCACCATCAAGGTCATCCTGGATTTATTTACAGTTAAATTCCTGAACAGCTACGCTCTCAAGCCGATATACTTATTTGGGGGAACCGGCATCGTCTTGTTTATTGGGAGCGTCATCTCTTTGATCTATATCGTGGTGAGGAAACTATGGTTCGGCGAATCGCTGGTGCGTTCGCCATTACTCCAGATGAGCACCATGTTATTTATTCTAGGGTTCCAATCCATCTTAATGGGCTTGATTGCTGAGCTGTTGGCGCGCACCTACCATGAATCCCAGGCTAAGCCTACTTACACGGTTCGGAGAGTGATCAGCACCAAGCAGGAGTCGGAATGAAAGAATACCCGCTGAACGGATTTTCAGGCCGTTCAGGGTTTCTGATACGAGTTTTTGGCACGCTCCTGGCGATTGCCTTGCTGGTTTATTTGCTCAAACAGCAAGGGTGGCGTGAAATTGGAGGGGCAATCCAACAAATCCCGCTGTGGCGTTTCGCATTGGCATTGGGTTTAATCATGGTTTCCCGGTTGGCTGTATCCGGTCGCTGGCATATCCTGCTGATCTCATCGGGAGTGGGGATCACTTTTTGGCAAACGATTCGCCTGACCTTCGCAGGCCTTTTCGCCTCGAA
>Ga0315548_1004081_pt1 | contig 10669 bp, 8 predicted proteins | sample SalMarSW160110MG_2_FD_202540 | JGI IMG/M metagenome (GOLD analysis project Ga0315548, IMG submission 202540) | Salt marsh sediment microbial communities from the Plum Island Ecosystem LTER, Massachusetts, United States - Salt Marsh Sediment SW1601-110 ... | reverse complement strand
CTACGGCGACGATATCGCCGCCGGCAAGGTGCTGGCCAACGAGCTGAAGCTCAAGCTGGGAGAGGACATCACGCGCTTTTTTGAAGCCGGAGGGCTCATTCTGGGCATCTGCAACGGCTTTCAGGTACTGGTCAAAGCCGGTTTTCTGCCTGAGCCGGGCAATGGCCGCCAGCCGCGGGTAACATTGACGACCAATGATTCGGGCAAATTCGAGTGCCGGTGGGTTCATCTGGCGGTAAGCAGGGAGAGCCCCTGCGTTTTCACCAAAGGAATGGAGCACATGTATATTCCGGTGGCGCATGGCGAGGGCAAATTCGTGGCCGCTCCAGAGATTTTGTCTGGTATAAACGTCGTCGTTCGTTACGCTGATGAGCGGGGCGACATCGGGGTCGGGTATCCCCGAAACCCCAATGGCTCTGTGGACAATATTGCCGGCATCTGTGATGCGTCGGGGCGTATCTTTGCCCTGATGCCCCACCCCGAGCGACACATCAGGGGCATCCAGCACCCGCAGTGGACCAGGCTGGGTGCAAAGCAGTACGGTGACGGCTTTCCGATTTTCCAGAATGCAGTCAGGTGGGTGCAGCAGTCATAGCTTAGAACTGACTTTTGCACCCACCTTTTCTCCTGACTTAACTTTTGCAACAGGCTACTTCACCGGACCCAGCGACAGGACGGTTTTCCCGTAAACCCCGTTCAGTACCTGAGCCAGCGCGGCATATATCGCCGACAGGCCGCAGAAAATGCCCTCGATGCCGGCAATTCTGGTTACGACCACGCTGCCGGTGCCGTCTCCGATCGCCAGCAGGAAGAACAGTATGGTCAGCGAGGCGAAGACGACCTGAAGCGCCCGATTTAGCTTCAGTGTCCCGATAAACATGACGCCGGTGAAGATGCCCCACATCACCAGGTAAGAGACCATGGCCGGGGTTTCTGGCGCAGTGCCCCATCCCATGGCGGGCATAATAATGAGGAACGCCAGGGTGAACCAGAAAAGGCCGAAAGAGCCGAAGGCGGTGGTGCCGAAGGTATTGTTCTTTTTAAACTCCATGATGGCGGCGAGAACCTGAGCGATTCCGCCGTAAAATATACCCATGGCCAGTATCATGGTGCCGAGAGAATAAAGCCCGGCATTGTGCAGGTTCAGGAGAACCGTTGTCATCCCGAAACCCATCAGGCCAAGAGGTGCCGGGTTGGCCGTGGTGTCCTGGATTTTTACCAGGGTTTCCGTGAGTGCAGACTTGTCTTGTGCCAAAACTCCTGCTCCTTTCTATTGCCAAACTGCGCACGTTTAGACGCAGTTAATGATAGCGAAAAATAAAAAGAGGGATAACGGAGTTTAAGGTTGGTCCCTTGTGCTCAGATAATATATTATCATATTCCGCAAATTTCCCGCAAATTTTTTATTCCGGTGTCCTGTTGAGTTCGGTATCTATTATAGCCCAGGGCAGTCTCTGGCTTGCCGGCCACTCCTGGTGAGCATAGTAGTCAGTATCCAGATGGCATCTGGCCGCGGCCTTCCGCCAGCCGGCCAGCGAGTTATCCTCTATATTATTCAAAACCTGGGCGATGCTTTCATCACCGCGGGCGAGCACTGCCTGGACCTGGCTCCACGCCGGGCTCTCACACTTGAGCTGGATGCCCTCCGGTGCCAGTTTGCCCTTTAAGCGAATAATCCGTTGTTTCAGTGTCGCCGCCGGGGCCATGGGCAGGCGCTGAAACGGCGTACCAGCCTTGGGCACAAACGGGGCGATGTTGAGTGAAAGGCGGGCGCCTTTTGAGTGTCGGTCAAGGATGCTCTTGCACTGGAGAGCGAGCCTGATGATCTCTTCTATGTCCTCGTCGGTCTCCGTGGGCAGGCCGACCATGAAATAGAGCTTGAGCTGTTTCGTGCCGTGTCTGGCAATCTTTTCGACGGCGTCAATGATATCGTCTTTGCCGATACCCTTGTTTATCGCCCGGCGCAGGCGTTCCGAGCCAGCCTCGGGGGCAAGGGTGAGCGTCCGTGCGCCCCCGCCAGCGATCTGGGCGGTAATTTTTTCCGAGATTCCGCCGGCGCGCATTGAGCTCATGGAGAACTGCGCCCCCATCTGGTTGAGGCCGGCCAGCAGTTCCTCAAGGTAAGGATAATCGGAGACGGCCGGGCCCACCAGCCCTATTCGCTTGTGGTGGCGAAGGCCTTCCTCTGCCTGTGCCAGCAGGGTGCCGACCGAGCGAAAGCGCATCGGTTTGAAGGCGGTGCTGACCAGGCAGAATCGGCAGCGCCGCGGGCAGCCCCGCTCCACCTCAATCAGGTACAGGCCGCCCAGCTCGGTATCTCTTGTCATTATGACCGAACCGACCGGAAATTCATCAAGGTTTTCTGCCCACTGACGCATTATGGGAGTCGCCGGCGGCATCTGCGGAACATACATGCCGGGTACGGGAAACAGCGACCTGAGCAGCTCCTCGCGTTTCCCATTTACATTATCGATTATCGGCGGCAGCATACGGGGCAGCAGTTTTTCCGCCTCCCCGATGCCGAGGCCGTCGAAGAATGGGGCCAGCGGCATGGGGTTGGCGGTGATGCAGGGCCCGCCAGCGATAATCAGCGGGTGGCTTTCATCACGGTCGGCGGAGAATGTCGGGATGCCGCTGGCTTTGAGCACGGACACGATGTTGAAGTAGTCAACCTCGTAGGAGACGGTGAAAGCCACTATTTTGAAAGCTGATAACGGGCGTCTTGATTCCAGCGATAATGGGGGGATTTTTCTTTCCTGGTTTTCTCTCTCCCAGAAAACCCGCTCGCATACGATGTTGCGGCGTCCGTTGAGCAGGGAGTAGAGTGCGTGCAGCCCCAGGTTGGACATGCCCACATAGTAGCTGTTGGGGTAAACAAGGGCGACAGGTAATCTGCCGCCCCAGTCTTTGATAACTGTGCCTGCTTCCCGGGCAAGGCGTTCCCGGAGACCGATTTCCAACCCCTTGGCTCTGTTACCTCCGTGCCGGTTCATGCCATATTATGATTTCCAGCAGCCACTCAAAGACCGCGAGTTTATGTTTATCACTCTATCGGCCACACTGCGCAACTGCCAGGAGGAGCCCCTTTTCCCGAACAGAGCTACCTCAACGTGCTTGCCGTTATCCTTGACTGCCTGAAGGGCCCCGAAGTAATCATTATCACCGGCAACCAGAATCGCCACGTCATAATTATCCTTGAAGCTGTGTGTCAGCATATCCGTGGTAAGCTGAACGTCGGTGCCTTTCTCGTATGGCGGCACATTCGGCCAGTTGAAATAGACCAGTCGGCCGAGGCGCAATTCGAGGTACGGTATGGCATTTACCCCGGCGAAAAACGCCTGCTGGTGCCGGTAACGCTCTGGCTCCTCTTTCTTGCCCACCCTGGCATTGTAGTAGTAAATCCGGATTAACTGGCGGCGGCCCAGGAGCTTGTGGCAGAACTTGTCGATGTCAAGGTCAGTCCTCCCGTAAACGTTTTTCAGGGAGTGGTACATGTTGCTCCCGTCAATAAATATCATTATCCGCTCGGGCATCTACGTTATCCTCCTTGATCAGGTTAGGGTTCTATCATCTCTTCAATTATATAGCCTTTAGCGGGAAAATACGACCGTTCCGGCTTATTTGCGGGAAATCGAGTGTGAGTGGTATAATTGGCCGATTAAATTTAACCCGGAGTTCATCAATGAAGCTGAGTCGTGAAGAAGTGCTGCATATCGCCCGCCTTGCCCGCCTGGGGCTTACCGACGAGGACGTCGACAGGTTCCGGGAGCAGCTATCCAATATTCTGGAGAACTTTGAAATCCTGCGGCAGGTCGACACCACGGATGTCCCGCCCACCGCCCAGTCGGTGACGCTTCAGAGTGTGATGCGGGATGATGAGGTAGCCCCGTCCCTTCCTCCGGAGGATATTCTGGCCAACGCACCCCGCCGGGAAGGGGACTGTTTTCGCGTCCGCGCCGTGCTGGAGTGATATAACTGTCGGGAGAGAGAGCTTTGCCAGACAGTCTTACCGGGTTAACCATTCATGAAGCCTGTGAATTGCTCAAGAGCCGGCAGCTCTCATCGGTGGAGCTGACCCGGGCGTATCTCGAACGTATCCACAGAGTAGACCCCCGGATTCAGGCTTTCGTTACCGTAACCGATGAGCTGGCGTTGCAGCAGGCGGAAGACGCCGACCGTCTGCTGGCGCATGACGGTGTCAGTCCGCTGGCGGGCATTCCGGTCCTGATTAAAGATGTTATCTGCACCAAGGGGGTCAGGACCACCTGTTCCTCCAGGATACTGGAGAATCTGGTGCCACCTTATGACGCCGCCGTGGTGGAGAAGCTGAAGGCCTGTAACGCCGTGATTATCGGCAAGGCGAACATGGACGAGTTTGCCATGGGCTCATCAACGGAGAACTCGGCCTTTTTCCCTACCCGTAATCCCTGGGACCTGAGCCGGGTTCCCGGCGGCAGCAGCGGTGGCTCGGCGGCCGGGGTTGCCTCTGGGGAGACCGTCTATGCGCTGGGCTCGGATACCGGCGGTAGTATCAGGCAGCCAGCCGGTTTTTGCAGCGTCACTGGCCTTAAACCGACCTATGGCCGGGTCAGCCGTTACGGTCTGGTGGCCTTCGCCAGCTCTCTCGACCAGATAGGCCCGCTCACCCATGATGTCACTGACTGCGCGCTGGTCATGAACGCCATCGCCGGCTACGACCGCCGTGATTCCACCTCGGTGCCCCAGGCGGTGACGGACTACACGCAGTGTCTGAATGCCGACCTCAAAGGCATTCGAATCGGCATCCCCAGGGAGTATTTTGTGGAGGGGATGCAGGCGGAGGTGGCCACGGCCATTAAAACAGCCATCGGTCAGCTTGAAGAGCTGGGGGCTGAGGTCGATTGGGAGGTATCGCTGCCCCACACCCCCTACGCCCTTGCCGTTTACTATATTATTGCCCCCTCGGAGGCATCCGCCAACCTGGCCCGCTATGACGGCGTCAAGTACGGCTTTTCCTACCAGGCACCGACCATGTGGGAGTCATTGGAGAAGACCCGCCAGTTCGGCTTCGGCGCCGAGGTCAAAAGGCGCATCATGCTCGGCACGTATGCGCTGTCGGCCGGCTACTATGACGCCTACTACCTGAAAGCGCAGAAGGTCAGGACGCTGATACGGCGTGAATTCGACGGGGCATTTGAGAAATATGATGCTCTGGTAACCCCCACCTCCCCCACCGTCCCCTTCAAGATCGGGGAGAAGGTGGACGACCCGCTCCAGATGTACCTCAGCGACGTCTGCACCCTGCCCATAAACATCGCCGGCCTGCCCGCGATTTCCATTCCGGCCGGCTTTGCCGATGGCCTGCCCATCGGCATGCAGATAATTGGCAAACCTTTCGGCGAAGAGACGATTCTAAAAGTCGCCCACGCCTACGAGCAGTCCACCGACTGGCACAAGAGAAGACCAAATATTTAGGGGTAGTGTGATGACAAGTAGTAGCGAAGATAGCGAGTGGCAACGGCTCAGCTGGGCTGAAAAAGTTCAAATTTGCCAACAGGGTGTAGCTCACGAAGATACCCTGTTGATTACCTATATAGTAATTTTTATTGGCCTTGAGGCGTTGTTTTTTGCGTCTGTATTTAGTATGAAGTTGCCTCTTTGTGTCAACATTATAATTGCTGGGCTGGGAATAGCAGTGGCATTCGAGTTCATGTACATTTTTTATCGGAGGGGGAAGTGTGTAGACGTATATTCTGCAGTTTTGCGTGCCCTCTGGCAAGACATCCCTGAAGATGAAGCACTTGCAGAAGTAGAAGGTTTCAAAGTAAAAGCGAGATGCATCACAGAGATTTATGGTTCATCATGTGCTAAAAGGCTGAAAGGGGGATGCCGAGCTACTTTTTGGGGGTGGGGTCCTTGTCGTGAATGGTTTAAACACTTCTTCACGTCTCCACGTCGCTTCCACACTAAGTTTATGCCTGTTCTTGTGATTGTTATATGGGCATTTACTATTTGCCATATATTGGACTCGTGAACTTTTGAGAGTTAAAGAGGGGCGAAGCCCCTCTTCCCAATACCTCCCCCTCCCTGATAGGGAGGGGGATAAAGGGGGAGGGTTACCTTATAATACTCTGGAAATTAAATTATGGAAATCCAGAATCGCTGGCACAGAGAAACCGCCGAGAAAATCAGCTCCTACCAGAGCAGCCTTAGCAAAAAGGAACGTAAAAAATATCAGCTCGACCTGCTTATACGGGTGACCAGAAGAGTGGCTGAATTCTACGACGAATGCGGCGAATGCCAGCTCTTCCAGCAGGAAATCACCTCATATGTCAATGAACTGGGCAACATGGTTCACCTGGCCGATAACGTGCGGCGGAAACAGTACGCCAAGCGGCTCAAACAGACCGTCAGGCACCTGCAGAGCCAGCATAAACTGGTGCCCAAGGGGCATTATGTTGGTATCTGGACCTCCATTGGCACCGGCATCGGGGTGGCCATCGGGGCGGGGATGGACAGTGTCGGTGCCGGCATACCAATCGGCATTGGCATCGGCGTGGCGGTTGGCATGATGCTGGATGCCAAGGCGAAACGGGAGGACAGGGTAATCTAGTCAGAGGGGCTTCGCTGGCGGAAGGGCGAGGAAACAGGTAGCGAATAAAGAGGAGTAGCCGGTCTACCTTACATCCGCTCCGGTGCCGTCATCCCCATGAGGTGCAACGTGCGGCTGAGAACAATCTTGGCCGCCTCAACCAGTTTCAGTCGTGCCCTGGTGAGCGCTTCGTCCTTTGAAACCACCCGGCACTGCATATAGAAGCTGTGGAAGACGGTGGCCAGGTCCTGTGCATAGTAGGTGAGGTGGTGGGGCTCCAGGGTGGTTGCAATCGTTTCCACAAGCTCGGGCAGCAGGAGCATCCTGCGGATGAGGGTGAGCTCCGGCTCCGTGGTCAGCAGCGACAGGTCTCCGTCTCGGTAGTCAATGCCTCTTTCCTGCGCCAGGCGCAGGATGCTGGCAATGCGGGCATGGGCGTACTGTACGTAGTAGACCGGGTTATCCGCCGACTGCTTTTTGGCCAGCTCCAGGTCGAAGTCCATCTGGCTATCCGCGGAGCGGGACAGGAAGAAGAAGCGGCAGACATCGGCGCCCACCTCCTCGACAAGTTCGCGCAGGGTGATGATATCGCCGCTGCGTTTCGAGACGCGCACTATCTCGCCGCCACGGCGCAGCGTGACCATCTGCGAGATGATAACCCTGAGCTGCTCCGGGTCAATACCCAGCGCGCCGACAACGGCTTTCATCCGTGAGACGTGCCCCATATGGTCGGCGCCCCAGATATTGATGACGGTATCAAACTTGCGCTTCAGGAACTTGTCATAGTGGTAGGCAATATCGGTGGCGAAGTAGGTGGGGGAGCCGTCGCTGCGTATCACCACGTTGTCTTTATCCTCGCCCAGTGCCGTGGAGACAAACCAGGTGGCCCCTTCCTTTTCACTGATGTAGCCTCCCTTTTTAAGGAGCGAAATGACCTCGTCATACTGGCCGTTTTTATAAAGGCTCCGCTCGCTGAACCAGACATCAAAGGTCACGCCCAGCCGCTCGAGGTCAGCCCTGATTTCACCGATCATTCTGTCCAGACCGACCTGTCCCAGCTTCTCGATCGCCTCTGTTTCGGGGAGGTTGAGGAATTCATCGCCTCTCTGCTCGGCTATCTCCCCGGCCAGGTCAACCATGTACTGGCCGAAGTAGCCGTCTTCGGGCATTTCGGCTTCTTTTTCCAGGCGTTGCCGGTAGCGGGCGTAAAGGGAGCGGTGAAAGGCGGCAACCTGGTTGCCGGCGTCATTGATGTAGTATTCTTTCTCCACCCGGTAGCCGGCGGCAGCCAGGGCATTGGCCAGCGTGCTGCCCAGAATTGCGCCGCGCCCGTGTCCCACGTGCAGCGGTCCGGTGGGGTTAACGCTGACAAACTCGAGCTGAACTCTCCGGCCATGGCCAATTTCGATATTGCCGTACGATTCGCCGGCCTCCAGAATTGAATTTACCTGCCCGGCCAGCCATTGGGCGCTCAGGGTGAAATTAATGAAGCCTGGCGGTGCCACGTCAACACGCTCAATCTCGGGAGCGGCGATGCGGTCGGCGCAATCGGTGGCGATGGTCAAAGGGTTAATACCGGTTGCACGCGCCAGTTTCAGGGAAACACTTGAGGCGTAGTCGCCGTGCTCCGGGTTCTGCGGGTGCTCCATAATGACCTCAGGCAGAGTAACTGTGGGAAGCTTGCCTGACTTCTGTTCTTCAAGGAGTGCCTGAGTTAGCAGTTCGGCCAGTTTGTGTTTCAGCATTAACCTTTAATTTATTTATTTTTAGCCGTAAAATTCAAGATGCCGCATTCAATTTGCTGAGCTACGCTCGAATTATAGCACAATCGGCCTGGTAAAAGGAAAAAGCGTGTAAAATAGTGATTTTTCGGTATTGACAAAGATAATGGGAGAGTAGTATTATTATAGGGCAATGATGATGCTGTACAAATAGTCCGGCTTACTGGTGAAGGAGAACCAAGCAGGCGGCTTGGTGCTCGTCACCAAGCCGCCTTACTTTGTGCATCGCACCTTAAAAATTGAATACGGGTCTAATATTAAATCTGAAGCAGGTCAAGCGGGTAAGGGCATACGGTGGATGCCTTGGCATCAAGGGCCGATGAAGGGCGTAGCAAGGCTGCGATAAGCCCCGGTGAGCTGTCGAGCAAGCTTAGCCGGGGATTCCCGAATGGGGCAACCCGCTCAGGTAAAACCTGAGCACCCCCAGCTGAACACATAGGCTGGGTGGAGGTAAGCGGGGGAAGTGAAACATCTCAGTACCCCGAGGAAAGGAGATTATTCCCTGAGTAGTGGCGAACGAAAGGGGAAGAGCCCAAACCCGGTAAGCTCAGTGGCGCCGTGGCCTATGCTTATCGGGGGTTGTAAGGCAGGTAGGACTGAATGCGGAATAGGTCGAGGAGTTACCAACCAAACCTTAGTTGAAGGTCTCTGGAAAGGGCCGCCACAGACGGTGACAGTCCGGTAAACGAAAGAGGGAGGCTCCTTGCCTGTCCTTGAGTACCACGGGACACGAGAAATCTTGTGGGAACCTGCCCTGACCACAGGGCAAGGCTAAATACCCTTGATGACCGATAGTGAACTAGTACCGTGAGGGAAAGGTGAAAAGTACCCCGGGAGGGGAGTGAAATAGACCTGAAACCGTATGCTTACAAGCAGTCAGAGTCCTTTCAGCGATGGAAGGATGATGGCGTGCCTATTGAAGAATGAGCCGGTGAGTTAATCTCTGTGGCCGGTTAAGCAATTTAAATTGCGGAGCCGTAGCGAAAGCGAGTCTTAATAGGGCGATTTGGTCGCGGGGATTAGACGCGAAGCCGGGTGAGCTACCCATGGCCAGGGTGAAGCCTCGATAGTCTCGAGGTGGAGGTCCGAACCTGTCAGCGTTGCAAAGCTGTTGGATGAGCTGTGGGTAGAGGTGAAATGCCAATCGAACTCGGAGATAGCTCGTTCTCCCCGAAATGCATTGAGGTGCAGCCTCAGGTTATCGTTAATGGTGGTAAGGCTCTGGATGGACTAGGTGGGAGAGTATCCTGTCAACTCCAACCAAACCATGAATACCATTAACCGCAGCCTGGGAGTGAGACTATGGGGGATAAACTTCATAGTCGAGAGGGAAATAGCCCAGACCATCAGCTAAGGTCCCCAAGCGCAGGCTAAGTGGGAAAGGAAGTTTGATTGCTCAGACAGCCAGGAGGTTGGCTTAGAAGCAGCCACCCTTTAAAGAAAGCGTAACAGCTCACTGGTTGAGTGGTCATGCGCCGATAATCCACCGGGGCTTAAGTCTGCCACCGAAGCTATGGATCCCAGCTTGCTGGGATGGTAGGGGAGCGTTCCCTTGGCGGTGAAGTCGCGGTGCGAACCGCGGTGGAGCAGAGGGAAGTGAGAATGCCGGCATGAGTAGCGTAAGGTGTGTGAGAAACACATCCGCCGAATACCTAAGGTTTCCTACGGAAGGTTAATCCGCGTAGGGTTAGTCGGGCCTAAGCCGAGGCCGCAAGGCGTAGGCGATGGACAACGGGTTATTATTCCCGTACCGCGGCTGTGGAGGCAAAGGAGGGACACGGAAAGGTAAGCTGAGCGTGCCTACAGGACATGGTGCGTCCGTTACGCTAGGCAATGCCGGGGCAGGTAAATCCACCCCGGATGCTAAGCTGAACGTGGCGGGAAGTTGCGGGGAAACCCAAGGCGACTCAGCTGAGCCTATGCCGTCCAGAAAAGCTTCGTTGCCGTTGAAGCAGCGGCGCCCGTACCGCAAACCGACTCTGGTAGGTGGGGATGAAAGTCCCAAGGCGATCGAGACAACCCTCGTTAAGGAACTCGGCAATCTAGCCCCGTAACTTAGGGAGAAGGGGTGCCCGTTCATTCGGGTGACACTAAATGGGCCCAAGCGACTGTTTAACAAAAACACAGGTCTCTGCTAAAGCGAAAGCTGAAGTATAGGGGCTGATACCTGCCCAGTGCTGGAAGGTTAAGGAGAGAGGTCAGGAGTAATCCGAAGCTTTGAACTGAAGCCCCAGTGAACGGCGGCCGTAACTATAACGGTCCTAAGGTAGCGAAATCCCTTGTCGGGTAAGTTCCGACCCGCACGAATGGTGTAACG